>Ga0334722_10002425_pt1 | contig 21230 bp, 21 predicted proteins | sample C3_bottom_MG_FD_207210 | JGI IMG/M metagenome (GOLD analysis project Ga0334722, IMG submission 207210) | Sediment microbial communities from Yellowstone Lake, YNP, Wyoming, USA - C3_bottom | ecosystem: Environmental > Aquatic > Freshwater > Lake > Sediment | place: USA: Wyoming | collected... | reverse complement strand
TGTGCGGGGCTTTTTAAAGGTTTGCTGAAGCTTACCTTTGCCGGGTTCCTACCACCTCGATTTCGACGCGGCGGTTCTTGGCGCGGCCTTCCTTGGTCTTGTTGTCCGCGACCGGTTGCGTCTCGCCCTTGCCTTCGGTGTGGATGCGGTTGGCTTCGATGCCTTTGCTCACCAGGTAGGCTTTGACCGCGCTGGCGCGGCGCATCGACAACTTCTGGTTGTAGGCCTTGCTGCCGATGCTGTCGGTATGGCCGACGGCGATGACCACTTCCAGGTCCACGGCCTTCAGTTTGCCCACCAGATCATCGAGCTTGGCTTTGCCATCGGGTTTGAGCACGGCCTTGTCGAAGTCGAAATGCGCGTCCGCGGCCATGGTCACTTTTTCTTTCACCGGCGTGGGCGCGGGCTTGGGCGCCGGGGCGGGAGCGGGTGCGGGCGCAGGCGGCGCGGCCACAGGTGCAGGCGCCGGTTCGGCTTTCTTCGGCACCAGGTCCGGGTCGCATTCGATGGTCGCCATGGCCGGCGTCCAGTAGCCCGTGCGCCAGCACAGGCCGAACGGATTCTTGACCACGGTTTTGTCAGTCGCCACGGCATAGCCGGTATTATCCTGTGCGAAGGCGCTGGTCGCAGCCATGCCGAGCGCAAGCGCGGCGGAAGATAGGACTAACGCGAATTGCCTTGTAAATCGGTTCATGATCGCCTCTCGATAAGTTTCAAACGATTTCGACCCTGCGTATCGTGCGGGTGCATGGTCAGCGCAGGCAGCTTTCGCCGCAACTAGCGGCCGCTGTTGTAATTTGACCAATTTCCGGGCGTCGTTGGTTTGATTAAAGTCATAGACGCGGCTTATAGTCGCGCGCTGTTTCAGGGCTCAAGCGGCAGACTAGCCGGCCGCTATTACAGAACGATGAAGCCCTGGGCTGTCCTGGACCTGTAATTCGCGGTTTGTTCCCACGGCGTGGAAACACGCTTTGCTACTTGAGCATCAGCTCGAAGCGGCCTTCGCCGCGCTCCTGGGCGAACATGCGCAGCAGCGGCGCGAGTTGCTGCATATGCTGCGGCGGAACGCGTGCGTTGCCCTGGAACACTGGCCTGCTTCCGCTCGCCCAGGATCCCTGGCCATCGAGCTGTAGCGGTCCTTGCAGGGTGCGCAGCGACGCCTTTGCCCCGGCGCCACTGCCTTCCAGGCGCAGTTCGTAATCGCCCAGGGGCGAGATGCGAGTGAACGCCGATCCGGCACCGTGCCATTGCAGCGTGGCATTGCCCTGGATGCTGGCGCGGCCGAGGTCCAGCCGAGTCACGTGCAGCAGCATGTCGCCGGTGAGGCCGAGCGCGGCCAGCTTGGGCAGGCCCAGGCCCAGTGCTGCCGCTGGCAGGTTGATGTCGGCGTCGGCCAACTCCAGATGCGATAGGGAAATCGTCACGGGAAAAGACCGGACCGCCTGGTCGAGCGCGACTTCGTAGCGCAGTTTTCCGCGCAACAGGTAAGCGGGTCGGATGCGCCAGGCGATGCTCTGCGCGATTCCGCTGCGCCGGTTGGCGTCGAGAATCTCGATCTGTCCCTCCCCCGACCACAGCGTACCGCGGGCTTCGGCTAGCCTCAGCCCCCCCGCGCTTGCCTGCTCCAGCCGGGCGTCGATCAGGGTCGCCGGCGCCGTGGCAATCAGCGCGAGCGCATAGGCGGCGAGGCCGAGGCCGATCAGCCGCCAACGGCTCACTGTGCTTTGGCCCGGGCGAAGGTGGCCGTTACGCTCACCAGCCCCGGCGTGCTCAGGGCTTCGATGCGGCTGGTGTCAAGACGGATGCGCTGCGCCTGCAGGGCCGCGACCCAGGCGAGCCAGTCGGCAAATACGACCGAACCGAACACCGCCTGTACCTGGTCTGCGTCCCTGGCGTCGAGGCGCAGCAGGGAGCGGGCGAGCCCCGCGGCGGCGGCCTGGGACTGCACCTGCGTGCGCAGGTCGGACTGCGCCGCGGGTAAAGCGGGCACCGCGCGCGCGCGCGCGAGTTCGTTTGCGTCCGCGTCCAGGCGCAGCGCCTGCGTGCGCAGCACGGACACCGACGCGCCGAGTTGGGCGCGCGCACGGTAGGCCGATTGCAGCAGCGACAGATACAGCGCCAGGCCCACGACCGCGGCCAGCACCGTGATGATCACCCGATCGCGCGGCGAGCGCGATTCCCACAGCTTGCGCATCTTCGCCTTCATGATGCGCGCACCGTAATGACCGCTGTGCCGCCTGAACGCGCGGCGCCGGGCGAGGTCGCCCCGCCCGTGTCGACCTGCAAGCCCAACTGGAGCAGGCGCGCCACGATGCGGCGCATCCCCGCGTCGTCGACGCCCGCGAGCTCGAGTGTCATGCGTCCGCTTTCGTAGGAAGTGACGCGCAGCCCGCCCGGTGGCACCTGCTTTAGCGCGGCGGCCACATGCGTGATCATCGGAAGAAAGTCGCCGCTATCGGACTGGCCGACGGCATGGCGCGCCTCGGCCAATTTGCGCCGCATCTGCAGCGCCGGATCCGCCACCGCAAGCGCTTCGGGAAAGGCGGCGCGAAAACGCGATTCCATCCGTGTGCGCAAGCTGCGCTGCTCGCCGGCCAGCCGCGTCCAGTCGACGACCAGCGCGACGGCGTGCACGGCCAGGGCTGCGCCGACGATCCAGGCCGCCGGCCGCAAGCGTGCCAGCGTGCCGGGCGGCAGGCGCCAGCGTACGCTTTCCTGCGCCAGGCTGACGCCGGCGTCGGGCGGCGCCGTGCGCCAATCCCAGGGTTCGGCGAGGCGCAGCGCCACGCCGAGCGCGCGCTGCCAGGCTTCGATTTCAAGGGGCGCGTCCGGCGCGGTCGCGTACACCGCGATCGACGCCGGCGCTTCGCCGCGCGTTTTCGCGTCGTCGAGCATCAGGCGCAGCGACAGCGGCGGGGAGGCCGGATCGCCGCAGTCGGTCGTCGTGCCTTCGAATTCCGCGGTGCGCACGTATCCCTCGCGGCCGTTCCATGCGAGGCTCCATTCGCCCGCCAGCCAGGGCAGCATCAGCGTCTCGCAATGCACTTCGTAGCCGCGTATGCCGGCTGCGTCGAGCGCGTCGTGCCAGGCTTTGAGCCCCTGCCGGTCGGCGACGGCGAGTACGTCGACCTCACCTGCGGCGCCGAGCCAGCTCACCTGGTTGGAATCCGGATCGCCCACGATTTCTTCTTCCACGGCATAAGCGAGCACCGATCCGGCGCGGCGCCTGGCCGATTGCGGCAGCCGCGCGCGCGTGATCAGGACTTCGGCGGCCGGAAGCACCAGTTGCACGCGCTCGGCGCGCTGCGGCAACTGCGCCAGCGGGCCTTCGCCGACGACAGGCTCGCGGCCTTCGCCGACCAGCGCCCACTGGCAGCGTTGCGGCGCGTCGCGCAAAGAACAGTAGATCCTAAGCAAGCTCATGACGTAGCCTCGGTTAATGGTTTCATTGAAACGGCGTCTCCTACATAGCAGGTCATCGCGGCCCCTGTTACAGATACTTGCGCCATAGCACGGCCGGCCAGCCGCTGCCGCCGCGCGCGAGCAGGGCCTTGCCGCGCGCCTGCGCCCCGCCTATGGTCACGCGCAGCGTTGCGATGAAATAGTCGCTGCTCACGCTTATCTCGCTCGTGGCCACCTCCGCGCCCCGCGGAAGCAGTCTGGTAAATTCATCCGTGCTGCGAAAATACGCGCGGTCCCGCTGCGCCACCACCAGCTGCGCGCCACCCAGGTCCAGGCCGTTGACCACCGCGGCAATCACTTCGGCCGGGGCTGTGTTCACGTTGACCGCCGTCGATCCGGGAAGGGCGGTCACGTAGCGGCGCAGCCGCGCGCGCACATTGTCGTCGAAGCCGCGCACCAGCGCCAGTTCGGCAACGTCGATCAGCGGCTGGTTGGCGGCGACATAGGGCGGATCCAAAGCCAGATAATAGGCGTCCTCCGCACCGTCCCGCGGCTGCGGCGCGCTGTCCGCGTCTATCCAGTCTGCGAGCGCGTCGGCGAGTTCGACCGGCAAACCCAGGGTCTGCAGCAGGTTGCGGAAATGGGCAAGCTGCGCCACGTTGACCTTTCCCTGCGCCACCAGGTTGTTCAGATTGAACAGGCCTTGCTGATCTTCGATCTGGCCTACGAGTTCGCCGTTTTCAACCGGCAACGGCGGCAACTTCAGGGCCCAGGGTTCGTTCAAATGATCGACGTTGCTCAAGCGCCGGTCGTCTGCGAGCACCGCGCGCGCCCAATCCGCGCCGGCCAGGAGCACGGCCCGCGCCTGGATGTGGTCGGTGGTGAGTTCGACCTGGCGCGCCCAGGTGCTTTGCGACACCATGATCGCCGCGGCGGCCATGGCGGCAAGCGCGACCACGCCCATGGCGAGCACGATGGCGACGCCTCGCTGCCGGATTCTCATGACTGCAGCATGAACACGCGCACGATTTCCTCGTTCGAGGCGAGCACAATGCGCAGGCGCACGGCGCGCGGAATCGGCAGGTCGGCAGGCGACGTGGGCCAGAGATCGACCCAGACCAGGGCTTGATTGAGATATTGCAGCTCGAATAGCTTTACCCCGGCCAGCACCGGGTAGCGCGCGGGTTGCGTGTCGGGCGCCGCGTCCAGCCCGGGCCACAGCCACAGTTCGATCTCGTGCTTTTCGTTCAGCCGGTAGCCGATGCGGCGCGCCGTGTCTATGCCCTCGGTCGAAGCGAAGCGGCTGAACGCCAGGCGCGCGTCCGCCGACGCAGCGGGCGCGCCCAGCCACGCCGGCGCTATGCCGGTTGCGGTGCGCACGCTGCGCGGTGCCGCGAGTTCCACGTCGCGCTCGAAGCGCGAGAAAAACGCCGCCACGTGGCGCCATTTGTCGGTTTCAAGTTTGACGTGTTCGCGCGCGTCGAGTACCGCGCCCAGCCCGCGATAGGACATGAGCGCGAGCAGCGACAGCACCAGCAGCGCGGTCATGACCTCGATCAGGGTGAAGCCGCGCGCGGATTTCATCTGACCGACCCCGGCGCGTTGACGATGAATCCGGCGAGATGAGCCAGGGAATGGGCTTCTTCGGCAGTCTCGAAAACGCGTACGTCGATGCGGCGGAAGGCGGCATTCGGCGTGGCGATGACTTCCTCGCGCCAGGCGAAATCAAGTCCGCCCTGGCGCGAGGTCCCGCGCTGGATTCCGAGTGGCAGCCAGTCCGCGCGTGCGCGATGCTCCGCGAGCAGATTCTCCGCAACCCACCCCGCGAGCAGGCGCGAGCGCAATTCGCCGACGTTGTTCGTGCCCTGTCCTGCCGCGCGCAGCGCCGACAGCAGCGCGATCGAGACGATGGCCAGCGCGACCAGCACTTCGACCAGCGTGAACCCCTTGCGCCTAGCGCAGCGCGACTTGGCCATCGGTCTTTCCCTCACCCGGCACCACGCGCACCTCCCCGACCGGAGAACCGGTCACCGCATAGCGCGCCGCCCCGAGCGACAGGCTGATGGTGAAAGCGAGCGACGAGCCCTGCGGCGAAAACTCCAGGCGCATGGCGCCCTGCGGCCGCATGTTTTCGACGCGGAAGTCCGCAACTGCCACGCCCTGCGGCAGGGTACGTTCGCGCAGCAGTTCGCTGTCGCGGATTTCGGACCAAGTGCCGTCGTCTGCCGCGCGCCAAAAGCGGTAGCCGGATTCGTCGGCGGTCCAGGCGATCGATTTTCCGGTGAGCCGCGCTTCGGTGGCGGCGTAGTCCAAGAGTTGCGACAGGCGCTCGGCCTCCAGCTGAAGCACGGCGCGATCGTCGGGCTGGGTGATCGTGCTGACCAGTCCGACGAACAGGCCCATGATCATCAGCACCACGAGCATCTCGATCAGCGTGAAGCCCCGGTTCGAGCCCGAGATTGCCACGCGTTTCACAATCGGCGCTCTAAAGATTCCAGGAGCCGATGTCGCTGTCGTTGCCCTCGCCGCCGGGTGCCCCGTCGGCGCCGTAGCTGAAAACGTCGATCTCACCGCGCACGCCGGGATTCAGGTACTGGTAAATATTGCCCCAGGGGTCCTTGGGCAGCCGTTCGACGTAGCCGCCCTGTTTCCAGTTGAGCGGTATCGGTGAGGTCGTCGGCTTGAGCACCAGCGCCTGCAGTCCCTGCTCGGTCGTCGGGTAGCGCTGATTGTCCAGGCGGTAGAGCTTCAGCGCCTGCATCAGGCTTGCGATGTCCTGTTTCGCGGCGATCACGCGCGCCTCGTCGGGTCGGCTGATGATCTTGGGCACCACCAGTGCGGCGAGAATGCCGAGGATGACGATGACTACCATTACTTCGAGCAAGGTGAAACCACGCAGCCCGCGAACCCTGATCAGCATCGCCAATTCATCTCCGTCAACAATTGAAGCTCCCGCGTCTCGGAAGCCTGAGGTTTCATTATATAATGCTTCAGCTGATGCATCGGGCCGCTTCGAATAGAACGGTTTCCATTATATAATGCTTCAACTGCTGCATCCGGCCGATTACTGCGCCCGGCCCGCCCCGTTTTCAGCGCGCGAATTGCGATTGAGGAAGAATGCAGGCGCTCCCCTTGGGTCGATCAGGTTTCGCGCAAACGGCCCTCGTGTCCTTGCTGATGCTAATGGCGGTCGCCCTGCTCGGAGCCGTGCTCGCCTACTGGACCTGGGTGTGGTTTGCGCCGCGTCCGGAATTGCGCACCGAAGCGACTGCGGCGCAGACCGGCAACGTCACCTCGGCCAGCACCCTATTCGGCAGCGTGCCGCGCAACCAGGGCGTCGCCGCGCCCACCGGAATCGCGATCAAACTGCTAGGCGTCGTGGCCGCCTCCGGCGGCCGGCGCGGCTACGCGGTGCTGCAACTCGAGGGCAAGCAGGTTCTGGCCGTGCATGAAGGCGAGGATGTCGCGCCGGGGATCGGCCTGGCCGGAGTGCTCGCGGATCACGTCATCCTGGAGCGCAACGGGGTGCGCGAAACGCTGGCATGGCCGGAGAGAAAAGGCGTGGCGGCCGCTGCACCCAAGGCCGCGCAATACAGCGTCCCCGAAGCCCCACAAGCCGCACAAGCCGCACAAGCCGCACAAGCACAGGCCGCGCAGGCCGCGCAGGCGGTCGCTCCGCGCGGCAAGAGCTCCGCGCGCCGGAATGACGAAAGCGAATGAACGCCGATATTGTATTTACCACACCGCCATCGCAGTTTCTGGGCATGCCCGAGGATCAACTATGAAGCACTATCGTGGGTTAAGAACGGGTTTTCTGTGGCTGGCCGTCGTGATTGCCAGCGCTCAGGCGTGGTCGGCTGACGCGCCCACGCAGCCCAGCCCAGTCGCTGCTCCGGCCGCGCGCCCCAGCGGCCCCGATGTCGTCACGCTCAACTTCGTCAACGCCGACATCGAGGGCGTGGTGAAGGCGGTAAGCGAAATCACCGGGAAGAACTTCGTTCTCGATCCACGCGTCAAGGGAACGGTCAATATCGTCTCCGCCAAGCCGATGTCCAGGGCGCTGGTCTACCAGGTGTTCCTGTCCGCGCTGCGCCTGCAGGGGTTTGCCGCGGTCGAGGAGCGCGGCATGGTCATGATCGTTCCCGAGATCGAGGCCAAGATGCATCGCAGCCCCACGGCGGGGCCGCAGGAGCGCCCGCGGGGCGGCGGGGATACGATCCAGACGCAGGTGTTCCGCCTGCAGCACGAATCGGCGGCGCAGCTGGTGGCGGTATTGCGTCCGCTGATCAGCCCCAATAACAGCATCACCGCCTACCCGGGCAACAACACGCTGGTGGTGACGGACTACGCGAGCAATCTGCAGCGCATCGAGAAGATCATCGAATCGGTCGACCAGCCCACGGATGGTGATTCGGTCATCATCAAGCTCCAATACGCCTCAGCACTCGATGTGGTGCAGACCATCAGCCGTCTGCTCACCGACCCGGCGCAGGCCGCGGACCCGACCAGCCGCTTCACCGTCGCTGCGGATGCGCGCTCGAACAGCGTGCTGGCCCGCGCCGGCGACCCGGCACGATTGCGGCGCGTGCGCGAATTGGCGGCGATGCTGGACTCGCCCACCAGCGCCGGCGGCAATATTCACGTGATCTACCTGAAGAACGCGCAGGCGGTGAAAATGGCGGAAGTCCTGCGCGCGATCTACAGCGGCGAAGCCGTGGGCGCCGCGGGGCAGCTGGGAACGACTGCGGGCACATCGCCGCTGGGGCAAACGCCGGTGGCGGCGCAGACCGGTGCGTCCCGACCCGGCATCATCCAGGCGGATGCGGCCACCAACTCGATCATCATCACCGCGCCCGACGCGATCTACAACAATCTGCGCGCCGTGGTGGAGAAGCTCGACGTGCGCCGCGCGCAGGTGTACGTAGAGGCGCTGATCGCCGAGGTCTCCGCTGACAAGGCGGCGGAGTTCGGTATTCAGTGGCAGGACCTGACCGGGCTGGGGCAGAGCAATATGACGGGGTTCGGCGGCACCAATTTCGGCACCTCCGCCCAGAACATCATCTCGACAGCACAGAATCCGGCCGGCGTCGGGCACGGCCTGAATGTCGGCGTGGTGAAGGGCTCGATCACGATCCCGGGTGTGGGCGCGCAGGTTCTGAACATCGGTCTCCTCGTGCACGCGCTCCAGTCAGACTCCAACGCGAACATCCTGTCGACGCCGACGCTGCTGACCCTGGACAACGAGGAAGCGAAGATCGTGATCGGCCAGAACGTTCCGTTCGTCACCGGCCAATACGCGGGCTCTGGGGCGGCCGGAGTCACCACGCCAACGCCGTTTCAGACCATAGAGCGCAAGGACGTGGGCCTCACGCTGAAGATCAAGCCGCAGATTTCCGAGGGCGGCGCGGTGCGGCTGCAGATCTCGCAGGAGGTGTCCAGCGTGCAGGATCTGAATCCGGCCGGCGGTGGCATTATTACCAAGAAGCGCTCGGTCGATTCGACCGTGCTGGTCGACGACGGCCAGATCGTGGTGATCGGCGGCCTGATCGAGGACTCGTTCAAGGACGGCGTGGAAAAGATTCCGGGGCTCGGCGACCTGCCGTTTCTGGGCGGCCTGTTCCGCTACAACACGCGCACGCGCAGCAAGACCAACCTGATGGTGTTCCTGAAGCCGACGCTGTTGCGCAGCGCGGCGAGCGCTGGTTCGCTCAGCAGCGACCGTTACGACTACATCCTCGGCGAGCAGTTCAAGGCCAAGCCCCTGCCCAGCCCGCTTCCGGATTTCGGAACGCCCAGTCTGCCGCCGCGCCAGAACCCGATGCCGGCGCCCGCGGACAAGCCCGCCGCGGCCCAATGATCAAACCAGTCGTCCCCTACGCCTTCGCCAAGGCCAAAGGCGTCGTTGTCACCGGTTTGGGCGACGACCTGGCGCAGGTGGTGGTGCGCAACGGCACCCAGGCGGGCGCGCTCGCCGAATTGCGCCGCTCGCTGGGCGTGCCGCTGCAAGCGCGGCGCGTCGGCGTCGAAGAGTTCGACGAGATTGTTTCGACGCTTTACAACGCCGCCGACGCCGGTGCCGCGGCACTGGCCGACGATCTGGCGCAGGACTTCGACCTGTCCCGGCTGCTGCAGGACATCCCCCGGGTGGAGGATCTGCTCGAAAGCCAGAACGACGCGCCGCTGATCCGTTTGATCAATGCCTTGTTCACGCAGGCGCTGCGCGACGGCGCGTCCGATATCCACATCGAACCGTTCGAGGCGCGCTCGGTGGTGCGCCTCCGGATCGACGGCACGCTGCGCGATCTGATCGAACCGGCGCGCGCGCTGCACGGCGCGATCGTCTCGCGCATCAAGATCATGGCCCAGCTCGACATCGCGGAAAAGCGCCTGCCGCAGGACGGGCGGATCACGCTGCGGGTGGCGGGCAAACCGATCGACGTCAGGGTGTCGACCATTCCGACCGGGCACGGCGAGCGCGTGGTGCTGCGCCTGCTGGACAAGCAGGCCGGAAGGCTCGACCTCTCGCGGCTGGGCATGGACGACGCGACGCTCGCCTACATGGACAAGCTGATCCGCGAGCCGCACGGCATCATCCTCGTAACCGGCCCGACCGGCTCGGGCAAGACCACGACGCTCTACGCGTCGCTCTCCAGGCTGGATCCGAAGGCGCTCAACATCATGACGGTAGAGGATCCGATCGAGTACGACCTCGACGGCATCAGCCAGACCCAGATCAACACCCGCATCGAAATGAGTTTCGCGCGCGCGCTGCGCACCATCTTGCGCCAGGACCCCGACGTCGTCATGATCGGCGAAATTCGCGATCTGGAGACCGCGCAGATCGCGGTGCAGGCGAGCCTGACCGGCCATCTGGTGTTTGCCACCTTGCACACCAACGATTCGGTGAGCGCCGTGACCCGCCTGGTCGACATGGGCGTGGAGCCGTTTCTGCTCGCCACCAGCCTGATCGGCGTGGTGGCGCAGCGGCTGGTGCGCCGGCTGTGCCTGGAATGCCGCAAGCCGTTTTCCACCGACGGGAAACAGCTGAAGGCGCTCGGGTTCGCGCCGATGGAAGGAAGCTTCTATACGGCGCAGGGCTGCCCCGCCTGCAATCATTCCGGTTACCGCGGACGTACCGGCATTTACGAATTGCTCACCGTCGACGATGCGCTGCGCCGGCTGATTCACGACCGCGCCTCCGAGCAGGTGCTGCGCGATCACGCCGTTGCGAACGGCATGCTTTCGTTGCGCGACGACGGTATGCGCTGGGCCGCCCAGGGCGCGATCAGCCTCGAAGAGGTGGTGCGCGTGACGCGGGAATAATGGAGTCATTTCGCTACGAGGCGCTGGACGCGACCGGACGCGCGGTTTCGGGCGTGGTGCAAGCCGACACGCCGCGCCAGGCGCGAGCGCAATTGCGCGCCCAGGGGCTGCTGCCCTCCGCGATCGATCTGGTGCGCGCGCGGGAGCGGGCGCGACAGCCGTGGGCGCGCGGCATCTCGTCGGACGAGCTGAGCCTGGTGACGCGGCAGATGGCGACACTGCTCGCATCCGGGTTGACCATGGAGCAGTCCTTGAGCGCGCTGATCGAGGAGGCGTCCTCGCCGATGACGCGCGAGGTGCTGGGCGGGGTCAAGTCCGAAGTCACCGCCGGGCTCTCCCTCGCCGGCGCCCTGGGCAGCTACGACAGGAGCTTCCCCGATTTCTACCGCGCGCTGGTGCACGGCGGGGAGGAATCCGGTGCGCTGCCCACGGTGCTGCAACACCTTGCCGATTATCTCGACGCGCGCCAGGCGTTGAAGCAGAAAACCAGCCTCGCGCTGCTCTACCCCGTTCTGGTCACGCTGGTCGCGGTGAGTATCGTCACCGGCCTATTGGTGTTCGTCGTGCCGCAGATCGTGCAGGTGTTCCAGCAGTCGCGGCAAAGCCTGCCGCTGCTCACGCGCGGGCTGATCGGATTGTCCGACTTCCTGCGCGCCGCCTGGCCTTATATCGCGGTCGGCGTCATCGGTTCTGCGGTTGCGCTGCGCGCGGCGCTGCGCCGCGACGGGCCGAGGCGCAGCTGGCATGCATTGTTGCTGCGCACGCCCTGGCTCGGGCCGCTGGTTCGCGGCGTCAACACTTCGCGTTTCGCCAGCACTCTGGCGATCCTGGTCGGCGGCGGCGTGCCGCTCTTGTCCGCGCTCAATTCCGGCGCGCGCGTGATGAGCAACGTGGTCATGCGCGAGGCGGTCGAGGCTTCGATCGAGCGCGTGCGCGAAGGCGAGAGCCTGGCGCGCTCGCTGGGGGCAACACGCGTGTTTCCGCCCTTGATGATCCATCTGGTCGCGAGCGGGGAGCTCAGCGGCAAGCTGGAGCAGATGCTGCAACGCGCCGCACAGCTGGAAACCCAGGCGCTGGAGCGGCGCCTGGCGGTGTTCCTGACCCTGCTCGAGCCGGTGATGATCCTGGTGATGGGCGGCGTGGTGCTGATGATCGTGCTCGCGATCCTGCTGCCCATCATCGAGATCAATCAACTGGTGCACTGAGCCCTTCGGCGCGCGGCGCGTCGAGTAGTGCAGCCCAGGAACTCCCCCGATGATCCCAGCTAAAATCGGACTCACGCTGGGACTGGCCGGCGCCATCGCCCTGGGAGGATGCCAGACCACCACCGCGGGCGGCGCAGTCGGCGCCGAACGCAAGCAGCTGCTGCTGGTTTCCTCTCAGGAGCTGGATCGCGTGGCCGCCCAAAGCTACGCCAAGCTGCTTTCGGATGCCGCGAAAAAGGGCACGCTGAACCGGGATCAGGCGCTGCTTCACCGCGTGCGCGCCATCGCTGGCCGCATCCAGCCGCAGACCGGAGTTTTCCGCCGCGACGCGCCGGCCTGGAGCTGGGAGGTGAACATCATCGGCAGCAAGGAACTCAACGCATTCTGTATGCCGGGCGGCAAGATCATGTTTTACTCCGGACTGATTCAGCAGCTGGGTCTGAGCGACGACGAGATCGCGGTGGTGACGGGGCACGAGGTCGCGCACGCGCTGCGCGAGCATGCGCGCGAGCAGGTGTCGCAGGCGATCGCCGCGCGCACCGTGATCGATATCGGCGCGGTGTTGCTCGGCCTGGGGCAGAACTCGTCGGACGTCGCCGCGGCAGCCTACCAGACCCTGATCGCTACCCGCTTCAGCCGCGCCGACGAGAGCGAAGCCGATCGCATGGGCCTGGAACTCACGGCGCGCGCGGGCTACGATCCGCGCGCCGGCGTCTCGCTATGGCAGAAGATGATGCGGGCCAACGGCGGCGCCAGCCCGCCGGAGTTTCTCAGCAGCCACCCGGTGGAATCGAACCGGGTGCAGCAGATCCAAGCGCTGCTGCCCAGCGTGATGCCGCTCTACGAAGCCGCGCGCCTGCGGCGCTGACACCCGGGTTTGCGCGTCAGCGGCGCGGGCCCGGGGCTTGCTTGGAAATCCGGCAGCAGGTCCCCGTGATTTTCAGGGAAATAGTGTGCATTAGTTCACGCTATTTCAAAGCGACGATCTCGGTTGCCGCGCCACGCCAACACCCCTGCCTCCAATACTGTGATTTTAGTCAAGGTCGCGGAGAAATTTCTTCCTAGAATCTAAGTGTAAGCGATGGCGCCTTTTGAATGTGGCGCCATCGCCGGGTTGCTTTGGTTTCGATATTCACCTGATCGGGAGACAACATGAACACTAAGCACAAGATCATCTTGACCCGCATCGCGATTAGCGTGGCGGGCGCATTAGCGCTCTACGGTTGCGGTTCCAGCGGCAGCAGCACGCCGGAGGCAACGACGGCGACCGTGGTGGCGCCGGTGGTGAATACGCCGCTGGACGGCGTCACCGTGACCCTGACCTGCGCCGACGGCAGCGTCGGGGGCAGCAGCGCTGCGGCCCAAGGCAGCGTTTCCATCCTCGTCCCGACCACCTGCGCGGCGCCCTTCACCATGGCCGTGTCCGGCAAAGGCACGATGGCGGGCCCCGATCTAAAGTTCGGCACGGATGACGACGAAGCCTACGACGCGGCCACGCGTACGGCCCTGAAGTCGGTGATCGAGGCCGCAGATCTGGGCCTGGCCGCGGGAGCCGGGTTGACCGCGGGCGCCAGCGTCACCGCACCTACGATAGACGCGCTCACGACCTTGGTCGCGGAAAAGCTGGCCAAGGCCAATCCGAGTTCCGCTGAAATCGAGACGGCGAAGACTGCCGTGGCGGGCGTAACCGGGATCGCCGCAGCAGATTTGTACAAGAATCCGATGTCCAATGGCGACGTGTTCAAGGCGGCGACGCTGGTCAATGAAATGGTGGCCAGCGCGATGAAAGCCGATCCGACCAAGAATCCGGCCGAGCTGATCAAGGCCATGGCTGCAAGCACCACGGCGAAGCTGACTGACACCACGATCGATCCTGCTGCGTTGATGGGCATGAGCGCCGCGAACGCCGGCATCATGCAGGCGCAAATGGCCACGATGCAGGCCAAGGCCGACGCGATGAAATCGGTCGCCGATGCAGTCGCCGCCAACGTGGCGAGCGCGAGCCAGGCAGGTCTGATGCCGGCCGATGCTGCCAAGGCCCTGGCCGCTGCGCTTGCAGGCACGCAGGGCAATGACGCCGCGACCATGATCGCCAAAGCGAAAATGGCCCAGGACGCGATGAAGCAGATGGCGGACCAGATGGACAAATTGCGCGCGGACACCGGCGTCAGCAGCACCGATCTTCCGGAAAAGATGAAGGCGCTGGTCCAGGGGCTGGAAGCGGTACGCCTGCAGCAGGACTCAAGCATCCAGGCTGCGATCGTGGCGGCAGGCGGGAATGCGACCAAGATCGCCGATGCAGTCAAGCAGGCAAGCAGCATGATCATAGGCTCGGCGCCGGCCATGCTGTCTTCGGTGACCGGCGCAACGGTTGCGGAGTTGCAGTCGAGCGGGTTCATGGCCGCGGCGGCGTCGTCGATTACCAGTAATTTCGATCCTGCAAAAATGGCGGCTGCGATGACGGCTGCCGGCGGCGATCCGAGCAAGGTCGACTTTGCCAGCATGGGCCTGGATACGGCCAAAATTGCGTCTGATGCCGCGACATCGGCAACTCAGGTTTCGAGTCTGAAGCTGATCCCGCCCAGCACGCTGGCAAGTTATCCGGGGCTTGGAGATCAGATTGTCGGCATGGTAATCAACCGCGCCACCAACAAGGGTTGGTTGACTACCGGAAAATTGCAGGCTTGGGTCGATGCGATCGGTGCGGCACTGGCGAAGAATGATCTGACATTGCCGAATAACCGCATTTCCGTCGGCGATACCATCGAGAGTTATTTCTTCACGAAACAGCCGGATCTAACGACGGCACCACCGACCGATCTCACGCTGACCATAGGCGCCGAGACGACGTTCACCCAATCGACTGCGCCGATCACGGTTACGCCGCCTACTGAAGCCCCGAGCGGCAGCGGCACCGCCAGCGGTGGGCAGTCTGCAACCGATGCGGCCGCCGCCGCAGCAGCACAGCAGCAGGAAGCCGCCGCCGCGGAAGCCGCGAAACAGCAGCAGGAGGCAGCAGCGGCGGCCGCCGCCGCCGCGCAACAGGCGGCTGCCGGTGGCCAGCCCACCGGAGGGGGCAGCAGCCTGCCTTTGTGCAGTTCGCTGACGGCAACCCAGCCGGTCCCCGGAACGAACTGCAGATTGCAGTAACGAATCCGGTCGTGCAGTACGGGCCGCCCTTTCGAGGGCGGTCTTTTTTTTGCGGCGCGGGGTGCGCGGAATGCGGCGTGCGCCGGTTTTGCGCTTAGGCCAGCATCCGTCTCAACCAGTCGCCGAGGTCTGCGACTTCCTGCGGGCACACCGAGTGCTCCATGCGGTATTCGCGCCACTCAGGCGCGTAGCCCAACTTGAGCAGCAGATCGCGCGACTCCTTGGCGCGGGAGAGGGCAATCATCGGGTCGTGGGCGCCGTGCGCCATGAAAATCGGCACGCCGCAGTTGGCCGGATGTGCCTCGGCCGCCAGCGTGTCCGCCAGCGGCACGTAGGCCGAAAGGGCCATGATGCCGGCGAGGCGCTCGCCGTGGCGCAGTCCCGTCTGCAGCGCGATCGCGCCGCCCTGGGAGAAGCCGGCGAGCACGATGCGGTCTGCGGCCACGCCGCGGGATTTCTCGCGCGCGAGCAGGGCGTCCACGCCTAGTTGCGCAGCGCGCACGCCCGCTTCATCTTCGCGCCGGATGGCCGCATCGCTGATGTCGTACCAGGCGCGCATCACATAGCCGCCGTTGATGCTCACCGGCATCATCGGCGCGTGCGGGAAGACGTAGCGCACGGCGCAGGGCAGGTCGATTTCGTCGGCCAGCGGCGCGAAGTCCTTGCCGTCGGCGCCCAGGCCGTGCAGCCAGATGATGCTGGCCTGCGGGCCAGGCGCAGTCTCGATCTCCAGGGTTTCCAGGGGCATCGCGCTCAAAGCGTCGGATCCTTTTTCGGCCGTATCGCGGATTTCGGGCGAAACGCCTTGATCACGTCTTCGTTGGTCTCGATGTAGGGTCCGCCGATGAGGTCTATGCAATAGGGCACGGCGGCGAATATGCCCGGCACGAGCTGCTTGCCCTCCTGGTCCTTGAGGCCCTCCAGCGTCTCGCGGATCGATTTGGGCTGGCCCGGCAGGTTGATGATCAGGCTGCCCGCCGGCTTGCCCTGATGGCCGCGGCGATAGCGGATCACCGCCGCCTGGCGCGATAAAATTGCCGTCGGCACGAATTCCAGGCTGATCCGGCGCATTTGTTCGCCGAAGCCGGGCATGGGCTTGTCGGCGACCGCCAGCGTCGCTTCGGGGGTTACGTCGCGCCAGGCCGGGCCGGTGCCGCCGGTGGTGAGCACCAGATGGCAGCCGGCCTGATCGACCAGTTCGATCAGCGCCGCTTCGATCGCCGCTTGCTCGTCTGGGATCAGGCGTTTCTCCGCGCGCCAGGCCGGTGCCGCAATGGCGCGCGAGAACCAGTCCTCCAGCGCCGGGATGCCTTCGTCCTGGTACACGCCGGCGGAGGCGCGGTCGCTGACGGAAACGAGGCCGATCAACAGTACTTCGGGATGCTTTTGCATGCGTCTCGTCAGGCTGCCGGAGCGCTAGGCTTCGGCAGCGGGCTCCTGTTTGGTGATCTCGCGCAGCAGCCGGAACAGTTCGCGGTAGCTCTTGGGCGGCAGGGCGGCGCCCTGTTCCCGGCGCGTATTGCGTATCAGGGTGCGCAGTTTCTGGCTGTCGGCGCCGGGATATTCATTCAGAAAGCGCGCCAGGGCCGGGTCGCCGGCCACGAGTTCGTCGCGCCAGCGCTCGATCGCGTGCAGTTGCGCCGTATGCTCCCGTCCCTGGCCCTTCCACTGCTCCAGCCGGTCGCGTATCGGCGCCGCGTCGAGCTCGCGCATCAGGCGGCCGATGAATTGCATTTGCCGCCGCCTCGCCTCGCGTCTATTCAGTCGCTGTGCTTCCTGCACGGCGTCCAGCAGCGCCTCCGGCAGCTGCATGCTCTCCAACTGCTGCGCGTTCAGTTCGACCAGCTCCACCCCCAGTTTCTGCAGGGCGATCATGTCCCGTTTCTTGGCGGATTTGCTGGGCGGTTCGACCTGGTCGCTGTCGCTATCGTGGTCTGGTGCGTCTTGCATAGGGCCGGGTAGGGTAGGTTCGACCTGCTATGATAATGGTTTTTAGCTCCGGCATAACGCGCTTTGCGCGAGCCTCCACTGAAACTTTGTCTTGCAGCGCGCACCCTATCCCTATGGTCATATTCCAATTACGGCAGTTTCAACTACGGCAGATCCAATGACGACAGCGCGTTTTACCCATCCGCTGGACACGCTCAGGCAGATTGCCCTGGACGTGCTGAGGCAGGCTGCAGCGCAGGGCGCGAGCGCCTGCGAAACCGATGTGTCCGAGGGCTACGGCCAGACCGCCGTGGTCCGGAAGGGCGAGGTCGAGAACATCGAGTACAACCGCGACAAGAGCATAGGCGTCACCGCCTATCTCGGGCAGCGCAAAGGCTATGCCAGCACCTCGGATTTTTCCGCCAAGGCCCTCACCGATACGGTAGCCGCCGCGGTCAGCATTGCGCGTTTTACCGCGAGCGACGACTGCGCCGGTCTGGCCGAACCCGACATGATGGCGCGCGAGATCCATGACCTCGACCTGTTCCATCCCTGGGACCTGCCGATCGAGGAAGCGATAGCGCGCGCGCGCGCGTGCGAGGCTGCGGCCTTCGCCCTCGATCCGCGCATCGTCAACTCCGAAGGGGCGGGCGTCTCGACCCAGCAGCAGCAGTTCGTGGTGGCCAACTCCAACGGCTTTGCGGCGGGCTATCCGACCACGCGCCACTATCTCTCCTGTGCCGTGATCGCGGCGCAGAACGGGGCGATGCAGCGCGACGACTGGTATGCCGAGGCGCGCGCCGCGAGCGATCTGCCCGCGGGCGAGGCGCTCGGGCGCTATGCCGGGGAGCGGGCTCTGGCGCGCTTGGGCAGCCGCAAGCTGAAGACGATGAAAGTGCCGGTGCTGTTCGAGGCGACCATGGCCAGCGGCCTGCTGGCGAGCTTCGTCGCTGCGGTGAGCGGCGGCAGCCTCTACCGCAAGACCTCGTTTCTGCTCGACAGCCTGGGCCAGCAGGTGTTCTCGCCGCTGGTGCAACTCAGCGAGCAGCCGCACCTCCCGAAAGGGCTGGCAAGTGGCTACTTCGACGATGACGGCGTCGCCACGCGGCCGCGCGAGGTGGTCAAGGACGGCGTGCTGCAGGGCTACTTCCTCAGCACCTACTCGGCGCGCAAACTCGGCATGCGCACTACGGGCAATGCCGGCGGCAATCACAATCTGCTGCTCAAGAGCGGCGATCTCGACCTGCCTGGCCTGCTGAAGAAAATGGGCCGTGGCCTGTTCGTCACCGACCTGATGGGGCAGGGCATCAACATGGTCACCGGCGACTATTCGCGCGGCGCGGCCGGCTACTGGGTGGACGGGGGTGAAATCCGCTACCCGGTGGAAGAGATCACCATCGCCGGGAATCTGCGCGACATGTTCAAGGGCATCGTGGCGGTGGGCAAGGACGAACTCACGCGCGGCTCGCGCCGCTGCGGTTCCATCCTCGTCGACAGCATGACCATCGCCGGCAATTGAGCGCCGCCCTTTTTCAGGGCCGCATGCGGGTAAATCCTTGCGGGTAAATCCTTAGCGGCAACAGGGTGAAATCCCCTATAATTCGCGGGCGCTTGCCTGGAAGAATGGGATGGGTGGGGCGAGCTAGCGGCTTTAGGCATTTGGCTGACTATAAGACAGAAGATCACCTGACGGATAGTCCGTCGGGCGGCCGATTTAAAGGAGTGCGGGGCGAGACTGTCCCGCCGTCTTGTTACAAGCTAAGAGGGGTCCAGTGAAAATACTTCTTCGTATATCCGGCCTGATCGACGGACTGAACGAGCACGTTGGCCGCTTGAGCTATTGGCTGATTCTGGTCATGGTATTGGTCAGCGCCGGGAATGCGAGCGTGCGCTACATCTTCGACAGGAGCTCGAACGCCTGGCTCGAAATCCAGTGGTACCTGTTTTCGGCGGTGTTCCTGCTCGGCGCCGGCTACACCCTGCTGCACAATCAGCACGTGCGCATAGACGTCATCTCCGGTCGCCTGTCCAAGCGCGCCCGGGCCTGGATCGACGTTTTCGGGACGCTGTTCTTCCTGCTGCCGATGGCGATCGCCATCATGTGGATGTCCTGGCCGGTGTTTGTCCAGGCCTGGGAACTCCACGAGGAGTCGTCCAACGCCGGCGGCCTGATCGTCTGGCCGGCACGCCTGCTCGTCCCGGCCGGGTTCCTCATGCTGGTCCTGCAGGGGTTTTCGGAATTGATCAAGCGCATCGCTTTCCTGCTCGGCTTGATTCCGGACCCGTCTGAAAAGGACGAAGGCCCGAGCGCGGAAGAGCAGCTTGCCGCGGCGCTGCGCAAGGAGCGGGGTGAAATCGCATGATTGAACTCCTGACACACAACATGGCGCCGGTGATGTTCGGGGCGCTGGTGATTTTCCTGCTGGTCGGCTATCCGGTCGCTTTTGCGCTCGCCGCCAACGGCATCCTGTTCGGGCTCATCGGGGTCGAACTGGGATTGCTGCATCCTTCGCTATTCCAGGCGCTGCCGCAGCGCGTCTGGGCGGTGATGTCCAACGATACCTTGCTGGCGGTGCCGTTTTTCACCTTCATGGGCCTGATCCTGGAGCGCAGCGGCATGGCCGAGGATCTGCTCGACACCATAGGCCAGCTGTTCGGCCCCTTGCGCGGCGGGCTCGCCTTCGCCGTGATTTTCGTCGGCGCGCTGCTCGCCGCGACCACCGGCGTGGTGGCGGCTTCGGTGATTTCGATGGGCTTGATATCGCTGCCTATCATGCTGCGCTACGGCTACGACCGGCGCTTCGCCAGCGGTGTGATCGCGGCTTCGGGCACGCTGGCGCAGATCATCCCGCCCTCGCTGGTGCTGATCGTCCTGGCCGACCAGCTGGGCAAGTCCGTGGGTGATATGTATGCGGGCGCCTTCATTCCCGGCCTCACGTTAGCGGGCATGTATGCCCTCTACGCGTTCGGTGTCGCGTTGGTGAAGCCGTCGTGGGCGCCGGCCTTGCCGCTGGAGGCGCGCACTTTCCGCGAGTCCAACGGCAGCAGCGGCATTCGCTCGCTCGCGGTCCTCGTGATCATCGCAGTCGCTGCTTCCGTCGCGTTCTCCAAGTATCACTACCCGCCCGATGCGCCTCTGGACGAATTGCTGGTGGTTTCGACCGCGGTCGGGGTCGGTGTCGCCTTTTTCGCCGCGGTGGTCAACCAGGTGCTGAAACTGGGTCTGCTGTCCAAAATCGCGATGCGCGTGACTTTCGTGCTGATCCCGCCGCTGGGATTGATCTTCCTCGTATTGGGCACCATTTTCCTCGGCGTGGCGACGCCCACCGAGGGCGGTGCGATGGGCGCCACCGGGGCTCTGATCATGGCGCTGGCGCGCCGGCGCATCTCGTTCCCGCTGCTGCGCCAGGCGATGGATGCGACGGCGAAGCTGTCCTGCTTCGTGGTGTTCATCCTGGTCGGCTCGCGCGTCTTCAGCCTCACGTTCTACGGCGTGGACGGCCACATCTGGGTCGAGCACCTGCTGCTGAATCTGCCCGGCGGGCAGCTCGGCTTCCTGATCGTGGTCAACGTCCTGGTGTTCGTCCTCGCGTTCTTCCTCGACTTTTTCGAGCTCGCCTTTATCATCGTCCCCCTGCTCGGGCCGGTGGCGGAGAAACTCGGCATCGACCTGATCTGGTTCGGCGTGCTGCTGGGGGTCAATATGCAGACCTCGTTCATGCATCCGCCCTTCGGTTTCGCCCTGTTCTATCTGCGCAGCGTGGCGCCGGCCAAAGACTACCTCGACCGGGTCAGCGGCAAGATTACGGCCAAGGTGACCACCACCCAGATCTACTGGGGCGCGGTGCCCTTCGTACTGATCCAGGTGATTATGGTCGGACTGATAATCTCGGTGCCGCAAATAGTCAGCGGCGGGTTGACGAAGAAGGCGGACGTGAACATCGACAAGATGCAGATCGAGGTGCCCGATGCGACCGGTGTGCCCGGCGCCAAGGGCGAGAACGATATGGAAAACGCGCTCGAACGCGAACTCGGCAGCGGTACCGCCGCCGAGCCTCCGGAGGACGGGCAAAATGCGGCCCCGGACGGCGCCGATAAGCCGGATGCGGCCACCGGAGCGGCGCCTGCGAAACCGCCGGGCGGAAAGTAGTACTACAGCGCATGCGGGTGTAGCTGTCGAGCTTGGACGGCACATTCGAATGCCAAAAAAAACCCCGCTCG
>Ga0334722_10002424_pt1 | contig 21231 bp, 18 predicted proteins | sample C3_bottom_MG_FD_207210 | JGI IMG/M metagenome (GOLD analysis project Ga0334722, IMG submission 207210) | Sediment microbial communities from Yellowstone Lake, YNP, Wyoming, USA - C3_bottom | ecosystem: Environmental > Aquatic > Freshwater > Lake > Sediment | place: USA: Wyoming | collected... | reverse complement strand
ACGAGTTGCACATGATGCAGGTGCGTGATTTAATGAAGGACTGTTGGATAAGGCGCCGCGCCGCGCAGACTGAATTGAAGGAGATACGCGCATGGAACGCTATGATGTCGTGATTGTCGGAACCGGACCTGCGGGTCTGGGAGCCGCATTCGAACTTCTCGGCAGAAAGCCATCATTGCGGATCCTTCTTCTGGACAAATTGCAGGTCTCATCAGGCGGACTCCGCAACGACTGCAAGATGAATTTCACCTGGCCAATCGGCTTTCCGCTTGAGTGTTGGGATGAAGCGACAGGCACGTATTACCTCAAGCGTGTCGAGACATTCCTTCAGCCGCGTATCATGGAGAAACGCAATATCGATGTATATGCCCGAAGGGCGGAAAAAATCGGCGTCAAGCTCATCGATGTGCGGCAATCACACCTCGGCACAGACGGGGGACTGGAACTCATCAAAGCCTTGATTGCCCGACTTACCGCGCTCGGTGCTGAAATCAGCCTGGGCGAGGAGATGCTCAGCGTCGATCAGACGACAAGAACAGTGCAGACTAACAAGCGCGTCGTTCACTACCGCGCGCTCATGGTTGCGCCGGGTCGGGGTGGCTTCGCATTTCTTCAACAATTAATGGAACACCTGGGTGTCGAGTACCGCGACAATGTCGTTGATATCGGCATCCGTGTCGAAACCCGCGAAGAGCATTACCCTATCGTTCGGGATTACTACGACCCGAAATTTCTTTTCCCCAAGAAAACGCGCACATTCTGTACTAATTCGCGTTCTGCCCATGTGGTCCAGGAAAAATACGGCGATGAGAAAGGCGGTTATTGGTATTCGGTAAACGGACATTCATGGTCAGAACAGAGAGCTGCAAATGGGCTTGTCAATTTTGCGATCCTGAAAACCGTAACGCTGACTCAGCCACTCGCTTCCGGTCAGGATTATGCCCAGATGCTCGGTAGGCTGGCCGCACTCCTTGGAGGCGGAAGGCCGATTATGCAGCGCATCGGCGATTTCAGGCTTGGAAAGCGGTCTTTTGCGGATGAATTCACGGGAGACCTCTATGATTTCAAGCCGACACTGCCTTCATGCACGCCAGGCGACATCAGCCTGTGCATTCCAGCAAAAACCATGCGCGCTATCTGGAATGCGATGAAACTGCTCGATACAGTTGTACCGGGGGTCATGCACCCTTCGACTATTATGTACTACCCGGAAATCAAGCTCTATGCGAATCGCCCGGTTTTCATCGATGAATACTTCCAGGTTGTGCCGGAAATTTTCTTTGCTGGCGACGGAGCAGGTACGAGCCGCGGCATTACCGCTGCATGGGCGTCGGGGCTGAGGGTTGCGGATGGCATGCTGAAAGAATTCGATTTCTAGAATGCTGAAAAGGCCAAGCCGAAAAGGCTATCTGGCTCGCCCGATGTAAAATGCTTCGCGCGCTTGCTTTTTTGCTTTTATGCTCGAATTGTAACAAATGTGACAGCAATGTCCGATTTCTCCTTGTATATTACAGCCCGAGGAGAATCAATATGAGCGAACATTTCATGATCGATAAAGAAAAGCAGAAAAAGCTTCAGAATATTATTCTGAAGCTGCACCAGGGCGCATCGGTTGCAGAAGTCAAAAAGGAGTTTACAACCCTTATTCGGGGAGTGAGCGCTGCCGAAGTCGCTCAGATGGAGCAAGCGCTCATCGATAATGGCATGCCAGTGGAGGAGATACAGCATCTCTGCGAAGTCCATGTCGAAGTATTCAAAGCATCGCTCGACAAAGAGAAAATCTCGAGCAAGGTGCCTGGCCACCCTGTTCAGACTATGCTCGAGGAGAACAATGCTGCGCGAGCTCGGCTCCGCGCGTTGAAAAAGGCTGTCCTTGCATGGCGATTCGGGCTTGGGCAGAAGGAACAGGTGCTTGCTGCGCTCGATGATATGTCCAGAATTATCGTGCATTATACGCGCAAGGAAAACCAGCTTTTCCCGTATCTGGAAAAGAAAGAATTTACCGGCCCCTCGCGCGTGATGTGGGGAAAACATGACGAAATCCGCGCGCTTTTCAAAGAAGCACACAGCAAAGTCGAGCAGAACGACAAATCCGCAATCAGCAGTCTTCACCTGCTTGCCGGCAAAATAAGCCGCATGATTTTTATGGAAGAACACATTCTGATCCCCGAAGCCGTCCGGCGTCTGAGCGATGAAGAATGGGCGCACATCCGCATGGGCGAAGACGCAATTGGCTTTGCATGGACACGCCCGGGAGCAGTGTACGACCCCTATCTTGTATTAGCGGGAGCTGTCACCGCGAAGCCGCAGCCTGTCCCCGCGAGCGACCTTGTCAAATTGGCTACCGGCCTCGTTCCGCAAGCATTGCTCTCTGCAGCCCTTGCTACGATGCCGGTGGACATCAGCATCGTGGATGCCCAGGATAAAGTAGTCTATTATTCGGACTCACCGGATCGCATTTTCCCGCGGAGCCCAGCAGTTATCGGCCGGGCTGTCCAGAATTGTCACCCCCAAAAATCCGTAGCAACCGTCAACCGCATTCTCGATGCGTTCCGCAAGAAAGAAAAAACCTCAGCCCGTTTCTGGCTCGAAATGGGCGGCCGATTCATCCTGATCGAATATCGCGCACTCTATGATGCAGCTGGCGCCTATATCGGAACGCTGGAATTCAGCCAGGACCTGACCGAACTCCGCGCGCTCCAAGGCCAACGCCGCCTTCTGGACTGGGAGAAATAGGGAAGCGACTTCTCCTTGCCTGCGCTGCCCGCCGCTTGTCCGCGGACACTTCGTCCCATCCCACGGAGCAGCTCAGCCTTGGTCTCGCGTCGCCCACATTTTCTAAAACAGAAATGGCAGCTGCTTGTCAGGATTTTTTCCGAAACAAGTGAGTTCATCGATATCCTTCACGCTCGGTCCATGCAAAAGCGCAAACAGCGTGCGCTCGATCCCAAGCCCGCCCCCGAATGTCTCAGGAAACAGCCCTTCTCCCTTTTCGTCGCGCATGCGGGCGACAGTAAGGAATGGCCCGTAACCATCAAGCGCAGCCATATTCAAAAGATTCCCGCGGTCATCGAATTGCGGCTCTTCCCGCAGAATACCGTTGTCCAGCAGACGAGCGACAATCGCCTCATACACCCATTCGCGCAAGCCCCCCGAGAGCACTTCGTATGCGCGCCCAAGACTGCCATCTTGATACAGCGGCGCGGCGCACAAATCATAGTTGAAAATCTGCCGCGAAGAGATACTCGCTTTTGGCGGCCTTTTCCCGCCTCTGGACAAATAGGGATACACGAGGTCATAGTTCTCACGCAAAAGCCCGAGCACCCAGAAGAACTGTACTCCAGCTTTCTGCCCAAGGCGCTCCTCGAGCGACGATGCATCATGATCCTCTTCTTCATCCTTGAAAAAGCGCGGAAAAGGTTTCTGTGGCACTGCAAGCGCAACACCAAGCGCATGCAGGCTTTCGGGTGCAAATGCGAGTATTTTCTTTACTGCATAAATAATTAGATCCTCAAAAAAATCCAGCGCCCTGTCGCGCTCTTGTTCAAGCTCTGCCTTCGTCACCTCTGGCCGGTCAAAATAGTCGTCCGGAGTGAGCTTTTTAGGTCGCTTGAGCTCGATATCCATCTGGGAAAAATCGATAAGGTATTTGTGCCGCGCAGTCTCGGAAGGCAATTCGAGGCGGATATTTGGAGAATCGATATAGACGCCTTGTACAAAAGGGTTCATGCACGCAAGCATTTTCGAATAGATCATCGAATGTGTGGTGCGATACGGCGTGTTCTGAAACAGAATGACCGGCGCATGTTCCACATTATGACAGAGCGGATCGGTGACAGGCGACATTGACACCCTGTCAATGTTGAGAATATTTCGGGAAACAAGGAATTCCTGAAGGCCAAGAACGAGCGCGGTCCGTATCTTGAGCGCATGCGCAAGCGCTTCACCCATCCATTTGCGAACATGGGATTCGTGCACATAATCGGTGAAGGAAATTCCAGAGCCAGCAAGCTTTTTCTGGAAACCACCCAGCGAAGATCCAATAGAGATGCCGGCTAAATCAGCCGAATCAAATGCTTTCATGATATGCTCCCAAGTGGAGGAATCTCTCGAATGCCGGCATCGCGAGAGCAACGCTGCTCGCGCCGCGCAAATAAAAAAGGCCGGCCCCAAACGGGACCGGCCTTATATTTCCACGCCTTATGCGCTTATACTTTCGGCTTTGGCCCCGCGTCTGGAGCGGCGTTATTATTGAGGAGATTGCCATTATTGCCGAAAAATATTCGCACCATGAATATCTTTTACTGCAAATGCATAAATATGTCAAGCGGTGCCCCTCTGGGCGGTATTGACGAATACATATTTTTTGGCCATAGTCCGCCCTATGGAAAGCATTAATGAGAGGCTCACGAAAGCGATTATGGCATGCCTTTTCGCGGCATTGATTTCTATTGGTGCATATATTGCAATTCCGATCCCCGGCACACCGGTTCCAATCGTGCTGCAGAATATGTTCATCATTTTGGCAGCCTTTATCCTTGGCCCCTGGTGGGGGCTCGCAGCGGTTGCCTTTTATCTCGTGCTCGGCGCAGTGGGCATGCCTGTCTTCTCGGGAGGAACAGGTGGACTCGTCAAGTTCGCAGGGCCGACCGGTGGCTATCTTGTCGGATATATTCCTGCAGTTGTCGCTATGGGACTTCTTTCGAGACTTGGTAAAAGTCGCTGGTATTTCAATATGCTGGCAGGAATTGCCGGAATGGCCATCGTGTACCTTTTCGGTGTAGCCAGGCTGAAAGCAGTGCTGCATGTGGACTGGGCAAAGGCGCTTGCAACCGGGCTTATTCCCTTCATACCGGGCGATATTGCAAAAATCGCTGTCGCTGGGATTCTCGCCCCGCCGATTCTCAAAGCATTGAACCAGATAGAGCAGCAATCTACCAATGCCTGAACTCTTTCGCGCAGATGCTCTGCGGCATGTCTTTCCAGATGGAACCGCAGCCATCGACAATGTTTCGCTTTCTATCGCCGAAGGAGAATTTCTCATTATTGCTGGCAGAAACGGAGCAGGCAAATCGCTGCTCATGCGGCACTTTATCGGCCTTTCGAAGCCTTCTGCTGGAGCAGTGTTCTATCGCGGCCAGCCTGTGCCAGCGCAGATACCGCTGATACGGCGTGAAGTCGGCTATGTCTTCCAGGACACCGAAGCGCAGATTTTCGGCCAGACTGTCGAAGAGGATCTCGCGTTCGGACCAGCCAATCTCGGCATGCAAGGCCAGGATCTCGAAGACGCAGTCCAGCAGGCGCTCAGAGAAGCCCATCTTGAAGGAATGGAAAACCGCATGCCGAACACGCTTTCCGGTGGAGAAAAACGTCGTCTGGCTATTGCTGGCGTGCTCGCCATGCGCCCGCGCTGTGTAATTCTCGATGAGCTCTTTGCCAATCTCGATTTTCCTTCGGTACAGGAAATTCTTGCTGTGCTCAAGGTGCTGCGCGCCGAAGGCAAGACACTTATTGTGCTTACGCACGAAATTGAAAAAGTGTTTGCCCTTGCCACGCGCCTTGTCATTCTGGATAAAGGGCGCATTGTATTCGATGCGCCGCCCGGGGAGGCTCAGCAATCTGACTTTGGCAGCAGTGGGCTTGTTTGTCCGTACCAGGAATGCTATCCATGGCTAATGACACGTTGAATCCGTTTGCATTCGAAGCCGGAAAAAGCCCGCTGACGGTTTTTCATCCTGTCGCCAAGCTGGCATTTTTGATTGCGGTCGCTTCTGCAGCGATGCGATCTGAGTTCGGTCTGCTTGCTGCGCTTTTTCTGATCGCATTCATTGGGCAGTTCAGCATGCCGCGAGCAGGCAAAGGCGCGTTGTATTCGATTTCCGCGCTTGTGCGGGGAATTTTCCCCGGAGATGGCAGGATTTTCGATGTTGGCACGCTGCCCGATTCCGGAATATATGCACTGAGACTTCTGACTGTCTACCTATACTCAAGGCTTTTCTACGCAACGACACGCGTAAGTGAAATCGGCGACTGGATGACCGCTTTCACGAGAAAGATGTACAGAATTGCAGGGTTGGGGCAGCGCTATGTGAGCGCCCAAAGCTCCGCGGCGGCTGCGGTTAATAACCGCCCCACTATTCACAATAACAACTTTCGCCAGGCCAGCATTCTCTCTGACCCTGGCATGCTTTTTTCGCTTGTGCTTCTTTTCCTACCGCGCATATTCGATACCTACCAGCGAATCAGGGAAGCAGGGGAAGTTCGCGCCATCAATCTCTCCAGGCGGAATTTGCGCCGCTCTCTCGCAATGCTTGAGCAATTGATCATCGCAAGCATTGTTCAGGCGTGGCGCACTGCGGCCGCGATGGAGATCCGCGCGTATTCTCCTTCGAGGACTTTGCGCCTTCAGAAATTTGCCTGGGGCGACTGGACCATAACCGGAACAGCGATCGCATTGCTGTTCCTCGCAAAATTATAGCTGATAAAGCGAGCTCACAAACAAGCACGGACTTCATATCATTTCGGAATGCGCCGGACCCCGTCCCATGGCTGGACAGAGTCAGACCCGCGCGAATGTTCGACCGACCATAATTCTACGGGCTGCTCTTTTCCTTCCACAGACGCAAGGCCAAGACGCCTTACTATCATCGCCCCGCCATCCGGCAAGCAAAGAGCGATTTCGGCTTCCGTCGAACTCGATGGCTCCGTATTCCGAATTGCGTGCTGCACGGTATCTCGCACTGTGAGAATCAAAGTCCCGATAGCCTTGTTTGCAGCTTCAAGACGGCTTGCAACATTCACCGAATCGCCCACTGCCGTGTAGGCAAAACGCCTGCTGGAGCCAAGGTTCCCCACAATTGCTTTGCCTGTCGCGACTCCTATTCTTGTCTGAGGCACGACACCATATCGCTGTTCCATCTCCTTGCTTGCAGCACCCAGCCTTGCCTGAATCCGCACTGCAGCCGCAAGTGCCCGATACGCATGATCATCCACACTCAAAGGCGCATTCCAGAAAGCGACAACCGCATCGCCCATATACTTGTCCAGGGTCCCGCCCATCGCAAGAATCTCTTCGCTGATGATTCCCAGATACTCGTTCATGAAGGCGGCGAGCTGAGAGGGATTCAGTCTTTCTGAAGCCGAAGTAAAGGCCGCCATATCGGTGAACAGTGTGGTGATGGTTTTCAATTCCCCGCCAAGCTGGAGAGTTTCTGGCTGATCCACCAGCGAGGAGATTACCTCAGGAGAAAGATACTGAGCAAAAGCCCTGCGCAGGTATGCCTTTTGTCTTCCTTCAGCTTGATAGCCCAAGCCGATTGCTGCGACCAAGGCTGCAAATTCAGCCATCAAAGCCGAAATCGGGTTGAAAAAGACAAGATTCCCGAACAGCGCAAGGCACAGCACAATTGGAGTTCCGACAGCTATAATCACCGCAAGCGCAGCAATAAAACGCTTGTGCTCCATCGGAGCAAATGCCATAAGCACAGCCACCAGCGCAGCGACGAGCATCTCCAACCATATTGGTGTGCGCTGCATGAAGGTGTGGTTGAGCATATTTTCGATGAAGGTGGCATGTACCTCCATGCCCGGCAGCGCAGGATCTATGGGCGTCGCCTGCCTGTCCATAAGCCCTGGCGCAGAAAGGCCCACGACAACTACCTTGCCGCTGAAATCAATTTGTGGTGAAAGCCGCGGCGGGGTTTCTCCTGTGGCGCTGCCCTTTGCTTTTCCTTGCACACTATTCATCGCCGCAGCAATAACCTGCGCCGCACTGTATCGCTCGAATCGCACAGGGCTTTCGAATTTCAAGAGAACAGTTCCATCAGCAGGCAATGAAGCCGAAAATTCTTTCAGTTTCGAGCTTTTGCTGACTGCCGCCAGTCCCAGCGACAGCAATCTTCCTCCATCCTGGCTCATCCATGCTTCATATTTTCTGCAAATCCCGTCAGAATCGACAACTGCCGCGACATGGCCGGACAGCGCATCTGGCACATCGAGCACTGGCTTCTTGCTCGCCAGCGTCGCGAGGACTACATTCCCCGCTTCAGTCATAGCCTGGGCGCACTTCGCATCATCCTCGGGCCCGAATGTGGATGGTTCGGAAAAGAGAATATCATATGCCTGCGCCCCGGCATCCCGCAAATACCCCGCCAGTATTCCATACAGTTCGCGAGGCCATGGCCACCCAAGTCCAAGCTCTTTCTGCACCCAGTCAAGGCTGGATTGATCGATCATAACCAGAGCAATTTTGCTGCGCTCAGTCGATTGGTCCCCGTCGCCAGCCGACATTGCGCTTTGCTTTGCCGGCGCTGCATGTGCGCGCATCTGGCTGTCATAGATGGCCATTCCGAGATGCTCTGTCACACCGAGCCACAGAAACACCAACATGATCCCGAGTCCCACAGCCAACGCCCATAAAAATCGGGCCTTTCTGCTCATTGCTGAGCGGAATTCCGGCATGGAGCTGCGGTCTTGCGTCATCAGAAAAGCCTCTTCATAGGCTCGAAGCGATCTCGCCGAATAAGCTCGAGCGGAGCGACTGTTCCGAATGCCTGAGACCTGGGACTAAACGCATCGATGCTCGCTTCGAGCACACTTCCTTCGGAAGCCGGGTAGCCGATATCGGAAAATTGGCTTTCGAGCCTGAATATTTCAGCAGCTTTCCGCGCTATGGCTCGCCGTCCTTTCAATTCCGCAGCCCGCTCGTATTGCTGTTCAAGCACTGCAATCCGCGCCAGCCGATCTGCCGGCAAGGGGTGCTGCATCGAGTACTGCTGAATATGCTCGTTTTGCGTATCTGCCAAAGCGCTCACAAGTTCCTGCAGGGCTGAAGTGCGGTATCCTGCCTCGTACAGTATGTGCATTGCTTCGGCATCCGCCTCGAATTCCATCGCCTGCGAATACCCCTGAACCGAAATGAGCGACACAAAATCGTGTACCGCCGCGGAAAAAAGTGCCGCCGTTTCCTTATTCTCAGTGTTTGCAGCCTGTGTCGAAAGAGCCGCATAGTATATGGCCAGGTCTCCCATGCGATAGCTTGCGAGCGAAACCAACCCGTGCCCAAGTGCCGTGTGCGAAATTTCATGCGCGAGCAGCGCCGCGAGCATATCCTCAGAAGTCGCAAGACTCAGAAGCCCCCTCGTGACAAGCACAAAACCTCCCGGGGCTGCAAATGCATGCGCTTCATCGCTGTCGAGAATCAGAATATGGTAGCCCTGCGGCAGCAAAGGCCGCGCGGAAAAAAACGAAAGCCCCTGGCCGATTTTATTGACGTACGCTGTAAGTTCAGGCTGATTGTAGACAGGATATTGGGAAAGCACGGCGGCAGCCACTACTCGCCCGATGGCGTATTCTTCTTCGTAAGTAAATGGCCTGGATTCAGTCTGGAACGACCTGGCAGCTTCGCGAATGAGGCGGGCTTGCTCAGGAGTAATCATCCCCTGCAAAAGGGCCTGGTTCAAAAAAAGCTGCAGTGCCTCGGGCGACACGGTACAAGATGAGAAAAGCAATGTCGCCAGGGCGAGCACAAGGCCCACCAAGACCGCCACAAGCGATCGAGACCGGAGCGAAACAACATGCACGTCACAATTCTCCCGCCGAGAAATCGATCCCCTGAATGAAAGCCAAACATTCTGCAAATGAATAGGTCAGTTTTTCCATTTCATCGACTGCATCGAAATTGAAAGCGTTGCCTTTCTTGAGCGCAGACTCGAGCGTCGACGAAAAACCTTTGCCAGCCAGCACGATTTCGGATTCCTGCAAAGGAGGAGGAGCCGAAGCGGCGTCGGAGGACAAGGAAACCTTGGCTGGAGCCAGAGCGCTTATGTGAATATACCCAGGCTTGCTCAATCCCTGCACAAAACCAAGTACCCAGCCATTTTCAATCTGCACAACAGCCACGGGAGTCCGGTACGCCGCAAATAAAAGCACAGGCGAAGCAAATGAAGGGGCAGCTCTTACCGCGGTTTTTTCGACACGGATAAGCATGGTGGTTTCGGCAGGCTTTTCCTGGGCGTATGCCGCGACCGCAATCACCACTACAAGGACAATCAATATACTGAATCGATGCTTCATGGCATTCCTTCTTGAACAGCGGCGCGTTCATCGTGCGCCTGCCTGTACACATACAATTATGCCGCATTCCGCTTTTTTTAACATGGGGTCTGACCCCTTTTCTTAAATTTTTTGCCGCGCGGGTCGCGGGGCGCGCGAGTCACGCGGCCACTGGCGCCTACCTCTCTCTTATAAAATCCTCGATATGCGCCTTCCAATCAAGAAGCGCCTTTGCTATTGGCTTGCGCGGATCATCTTCACGGAATTGTGCGATCTGCGCTTTCAGCTGTGCATAATCGGCGAGCGCTGTTGCTCCTTTCTCAAGAGGGAGCTGAACCCATCCCGAAGCATGCTTTCTCCAAGATACATGCTGTTCTGCTGTCAAAGTTTCAGGAAAATTGCGCGCAAGGAGCCTCCCCATAAGCGTCGGTATTCTCTGATCGCTATAGGTGATCCTCAAAAATTCGTTTTTCGCGGCATGAGGCCCCTGCTCCCGCAACACCTCATGGAAGCGCTCGAGTTCTTTTCTGTCTTCGTCGGGGTAGAATCCGCCTCCATAGAGTGCATATTCAGGATCCAGCTCTTCCGAAGTCTTTTTTTCATGGCGATATGCGGCAATAAAGCGCTCTTTCAGACCCGGCACTGCCTCAAGTTCGCCAAGGTTCCGTCTGCATTGCTCGATATCGACGCCAAGCCTCTTCGATGAATCTTTCGTGAGCGCTTTGACAGGAGCAAGGTATGGGCAGCTGTTGAGCCTGATCATCGTTATGGGGGGGCGCTGCGGGCCTGTAGCGCCTTCTAGTCGCTCGGTGAACAAAAGATCCCTCAGCTCATCTTCGCTCATCCGAGCAAAGGGCTCAGGCTTGAAGCGCAGATCATACGCAACAAGCGCATGCCGATCAGCCTCGACAAGGCCGAGGGGTACGATCACGGTCGTACAGCCATTCGGACGCGTGTACAGCTGCGAGGTATGGACGAGCATATGCTCCCGCAGAGAGAGGTTAACCAAAGGCGCAAGGTTCTCGCGACGTCTGTGATGATAGTACCACTCATAGAGGCGCGGATATGTATGCTGCACCTTTTTGGCGAGGCCTATGGTCGCTCGCACATCGAACAGGGCGTCGTGGGCGGCCTCATGCGCAATATTGTTCGCCTTCGCAAGCTCCTCCAACCTGAATGAAGGATTGCCATCGCCATTCACCGGCCATTCAAAGCCCTCGTGTTTCAGGTCATGCACCGCACGCATCAGATTGATAATGTCCCAGCGTGAATTATCGTTTTTCCATTCGCGGACATAGGGATCGAGCAGATTTCTATAAAAAAGGCGCCGAATGAATTCATCGTCGAACTGAATCGAGTTGTAGCCCACAACCGTGCTGTTGGACACCGCCATTTCATGCATAATGCGAAGGGCAAATTCGTATTCGCTTATGCCCTTGCGCTCTGCTTCCTGCGGCGTAATCCCATGGATGTAGCAGGCTTCAGGGTCAGGGAGGTAGTCGGGAGGCAGGCGGCAATAGAGCACGATTGGATCGGCGATTTCTTCGAGTGCTTCATTCGTGCGGATAAGCGCGCATTGAGCAATTCGGTCGTGCTGCGGATCGCGGCCGAATGTTTCAAGATCATACCAGAGCATCGTTGCGGGCATCGAGGCTCCTCACGTTCCCTGTTCCAGAGTGAACATCTTTGGATCGAAACCTTCGGATCCAATCCAGAGGTTGATCATGATACCACCTTCTGGAATGTGCTCGAGCTTGACCCCTTTTATTTGCCAGCCGATCAGTTCCAATCGTGCGGTACCCAAGAGATCATGCCCAACCATAGTACCATAGTACGAAGCAAGTTCAGGCCTCTGCTGGATCATAAGGCTATGTTCTATTTCGGTGATTTCGCTGTCAGTGCGAGGCCTGTCATCGATAGCCGCTATATGAAAGCCATCAGCTTCCATGTGGAGCGAAATCACCATCTTTTTTGGGTTGCCATGAAGCAAATAATTCGCAAGCTCGCTTATCAGCTGAATATAGAATTCCTGCCGTTTCATTTTTTCGTTGCTCCTTTCTTCCGATTCACCGCCATGCTCCCGATTGCTCCACAGCGGGCTCAGTCAGACTTCGACGACTTGTACCAATCGATGATCGAAACGATCAATGTCGCGGTAAGCCCTGCGGCAAAGCCATTGTTGTAGAGATCCATACCGCCATGCCATGCACCAGTCCGATCTACGATGACAAGGTGCAGAAAACCGGCGACAAATCCGATTGCTGGCCCGAATTCACCAGCTAGAGGCGCCAGCGCAGTCCCGAACAGTATCGCCAGCAAGGGACCAGGCGCAAATATGCTCTTACCAAATACAAAAATTGCCGCGATTATGCCAAGCACCACAGGGAAGACATTTTTCGGATGCTTTCCGAAAAACGCAAACCCGATCAGGGTAAAGAGCCCCCCGAGCACAGGTCCATTCAGCGGAGCACCGATCACAACCATGAATACCCAGAAAAGAAGACCAATAATCGAAGCATTCAGAAGCGCCCCTTTAGAAGATACAAAATCCGAAAAATCGCTCGGAAGACGGCCTGACATCGCCATGATTTTGCGCATATCGCGGCCGGCTTGCGCAATGTTTGAATAGCCATGGCCTGGATTTTCTGCCACAATGCAAACAACTGCGATGAGCGCGACAGCGGGAACAATTGCAATCAAAAGCGGCTCACGCTCTATCCCCCACATCGAAAGCGGCAGAATGTCCGCCCCTGCTGCATGCGAAAGCGAAGCGGTAAAGAGCCCCACAAAGCCAGCGGTAAGGCCAATATTATACAGATTATATCCCTGATGGAGACGCAGCATCGTAATGGCGATCGGCGGCAATATGATGCCAATTCCCAAACCTATCAAAAACGATCCTGGAAGGGCGAAAACAGGTCTCACTCCAACCTCGAATGCAAGAAAGGTAATGAGCGGCCCCATCGCAGTCCCGAACATTGCAATCAGTGCATAATCTCGGGGCTTTTTCTTCACAATGAGGGCAGAGAGAGAAACACCTGCCATAATCGGGATGCAGTTGAACAAGGTTTTGCCAAAAAATGCAAATCCCATCATCGTGAACAAGGCAGCCAGCGCCGCCCCTGTAATTTCAAGCCCATTCAGAAGCAGGAAAAAATACCCCAAAAAGCCGACAGCAACGACATTGAACAGCGTGGCACCAACCCCTTCGACTGCCACAAAATCGCTCACAAGCCGCGCGGGCGTTACCTGCAGGCGAATGAACCCCTCAACCGCCGGGCCGACATCCCCATCGATAATCCCCACAAGCAGGAGCACCAGCATCACTGTGACCGCAAAAACCTTCAGTGTTTTTGTTCCCTGCACCATCCCACCTCTGGGCTCATCCTAAAGCCATGCATAACCGGAGTCAACTTAGGGGGTCTGACCCCCAATTTTAATTTTTGCCTTGACGAAACCAGTATGCGCCTTCAAAATGAACCAAAAGGAGTGAAGCATGAACAACGGGATTTTCCACATACCGCGCCCAGTGAATGAACCGGTATTCAATTGTGCACCAGGTTCGCCGGAACGGGCCGCGCTGAAACAGGAAATCGAGCGCCTGCGCAAGGATCGCATGGACATTCCACTCATTATTGGCGGCAAGGAAGTCAGGACAGGAAAGACAGCTCCCATACGGCGTCCTGATGCGCACAGCGAAGTACTCGGAATGTACCACATTGCTGGCGAAGAGGAAGCGCGAATGGCCATCAAGGCCGCTCTCGATGCAAAGGCTGAGTGGGCAGCGCTTCCTTGGGAAGAGCGCGCTGCTGTATTTCTGCGCGCCGCAGAGCTTATTTCAACAAAATACCGTGCCCTGATAGATGCAGCGACAATGCTCTGCCAGTCCAAGACCGCACATCAGGCAGAGATCGATGCAGTCTGCGAAGTCATCGATTTTTTGCGCTTCAATCCATGGTACATGGAGCAGATCTACAATCAGCAGCCGGATAATGTCAAAGGCGAGTGGAACCGCTCTGCATACCGTCCGCTTGAAGGGTTTGTCTATGCGGTAACCCCCTTCAATTTCACATCTATTGCAGCAAACCTTCCGACCGCTCCAGCGATGATGGGCAATGTCGTTGTCTGGAAACCTGCATCGAATGCCGTCTACTCCAACTACATGCTGATGAAACTCTACATGGAGGCAGGCTTGCCGCCCGGCGTCATCAATTTCCTGCCGGGAAGCGGCGGCGCCATTTCCAGCGTCGTACTTTCGAGTCCAGATTTTGCCGGCTTCCATTTTACAGGTTCCACCGAGGTTTTCCGCTCGCTGTGGAAGCAGATCTCGTTGAATCTTGAGCAGTACAAGGTCTATCCGCGCATTGTCGGCGAAACCGGCGGCAAAGATTTTATCTTTATCGATCCGTCAGCGGAACTTGCGAGCACTGTTGCCGCAGTGGTGCGGGGCGCCTTCGAATATCAGGGCCAAAAATGCTCCGCCGCTTCGCGGCTCTATATTCCGTCCTCGCGGGCCAATGAATTCATCGATGCCCTTGTCGCCGAGATCTCCGCGATCCCCATGGGAGAAATCACCGATTTCCGGAATTTCGTTGGAGCAGTTATCGATGAGACTGCATTCAACACCATCTGCGGCTATATCGAGCGGGCACGGGCAAGCAGGGAAGCGAAAATTATCGCCGGCGGCGCATGCAACAAATCACGCGGATGGTTCATCAAGCCGACCTTGATTCTCACAGAAGACCCGCGCTCCGAATCAATGGTCAACGAGATCTTCGGGCCTGTGCTCACTGCCTATGTGTACGATGACCGCGATATGGACGCAGCCTACCGCCTAGTCGACTCAACTTCGCCGTACGGACTGACTGGCGCAATCATGGCGACTGACCGACCGCGCATCAACCGCGCGCTCCTCGCGTTGCAGAATGCGGCGGGGAACCTCTACATCAACGACAAACCTACAGGAGCAGTCGTCGGCAGACAACCTTTCGGCGGTGCTCGCGCTTCCGGCACGAATGACAAGGCAGGCAGCTATCTCAATCTGCTGCGCTGGGTGAGTGCCGTTGCCATAAAGGAAAACTTTGCCCCACCATCGTCGTGGCGGTATCCCTTCATGCTTGGAGACGACTGAAGCAGTAAGAAACCGCACAGCGGGCAACTGCACGCATGAGGCCGCAGGCCCCCCGCAGAACCATGCGCCTGCTGCATCGTGCCCGGTGCCCGCCGGTAATTACTTCGCAATCGCCCTCGCTCCGAAGGTTACGCCGCCAGTGATTTCGAGGCAGGTTCCGTCAAATGCCTCATTCTCGACCACCATGGCGATGGCGCGCGCGATTTCCTCGGGCTCGATCAGGCGCCCGATGTGCACGTCTTTGAGAATTTCGTTGAGAGCATCCTGGTTCATGCCCTTGACCATTGGCGTGCCAACATAACCGGGCGCAATGCTCATGACGCGAATGCCCTTGATTCCTTTCATCTGGAATTCGCCGGCAAGAATGCGCGGCCAAATCGCGACCGCAGCTTTGGTCGAGGAGTAGTTGATCTGTCCGACCTGCCCCACTTTGTTCACGCTCGAAATCGTGAAGAGCACCCCCTGCCACTTGTTGTCGACCATGCGGCGTGCCGCTTCGCGGAGCGTAATGAATGAACCGATGAGGTTGACTTCGATGACCGAGCGGAACTGGTCGGTTTCCATGACGCGTTTGATCTTGCCGGTTTCTTTGTCGGTATTGATCATAACGCCATCGCGAATGATGCCCGCGCAAGGCACCACGACATTGATGGCGCCAAATGTGGAAACCGCAGTGTCCATGAGCGCGGCGACATCCTCATCCTTCGTGACATCGGTCTTGAGCCCAACCGCTGTGGCGCCCATAGCCTTGCTGGCCGCAGCCTTGATTTCGCTGACCACTCGATCGATCTGCTCCTGGACCACATCGCCGATAACGACTTTCGCGCCATGTGCGGCGAGATATTTTGCGACCGTTTCGCCGATTCCGCTTGCGCCGCCTGTTACCACTGCAACCACTTCATTGATTTTCATAAATCTTGTTCTCCATTATATTGACTGCGGTCAATGACTTTGGTTATTTTCACACAGCTTTCTTTCCTTGTCAACATCGATTATCATTGACTGGCAAATAAAATCCAGGTATTCTGAAAAACGAGGGAAATATCGATGGAAAAAACGCCCCCTCTCTCCAAGCGCAAACTCCAGGCCCGCGAAACACGCAAGCGCATTCTCGAAAGCGCGCTCTCGCTTTTCCGCGAAAAAGGCTTCGACCAAGTCTCAATCGACGAAATCACTTCAGCCGCTGGCGTTTCCAAAGGCTCATTCTACACCTACTTCCAGACAAAAAGCGATATCATCATCGAGGAATTCCGCCTCATCGACGGCTACTACCAAAAGAAAGAATCAGCGATCATGCGCAGCCCCGATGCCGCCTCCCGCCTCATTGCATTTACGAAATACCAACTTGACTACATCCGCAAAAACCTCGGCTTCCGGACCCTCTCAATTCTCTATATCAACCAGATGTCTGCTTTTTATGACCAAAAAATCCTTGCCAACCGCGAACGGACGCTCGTTCGCCTTGTGTCGAAAATTATCGCCGATGGACAAGCGAGCGGACACATCCGGCCTGGCGACCCGATTGAACTTGCAGAATGGATGAATCGCTGTATGCGCGGCTTCTTTCTCGATTGGGCCATCTCAAATGGCTCGCTCGATATCAGAAAAGATGGCATGCGCTTTTTCAGCGAATTTGTGCTGCCGGCGCTGCTGGCTGATGTGCTTTAGCTTCAGCGGCCCGATTGACTTCGTATAGCAAGGAGGGCTTCATGGCGCATTACCGCAATCTCGTTTTCAAAGGAGGCGGCGTCCGAGGCATTGCGTACCTTGGCGCGCTTCAGTATCTCTACGAGCACAACTACATGCAGTATGTCGAGCGCGTTGCAGGCACATCTGCAGGAGCTATAACCGCGCTTGGCGTTTCGATGTTTCCTGTCGATTATCAGGAGCTGAAGCGAGTGGCGGACAGTCTCGACTACAGAAAAGTCCCTGCAGAGGAAGACGAACGCACTCCCAAGCTCACCGCTTCCAGAATACTCGCTCTTACGGAGCGTTACCGGGACCTCGCCCTATTCAAAAACCTGCAGTGCTCCATGCGCCTGGTACAGGAAAAAGGCTGGTACTCAAGCGATTATTTCTACAACTGGCTCCGCTCGATTATTGAACAGCGTTTCACCATTAAAAAAGAAACATACACATTCGCCGATTTCAAAAATCCGAAAATTCACAAGAACAAGCAGCCTTTCCTCGATCTCTATATCACGGGCACTGACGTATCCAATCGCGTGCCGCGTATTTTTTCGTTTGAGACAACCCCTGATATGGAGGTTGCGCTCGCTGTACGCATTTCGATGTCTATTCCGCTTTATTTCGAAACCATTGAATATCAATATCCAGGAACCAACGAGCCTCAGCTCTATGTCGATGGCGGCATCATGTGGAACTATCCTGTCAACATTTTCGACGAGTCTCCATATAGCAAGAAATTGCGAGATGGCATCAATGAAGAAACCTTGGGTTTCTTTCTGTTTGCCTCACCGGAAACCAGCCGCTGCAAACCGGTCAAAAGCATGATTGAGTATGTAAGCGCATTGTTCGAAAGCCTCCTTCTTGTGCAGGAACATCTGGTAATCCAAAGCGAAAAAAACTTTTCGCGTACCATTTTTATTGATGACAAAGGGGTCCAGCCGACCGATTTCGATATTGAACCAGCGGATGAACGGTATAAAGCACTGTTCGAATCGGGCTACTCTTCTGCGAGCGCCTTTTTCGAATTCCGAAGCGAATGGTCAAAATTCTTTCGCTCGCTCAGAGAGCGCTTTGGCTGGAAAGAATCACAATATTGAGATAAAGTGGGCGAAAACATTTATCAAGTTCTCGTCGCGCATTTTCACGCCTTGACCATGCCGGCCCATTTCGCTATTTTGAGCATATGCTCAAAACCCCGATTTGGGCCGTATGGTATATGTCCTTCTTTGCACTGCAACCAGCTGACATTCCGATCGGGTCATCATGTTCTATAAGGAGTTCTCAATGAGTTTTGTTCCTGAAAAAAAACCGAATCCTTCCATCAGGCGTGTCATTGGTGTGATAAGCGGCAAGGGCGGCGTCGGCAAATCGATGGTCGCGTCATTGCTTGCCGAATCGCTTGCATCGCGCGGACTCAGGGTTGGCTTGCTCGATGCAGACATCACTGGCCCCAGTATCCCGCGTATGCTCGGCATCGACAGTTTCCGTGCAGAATCCGATGGCGAGCATCTCTATCCCATCGAGAACGAAGATGGCATCAAGGTGCTCTCAATCAATCTTTTCAACGAAAAGGAAGATGAGCCGGTTATCTGGCGCGGCCCCTTGCTTGCAAAAGCAATCGACCAGTTCTGGTCGGACACAATTTGGGGCGATCTCGATTATCTTATCATCGACTTCCCCCCGGGGACCTCGGATGTGGCACTCACCGCATTCCAGACCATCCCATTTTCCGGAATTGTCGTTGTAGCCACGCCCCAGGACTACGTCTCGATGATCGTGCGCAAATCGGTCAATATGGCCTCGATGCTCAAAACACCCGTGCTCGGCGTCGTCGAAAATATGCGCACCATGGTTTGCCCGCACTGCGGCAACGAAGTCACACTGTTCGACGATGGCACGCAGAACGGCGCCCAGCGCATGGGTCTGCCGCTTCTTGCAAGCTTGCCCTGGAGAAAAGAACTCGCCCAGTCCAGAGCACTCCGCTGGTCGACACTGAGCGAAGCAACCCGCAAAGATGCGGATAGTCTGGCGAGTGAAGTCGAGCTTGCGCTCGCATCCACAGTTGGAGCAGGCGCAACGGCTGCTGCTGGCGCTTCCAGCTCTGCCTCACCTCAAACTTGAGCCATGCCCCGACCACGCTGCACACGCAGAATAGTCTCGGAAATCCGAGCCTGTTCAATCGTCCCATTCATGGACGATGACAAGCTTGCGCGCGAATTATTTGCGGGCGCGGATCTCGTCGTGCTCGAATCCGATGAAGCCGAAGCGCTCAGGCTCGCAGACCTCGAGAATCTCTACCAAGAAAGAGCAGCGCTCATGATGGGCATATCCCGCCAGACATTCGGGCGCATCCTCGACAGAGCACACCGGAAGGTCGCGGACGCTCTTCTGAATGGAAAAGGACTCAAAATCGAACGAGCAAAGGCGCCATGCCTTGAGAGGACGCCATTTATTAAAGATGGGGGTCTGACCCCTTTTCTTAAAAAAACACATTCCCGGGAGGAAATCACAATGAAAATCGCATTCGTATCCGATGACGGAACCACCATCTCCCAGCATTTTGGAAGAGCAGCGTACTATGTCGTGCTAACCATCGAAAACGGCAAGGTCATCCAGAAAGAAAAGCGCAGCAAACTTGGCCATACGCAATTTTCGGGACAGCATGAAGAGTACCATGAGCATGGTCCCGCGGGCGCTGGTCATGGCTTCGAGCCAGGAGCCATGGAACGCCACGCCAGCATGGCACAGGCCATTCTCGATTGCGAAGCGCTCATTGTCGGCGGCATGGGCGCTGGCGCCTATGAGGGGATCAAGCAGGCTGGTATCGAGCCGATTGTGACTGATATGGAATCGATCGATGAAGCCGCTGCAGCATACATTGCCGGTACTCTGAAAAATCATATAGAATATCTGCATTGAGGAGCACGGCGTGCCAGCTCGCCGTTGAGTATACACGCTGCTTATAGCAATTCTCTGAAGAATCTGCCATGAGGAGTCTGCCATGAAAGGAAAGCGCTTGCTGATGATCCCGGGACCAATCGAATTCACGGATGAAGTCCTCGCGGAAATGTCCCTGCCCACCCTGAGCCATGTCGATCCCCAGTTTATCGAAGAATTCGGCAAGGCGCTCGAAAAAATGCGCAAAGTCTGGCTTGCGCCTAATGGCCAGCCTTTTGCGATCGCAGGGAGCGGCACGCTAGCCATGGAACTTGCCGCCGCGAACATCACCGAGCCCGGCGACAATGTGCTCATCGTGCATACCGGCTATTTCTCGGACCGCATGGCGAACATCTTCCGGCTCCATGGCGCGAATGTCGATATCGTTCCGAGCGAAGCCGGAGACCTTCCGTCGGTCGAGGCGGTTCGTGCCGCGCTTACGGTAAAAAAGTACAAAATTCTAAGCATCACCCATGTAGACACATCGACTGGCTGCCGCGCAGATGTGAAAAGCCTTGCGGCCGCGGCACACGAAACCGGCACCCTCGTGGTAGTGGATGGAGTCTGCGCAGTCGCAGGCGAGGAACTCCGCATGGAAGAATGGGGCGTGGACATCGCGTTTACAGCCTCGCAGAAAGCAGTCGGCGTACCGCCAGGACTTGCGCTCCTTGTCGCAAGCTCACGGGCTATCGATGCGTTCAAGGCACGCAAAAGCCTGGTACGCGCATATTATTGTGACTGGACCAACTGGCAGCCCGTCATGGAAGCCTATGAAGCGCGAAAAGCCGCTTACTTCGGAACCCCGCCTGTAAACCTTGTCCGCACACTCAACGTGAGCCTGGGACAGATTCTCTCTGAAGGCATGGATGCGCGCTTCGCACGTCATGAAAAAAATGCACGCGCATTCCGTGCTGGCCTTTCCGCCATGGGGTTGAAATTTGTCCCCGCGCGCGAAGAAATCTATGCGAACACGCTCACCGCCGCATGGTATCCCGAAGGAATCGACGCGAGCGTGCTCAGCCACATCGCCGCAGAAGGTGTCGTACTCGCAGGCGGCCTGCACCCCGCAATCAAGACAAAGTATTTCCGCATCGGGCACATGGGCATGAGCGACGTCTCCGAAATTCTCGCGACACTCGGCGCCATCGAGCGCGGATTTGCAAGAGCCGGCTACAGATTCGAGCCCGGATCCGCTGTTGCCGCCGCCCAGACCGTGCTTGCAAAGGGATAGAGAACTCCTGTTTGAGTCGCAATGACATCAGTCGCCATTTCATGTATCATGAACCTATGTGGAACTATTTCGAGCCTAAGGATACTTGGTGGTATCGCTGGAAACTTGATGGTGCTTCCATATGGATGCGCAAGAATGGCGAGGAATGGCGTTTTGCGATTGTTCCCATTCCCTTCAAGCTCATCCAGAG
>Ga0334722_10002423_pt1 | contig 21233 bp, 21 predicted proteins | sample C3_bottom_MG_FD_207210 | JGI IMG/M metagenome (GOLD analysis project Ga0334722, IMG submission 207210) | Sediment microbial communities from Yellowstone Lake, YNP, Wyoming, USA - C3_bottom | ecosystem: Environmental > Aquatic > Freshwater > Lake > Sediment | place: USA: Wyoming | collected... | reverse complement strand
TGTGACAGAACTTCAAGCTCAAATTAGCGCACTTCTGGCTCAGATTGCCGCTCTTCAAGCTCAATTAGGACAATCAACTGGTGGTACTGTCACTTCTCCGACAACTGTATCGGGGAAATTTTGTTATACCTTTATTCGAAACCTAAAATTAGGTGATGGTAGTAATTCATTCTCTGAACCTATGGTTAGTGCTCTTCAAACGGCATTAAGAAAAGAAGGATTTACTATTTCTGATAGCGAAGGACCGAAAGGAGGCTCAATATTCGGTGAATCAACAGCCGCAGCAGTCGTAGCTTTTCAGCAAAAATATGCCAATGAAATTTTGGCTTCCAATGGATTAACACAAGGTAATGGATTCGTGGGTGTTTCTACTCGTGCAAAATTGAATGAATTGTATGGATGCAATGGACCAACAGTACCCACAACAACATCTTCAATACCTTCAATTCACATAGCGGGTTCTTCTGGTAGTAAATCAAGTGATACCTCGCTTTCAGTAAATGTCGGAGATACTATAACTATTTCCGGGATACCTCAAAACTTACAGGGCATGACTTACTATTATGGTTCTGGTTACCCAACATCTGGTTATTTCAACATGGCATATTTCTTTGATCAAAACTTTGGTAATAATAATTTGTGTGGTAATAACGCTGCCACAGTAAATGGACCTTGGACTATGACGTGTACGGCCAAAGTAGCGGGGTCCTCTGTATTCTATATTGTGATTTATGCCAACGGGCAGACATACCAATCTAATGTTGTGACTGTATCGGTGGGTCAAACTCCAGTAGCAACTCCAACAGTATCTCTATCAATTAATTCAAGTTTTGGTTCTGGTTCAAACACAGCGACAATGGGTTCCTACAAAGTACTCAATTGGTCATCAACAAATGCTTCAACATGTACCGCATCAGGAATTCCTGGTTCTTGGAATGGTTCTAGAGCCACCTCTGGTTCAGAATCAATTGGCCCAATAAATCAGACCGCAGCTTATACAATTACTTGTTATGGTTCAGGTCTTTCACAATCAGCTACCGTGACAATTTATGTTGGTAATAGTATACCTCCGGTAACTCCAACAATTAATTACTTTAATGTAAGCCCATCAACGATTACGGCCGGTCAATCTTCAACCCTCTCTTACTCTGCAAGCAATGCCACTGGTTGTGGTATTGATCAAGGAGTTGATACATATACCAAAACTAGTCGCACAGATATTACCGTTACTCCAACCAACACAACGGTTTATACTCTGACTTGTTACAATGAAGCTCCAGGATATACAGAAAAAGGTGCACCAACAGTACAGAAAAGTGTGACGGTAAATGTTACTCCTAAAACTACTTCTACAACTCCAGCTCCAACCGCTTACTTGAACAATGCTTCCGATCAAAAGAATTCAGTGACAGTTACCTCTGGTTCACCTGTGAATTTCATTTGGGGAGCAACAAACTTCACAAAGTGTCAGATGTTTAAAGATGGAACCTTGTTCAACGATGGTGTCTACAATTCCTATGGTGTGAACATTCCTTCTTATAGTGGGACGTTTTATGTTCCCAATCAAACTCAAAGTGCTACATACACTCTGACTTGTACCGGCTCTGGTGGCTCCCAATCGGGAAGTGTGGCTGTAAGTATTTCAGGGCAATCAACTGGCGGTACCGCTACTTCTCCAACGCCATCTACTTCTGTGGACGATCCATACTCAGCAAATTATAGTAAAACCTCATCGATACCACTCTCCAGCACAGAGAAAACAGTTGGTTACACATACTCATCTAATCCTTGCGGAGGATTGATGACTGATTATATAAATCCGGGAAGTGTTTATGTTGGAAACGGTCCGGTTTATGCCAGCGCTTCAACTGCTTGTTCTCCGGCTACTCCAAACACCACAACTTTTAGAGTTTACTCGTGTCGCAATAACGCATCCTTGCAGGGACAAGCAGTATTTGCTTTCCAATGCAATGCTGTCACCTCGTCGCTCAATATTGCTCAACCAAACTATGCCAGTGTTTATGAATCACTGAGAGGTTTACTTCAGCAAATCTCGAATCAAATAGGAAACTAATTTAATTTAGAAGGTTTAAATTCATAAGGAGCATTTGAGAGGAGACTCTCGAGTGCTTCTTTTGTTAAGAGTCCTTTCTGGGCGCCGACTTCTTGAACTACTGACATAGAATTAATTGCACCCCAAGAGAGAGCTTCGGGCAGGGTTTTTCCAAGGATTAATGCTCCCACCACAGTAGAGGCGAAGGCGTCTCCAGCCCCAGTGCGTTCAAACGGAGGTTTAATATCTGGATATGGAAGCTGTTGCCATGTATCTATGCCGTCGTACGCATAAGCTCCCTTAGGTCCGTCGGTGATGACTACTATTTTTGCTTTGCCCGTCGAAGCCTTGGCGAAGTCGGGGTCCAGTATCTCATGCAGACGTATTAAGAGTTCTCTGATTCCCAAAGTTTCTATTTCTAATATCTTTTCCGCTTCTTCAACATTGCAGAAAAGTATATCGGCTCGTTTGTATAACCTTGCGAGTTTTTCTCGTCCAAGTTTGATTTCATTTTTACCTGGTTGGAAAGCCAGTTTGATTTCTGGATGAGTTTCTAAATATTCTGCCACGGTGTTGTGGAAGGGGTAGGCGGTCTCGCTGACTGAACTAAAATATACCCACTTCGGGTTCCCAATTTCTGGAAGGATATATGGATAAACTTCGTGCTTGATTAAAATAGTTCTATCTTCTTTGTACCACAAGACGTAATGATAATTTGTTTTTATGTCCTGATTAATTTTTATGAGCTCTGTGCCCACATTGTCTTTTTTAAAAGCTTCCAGACAATCCACACCATTCTGATCATCCCCAATATTTGAAACAATGGCGGATTTTATCCCGAGGCGAGAGGCGGAGACAGCCGCGTTTGCAGCATTACCCACAGCGGGGATGACGAACACGTCTTCATAGGGAACTTTATCAGCGAAGGGCAGGCAGATTTTGTATTCCTTGGTGTCTGGTTGTCCAGAAACACTTGCGTCTTTCAGGCGAATGAAAGCGTCTATGACCGTATCTCCTATAGCAATGAAATCATACATATGTATATGTTATCATAAGGACAATGAAAACTCTGAAGGAATATATTGAAGAAGCAGATAAAAATGGGGTGGCGATAGGACATTTCAATATTTCAGATTCAGAAGGTTTGAAGGCGGTAGTAGAATCGGCCACCGAACTCGGTGTGCCGGTTATTATCGGCGTCTCGGAGAAGGAGCGTAGTTTCCTCGGAGTGGCAGAGATTCGAGTCCTTGTTCAAGCTGAACGAGACAAAGGCTTACCGGTTTTCCTCAACGCTGATCACACATACTCTATAGAAGCATCCAAAGAGGCAGTAGATAATACATTTGATTCGGTGATAATTGATGGGGCAGAGAAACCATTCTTCGAGAATGTCATGATGACTATGGAAGTGGTGAAGTATGCGAGGGAGAAGGCTCCGGGGATGCTTGTGGAAGGAGAACTTGGATTCATTGGTTCTGGCTCACTTATACGTGATGAGATTCCAGATGGAGTTTCAGAGGCTACTCAAACTACTCCAGAAGATGCGAAGAAGTTTGTTGAAGAAACGGGGGTTGATCTCTTCGCCCCATCAGTTGGGAACGTGCACGGTCTCGTGAGGTCGGGTGAGCCGAAGTTAAATATAAAAAGGATTAAAGAAATTAATGCCGTCGTGGGAGTGCCTCTTGTTCTCCACGGTGCTTCAGGAAATACAGACGAAGAAGTGTCGGCGGCGATTGATGCTGGTATACGCATTGTTCATATTAATACCGAACTCCGAGTGGCTTACAAGAAGGGAATTGAGAAGGGTTTAAGTTCAGATGAAGTGGCCCCATACAAATTTATGGCCGAAGGTGTCGCTGAAATGAAGAAAATTGTCACAGCCAAGCTCAAAGTTTTCAATAAAATTAAATGAATTTGAAAGAAGAAATACAGAAATTTTTTAAGGGAGAAGTGTTGGATGATGAGGAAACGCTTAAGACTTATAGTCATGATGCGTCGCTTTTTGAAGTCAGGCCTAAACTTGTGGTGTTTCCCAAAGATGCGGAAGATTTAAAAAAATTGGTGAAATGGGTAAACGATAATACTACGATATATCGTAGTAACAATGAACCACTTTCTATAACTATTCGGGCGGCGGGTTCGTGTATGTCTGGTGGACCTTTGGGTGAATCAATCGTGGCTGATGTGACCAAACATATGAATCATATGGGAGAAATTGAAGTTGATATGGGACTTCGCCAAGGCTTCGTCCTCACACAGCCAGGAGTGTTCTACAGAGATTTCGAACCAAAAACTCTTGAAAAAAGCCTTATTTTGCCTTGTTTTACAGCTTCCAAGAATATGAATGCCCTCGGAGGTATGATTGGCAATAATTGTGCTGGAGAGAAGACTCTACGCTTCGGCAAGATGGAGAATTATATTTTAAAGTCCAAAGTTATTTTTTCTGATGGAAAGGAGTATGAGGTAAGGCCACTTTCAAGAATGGAATTGGATATGAAAATGAAACAGGCAGATTTTGAAAGTAGTATTTATAAAAACGTTTTCGAACTTCTAGAAAATAATAGAAAAATTATTGAGGATGCGCGTCCAAGGGTTTCCAAGAATTCTGCTGGATATTATCTCTGGAATATTTGGGATGGGAAAACTTTTGATTTGAACAAACTCATTGTTGGTTCGCAGGGCACTTTGGGATTAGTCACAGAGGCTACAGTGAAGTTGGTCCCAGTAGAACCAGTCTCCAAACTCTTTGTAGTTTTTCTTAAAAATCTCGACCCTTTGGCCAAGTTGGTGAACGAAATCCTCCCAACCAATCCGGATTCTGTAGAAACTTATGATGATGCGACTATGAAGCTCGCGTTTAGATTCTTCCCAGAAATGCTTCGCACCATGAAGGCCAAGAATTTTTCTAAACTTATATTCTCGTTTATCCCTGAAGCCTTCATGATGCTTCGGGAACTTGGGATGCCCAAACTCATTGTGCTCGTAGAATATACGGGGCAATCTGAATCCGAAGTAGATAAAAAAATGAATGATTTAGAAAACAGAATCAAACATTTTGGATTAGTGATGAGAAAGACCAAATCAGAAGAAGAATCAAGTAAATATTGGACCATTCGTCGAGAGAGCTTTAGCCTCCTACGCAAACATATTCATGGTTCTCGCACAGCACCATTCGTAGACGATGTAGTCATCTTGCCCGAACATATGCCTGAATTTCTACCAAAGATGAAAAAAATTCTTGATGAATACAAATTAGTTTATACAATTGCTGGACATGCGGGTAACGGTAATTTTCATATCATCCCTATTATGGATATGCATAACAGGAAAAATATTGATGTGATTAAGGAGGTGGGAGAAAAGATTTATAATTTGGTGAAGGAATACCACGGTTCTATCACCGGAGAACACAACGACGGTATAGTTCGTACCCCTTATCTGAACAAGATGTATAGCCCAGAAATCCTCGATCTCTTCCAGCAAACCAAAAACATTTTCGATCCTCAAAACATTTTTAATCCAGGTAAGAAAGTGAATGGAACTTTGGAATATTTAGAAAGCCATATAGCGATTGAATAATACCAGTTGATTTTGGAGGTAAGGCAGGTTAGAATGGGAGAATGATTACATTAAAGGCCGAGGCGCGAGATATAGCCACGAAATTAGACGGTTTAAGAAAGGCGGGGAGAATCCCAGCCGTCTTTTATGGCAAAAAGGAGCCCTCTACACCCATTTCTATTAGTACAGTTGATTTCCTTAAGGTTTGGAAGCAGGCCGGGGAATCAAGCGTGGTGGTGCTTGATACTCCGGAAGGAGAAAAGGAGAGTCTTATTCATGATATAGATTTTGATCCAGTTAAGGACACCCCTCGACACGTTGATTTCTACGTCTTCGAGAAGGGTCACAAAGTTGAGGTTGAAGTTCCTCTTGAATTCGAGGGTGTGGCTCCGGCCATCAAGGACCTCGGAGGTTCTTTGGTGCGAGTCGTGCATGCTGTACGAGTTGAAGCAATGCCGAAGGACCTTCCACACGATATTAAAGTTGAGATAACTTCACTTGTTGATTTTTCTAGCCAGATTTTGGCCAAAGATATCATTATGCCTAGTGGTGTGACTCTCTTGGAAAAACCAGAAGAAGTCATCGCTCTCGTCTCTGCTCCTCGTGAGGAAAAGGAAGAGGAAGCAGCTCCAGTTGACCTTGATGCTATTGAGGTGGAGAAGAAAGGCAAGGATCCCGCCGACACTGAAGCTGTGGCGGGCGAAGGAAGTGATAAGGATACGGAAAAGGCAGAATAAAAAGCTAAACAATAACTTTCGGTTCTTTATATGTTTACCTCGCGTTCATTTAGAATCTTTATAGTTTTGGGCGCCGTCATTCTCTCTGGAGTTTTTTTTAGAGTGCCTACTGTCTATGCTGTAGATGATCCGTGTAGTACAAATACTGTCGGACAGAGCAAGTCTCAACTTCAAGCAGCTCTCGATGCTTGCAATGCCGACATAGACAAGTGGACCAATATTTTAAATAACACCAAGAAAGAAAGTGCTTCGTTCGCGAACGATGTGGCCTATCTCACCGCGAAGATAAATGTGGCTCAATCCAATATCAAAGCGAAGAGTATTGCTATCTCTAATTTGGGTAAGGATATTAATATCAAACAGGCCAAAATAAATGTTTTAAACCAAAAGATTGAAGATGGACGAGCCACCCTGGCAGTACTCCTCCGAAAAACTAGTGATATAGACAGATACTCCCTGGCAGAAGCGGTGTTGAGTGGAGAAAATTTATCAGATTTTTTTGTAGATGTTGATGCTTATTCGGCGACGAGTCGATCCTTGGAAGATGTGTTTGCTCAACTTAGAGGAGTGAAGAGTGAAACTCAAGCTGAGAAAGAAGCTTTGTCCAAACAACAAATCGCCGAAGCCAATGCCAAAGCTCTCATAGAAGCCACCAAAAAACAGGTTGAAGTCAGCCAGGCTCAGAAAAAAGTACTTCTGGCCGAAAGTCAGAACAAAGAAAAGACATACAGTCAGGTACTCGCAGAGAGACAAGTTAAGGCGGCCAAGATTAAAGCCGCTCTCTTCCCTCTGCCTAACTCAGATAAACCAATAGAATTTGGAGAAGCTCTTCAATATGCTGAAACTGCTAGTGCCAAGACTGGCGTCAGAGCCGCGTTTATATTGGGCATCTTTGCCACAGAATCTGGGAAGGGCAGCAACGGTACTTTCGGTGGAAATGTTGGTCAATGCCTCTTGACCAATGTTCCTAATAAAGGTGATGGCAAGGGCAAGAATTCAGGCACTCCATTTTCTCAAGTGATGAAGGGTTCGAGAGATGTAGATCCATTCTTGGATATTACCTCGAGGCTTGGTTTGGATCCCTTTGCTCGATCAGTCTCATGCCCTCAATCTGGAGGTTACGGTGGTGGTATGGGTCCAGCGCAGTTTATTGCTTCTACATGGAAAGGTATGGAATCTACTATCTCAAGAGCCACAGGCAAGGACACTCCCAATCCATGGGATCCTGCCGATGCCTTTATGGCTTCAGCTTTGTATTTGAGAGATTTGGGAGCCAGTTCTCAAGATTGGACCAATGAACGTACCACGGCTTGTAAATATAATTCTGGTAGAAGCTGTTATACCAGTAGTGGTAAACCCAATATTGGCTTGAGTTATGGAAATACCGTGATGGAAAATGCTAGACTAATTCAGCAGGATATCGATTTCTTGCAGGGCAGATAAATCTCTGCTATAGTGATTTTTCAATGAAAAAAGACATCCATCCAAAGGAATACAGAGAAGTGCTCTTCGTCGACAGCAGCAACGGCGCTGAATTTATCATACCTTCTACGGTGGCTACCAAGGAGACTGGCAAGAGCAAGGGAGATAAGAAAGAATATCCACTTTTCCCTATAGAAATCTCTTCAACCTCACATCCTTTTTATACTGGACAGGACAAGGTTCTCGACTCTGCTGGTCGTGTTGAACGTTTCAAACAGCGACAGGCCAAGGCCGTACACAAGAAGTAAATTTTCTTTGCACGCATAATTTTCTGCTGAAAATTTGCTCTGCTCGGCTCGCCAGCCTGCGCAAGGCACGAAAATTTACTTCTTGTTCCCAATGGATACAGATATAAACAAATATAAAAATAATCCCAAGACCGCCTACCTTGCGGAGACTTTTTCGCGTTTACAAAAAGATGAAGACGAGCTTCGAACACTTTCGGCTGAAGACCCGAGCATGAAAGCCATGGCCGAAGAAGAACTCGCAAATTTCGAACAAGAGAAAGCCACTCTTATTAAACAGATGGAAAATATTTTGAAAGAAGAGGAAGTAGAAGAAGAATTTCCAAACGAGATTATTTTGGAAGTGCGAGCCGGAGCCGGTGGGGAAGAAGCTTCTCTCTTCGCCGAACAATTGGCTGTGATGTATAGCAAATATGCTGTACTTCAAGGTTGGACTGTAGAGAAACTTTATTCATCCGATAGTTCTATGGGAGGCTACAAAGAAGCTTCTTTTGAAATTCACGGAAGGGATGTTTATAAAAAATTGAGATTTGAAACCGGAGTGCATAGGGTACAGAGAGTTCCAACTACAGAGAAAATGGGACGAGTGCATACTTCAACGGCTACGATTGCCATCTTGCCTCTAAGGAAGAAAACCAATATTGAAATTAAACCAACGGACATAGAAATAGAAACTTCTCGTTCTGGAGGAGCTGGCGGACAAAACGTGAACAAGGTTGAAACTGCAGTTAGGATTATTCATAAACCAACAGGGATTGATGTCCGTTCTACTTCTCAACGAAGTCAGCTCAAGAATCGTGAGGCCGCGATGTCTATCCTTATGGCCAAGCTTCAAGCCAAACAGGATGAAGAAGAAGCTACCAAGCACTCTGCCAACAGAAAGGGTCAGATAGGCACAGCGGATAGATCAGAAAAAATTCGTACGTATAACATTCTTCAGGACCGTATCACTGACCACCGTATCAAAGAAAATTGGCATAACATAGAAAAGATTTTCCTTGGGTATATAGACCCAATTATTGAAGCTCTGCAAACAGCCGAAGAGAAAGCGGAAGAATTGCAATAAATAAGGGTTTTTGGTATGATAGTATCATATTAAATTATCATACAATTTAACTTAAAATTATGACTACATTATCTATACCAGTATCTGGCGAGCTTGAGAAATTTATTGAGAAAATGGTGAAGGAAGGCCGAGGCGCGAACAAGGCGGATGTTGTTCGTCGAGCTCTCAATGCTTATTCAGAAAATGAGGCCGTTGAAGCGGTACTTAGGGCTCAAACTGAACCTAATTTAAGGGGCGATCTTCGGATCTTGATGAAGAAATTCAAATAGGAATGATTAAGATATTTTTCAGACCAACATTTGTTCGTCAAGTAAATAAACTTGATGAAGATTTGGTCGAAGAAATTCACGAGAAAATAGAGCTTTTCAAACACAAAGAGAATCACGAAATGCTCAAGGTTCACAAACTCCACGGAAAGTTTTCTGACTGTTTTAGTTTTTCAACAGACTATCGCACACGTATTGTTTTTCAATATATGACAAAAAATAGTGTTGCTTTTCTCGTTATCGGAGACCATGATGTATATAAATAAAACCTCTTAATTCTGTTATAATCCCCCTATGTCCCCCGAGAACTTCCTCCCAGACAAATATCCCAACATTGCAGGCTCAAAAGAGGTCGAAAGAGCTGTCTCCAAGGCTCAAAGACAAGGTGAACAAGGTCCAAGAGATAAACAAGAAAGAATAGCTAAATATCTAAACAGACTTGATCGTATAGTGGAGGATGAAAAAGGTTGGGAACACCTTAAACACAAAATCATCAAAGAGTTCAGCATAGATGCTGATGATGAAGAAACCCTCACCAAAATCGCTCATGGTCTATATGAATCAGAGAAAAGGATAGCCATAGAACAAGGTCGAGGACGAGATGTTGAAAACCTAGGTAATGATGAAGAAATCATAAGTAAATACAAAACTCTCGTCCATGAGAAACAAGAAATCCAAGAAAAGTCCCTACAAGCTTGGTTAGACTATCTTCATCAAAACGATGGCCAATATCCAACATGGTTTAGATACTTCGTAGTTCGTAATCTCGAGAAGATGGGTAGTATGGACAAAGAAAGAGGTGAATATACCAAACGCACACCGCACACTGTGGCTCCCTTCCCAGAACTCAACTCCGAAGCTCTCGGCTTTGTCTATCGTATGCTCACCACTGGTATTGGTCACCAAGAATTTACTGATTCTCCAGATAAACGAGAAGCACTCCTAAAACTAATTGAAAAGAAAGATTTCTCCAAGCTATACACCTTCGCTCAGATAGAAACCGCTGGCCAACTGAACAAAGAATCTATAGAAGGTGAGTGGGTGAAATATAACCAAGGTTCCGATCATCATCTCCTAGAAGACTCACTTAGAGGCAAAGGCACGGGTTGGTGTACTGCTGAAGGTAGTGCTTATAATCAACTCCAAGGTGGAGACTTCTATGTTTACTATACCAAAGGTTCATCTAGTACCTTCACTGAACCCAGAGTGGCCATCCGTATGGACGGAGAACAAATAGGAGAGGTGAGAGGGGTAAACCATAGACAAGAACTCGAACCCCAACTCATGGATATTGCTGAAGCCAAGTATCACTCCTTACCCGGTGGAGAGAAATATGATAAGAAATCCGAAGATATGAAGTTGGTAACTACCTTAACCAAAAAACAAGAAAAAGATGAACCGTTTACTAAAGACGACCTCACCTTCCTCTATGAACTCAACTCTCCCATAGAAGGCTTTGGCTATGAGAAGGACCCACGTATAGAAGAACTACGCAAACAAAGAAATCTTAAAGAAGATTTGCCCATAATCTTTGAATGTACCCCAGACCAAATCGCCCATAACAAAGAAGACTTAAATCAAGATACAAAAGTCTATATTGGAGCATGGTCTCCAGAAGTCTTGAAACTTATGCCAGAATCCGTTACCCACATCTACGAACAATTCCCAGACAAAAAAGTTTTTCTACGAACCATAGACACTGACCCAAGAATCCAATCACCCCAAGAAGTAGAGAATGCACTCATAGCTAAAGGATACAAAATATCTAGTTATGTCAGAGATATTTTACAAAAAGTGGAATTCAGTCATGAAGGTAAATCATACGAACTAGTTTCCTTTTCTGTCTCACAACTCGGTTTTCCAAATGGAGCCACATTACAACAAATTTATGATAAAGCAGAGGAACTTGGTTTAGAACTTTGTCCAGCAGAAGTTGGACCACAACTCCGTTTGCAGTATCCAGATCAGCAAAATGATGAATGGTTAAGAATCGCTATGAATCCTATTACCGACTCGGATGGCAACCCGGGCTTGTTCGAGGTTGGTCGCAACGATGGCAGGCTGTGGTTGGACGGCAATGGTGGTCGTCTCGACCTCAGGTGGTTTGGCTACAATCGCTTCGTTTTCCTCCGTCGTTAGTTCTTAGCCCTTACTTGTCCGCCGAAGCTTTAGCGAAGGTGGAGACCCTTTGAAACTTTGAATTAGCATTTTGGCCCTTAGACACTTTGACCTTAGAACTTCGGCCGCGACCTCCGTGTCGTGGCCGATTTTCTTTTTAGATTTTGTTACAATAATCAGTGGTAGTAGGGGAATAGTCACCTGTGATCAAGGTTGCCGGCTCCCGAACCCAGTATCCATGTATCGAGAATGTCTGCGATCAAGGTTTCAGACAGAGTGGTAGCATGGGGAACTTCGTTAAAAAATGAAGGAACTTGGTGCAGAGTGCTATCGCATTATGATGCGGAATACGATTCAACTCTGAGATTGACATGAGTCTTCGAAGAGTGGTGGCACGGACGGCACACTGCACATTACTGACTCGGATGGTAACCCGAACTTGTTCAAGGTTGATCGCAACGATGACAAGCTGTGGTTGAACGACAATGATGGTCGTCTCGACAACAGGTGGAATGGCAACAATCGCTTCGTTTTCCTCCGTCGCAAATCTTTTCATTTCTCTCTCGTTTCGACGAGGGAGTTTTGTTTAGTAATTATTACTATGATTATTTCAAATACTTTAAATATTGCTTATCGCTAACACATCTAACATACGCTATAGCGGGTTATAGATGTATTGAACACATACGTTATAATTACGCTATAGCGAACTATTAACGTATTGAAATTAAATTGAATAATTATCAATCGCCAGGCAAAGCTTAACGCCAAGAATTGCAATAAATAAGGGTTTTTGGTACAATAGCGCAACGTTTATGTCAGACAAAACCATTATAAAAGACCCAAAAATCGAAGAGCTCTTCAAGGCAGGGGCTCATTTCGGCTTCGTCAAGGCACGCAGACACCCCTCAGCCAAGGAGTTTATTTTTGGTTCCAAAAACAACATAGAGATTTTTGACCTAGAGAAGGTAAAAATTGAACTAGAAAAAGCTCTCAAGTTTGTAGAAGAAAAAGGAGTAGAAGGTGGCATAGTACTCTTCGTTGGAGGCAAGAGCGAGGCTCGTCGAGCTGTAGAAAAAGCTGGCAGAGAACTCGGAATGCCTTTTGTAGCTGGTCGTTGGATTGGAGGTACCCTCACTAACTTCCCAGAAATTAAGAAACGTATTGCTAGACTCGAAGAACTTCAAACCCAAAAGGAAAAAGGTGAATTGGGTAAATATACCAAGAAGGAACGCCTACTCATCGATCGAGATATAGCCAAGCTCACACTTTATTTTAGTGGTCTCTCTGCTTTGAAATCTTTACCAAAGCTTATGGTAGTAGTTGATCCAAAGAAAGAAAATATCGCTGTCTCAGAGGCCAAGAGAATGAATATTCCTGTAGTCGCTGTGGCTGGTAGTGATTGCAACCTTCACACCGTGGATTATGCTATCCCTGCTAACGATGCCTCACAATCAAGTGTAAACTTTTTTGTGAACGAAATAGTAAACGCTTACAAGAATGGTAAATCCAGAGAGAAAAAACCAGAAACACCAGAAATCGTACCCGGTAATAAATAATTTTATAAATTAGGTTTGTTCCTTTTAACTTTCACATTATGACCACTGTGACTACTGCAGAAATTAAAGCTCTTCGAGACGAAACAGGACTCTCTGTTATGCAATGCAAGAAAGCCCTCGAGGACGCTGGGGGAGATAGAGAAAAGGCTCGCATACTCCTTCAAAAGAAAGGCAGTGAAATAGCTGCCAAGAAGGGAGATAGAACCCTCGGAGCAGGGGTTGTGGCGGCCTATATTCACGCCTCAGGCACTATAGGTTCTATGGTTGAGCTTTCTTGCGAGACAGACTTCGTGGGGAAGAATCCAGAGTTCAAGGCTATTGCTTATGATATTGCCATGCATGTGGCTGCTACGAGCCCTAAATACCTTAAACGTGAGGATATTTCCGAAGAAGACAGACACAAGGTCTCTGAAACTTTCAAGGCTGAAGTGGCGGACAAGCCAGCTGAAATGCAGGAGAAAATCCTGGCGGGCAAGGTGGACTCATACTTCGCTGATAAAGTTTTGTTGGATCAACCATTTATCAAAAATCCAGAATTAAAAATTGTTGATTTGATAAATGGGGCGATTCAAAAATTTGGTGAACGAACAGAAATTTGTCGCTTCGAAAGATTTTCTGTTTCAGAATAATTTGTTCATTAGCTAAACAATCATGGCTCTGACCATTATCTTTGCTCTCTCTGGCGTCGGCATTATCCTGCTGATTTTAGTGAAGTTGAGAGCTCTACAAACCAAGAAACCCACGTTGCTTCTAGGGCTTATATCACTAGGAGACCACAGAGTGAGAAATGTTTATCAAAAAACAACTCATCATTATTCTGAAGTGAAGGAGAAAGGTAGGATCTTGGTGACCAAACAAATTCCGATGCATTCTAAAAATCTTTTGAATAAGGTAGAAACCTTGGTCAAAGAGAAATCAGAAAAATATTTAGGCAACATTCGCAACACTCGTCTTCTGAATAACAAAAAGGAAGGTTTGTCTGAATTCTTCAAGAACCTTTCAGATAAAGAAAACGGAGATTCTCAAAACGGCGGAGATTTGGTAGAGTAGGGAAACGCCACCTTAGCTCAGTTGGTAGAGCAACGCTTTTGTAAAGCGAAGGTCCCCAGTTCGAATCTGGGAGGTGGCTCAATTTTTCTTGGTCGCAGAGGTGGAGCTTGCTGTTTGAGCTCTTTCAGATTCAATTTTGAGTCTATGTAGAGCGGGTATAGTCTTCTCCATTTCATCTAGCGAACGAAAGCCATAATATGGATCACCGTTTATGATGAGGGCGGGTAGGTTAGATTCGACGTGATATATGGATATGAGGGTCTTTACAGCTGTTTCCTCTGAAGAAAAATCAAATGAATAAATGCGCAGGTCTGGATATTTTTCGTGCAAGGCGTCCAAGACATAACCAGTCTTTTCACAATCGGGACATACATTCTTGCTACCGTAGAAGTACAAAATGAAGGTAGGATGAGTGCCACATTTATCGGTCACTCTTTTCATTAATAAATAATCTTTGATTTCGAGTAGAAAATAAGAACGCTGCAAACTTTTTATTTCACTATCAGAAAATGTTTTCTGATTTTCAGCATAGGAAAGTTTATTAGAAAGTTCACTGAGCCCCCTTGAGAGGAATCCCGTTCCTACATCTTTGCAGAACGTTTCTTCTAGGAGCGAAAATTGAGTTTCTGAAGAAAGAATATCCAGAGATACTCGATCTTCTGCCCTACGCACATCCTCAATTTTCTTTTGGGAAATATAATTTGAAATAAAAATAGAGGTGCCAAAAATGGCCATCGTGATAACTAAAGCAAAGATATATTTTTTATTGTTTATTATCTCCATGATACTTTTCTAGCAAAAATAGTGTTAAAACTGGCTCCCACAACCCATAGAGGAACTATAAACATATAAATTGAAAGGTAATACAAAATTTCCTTGCTGAATCTCACTCTACCGTTTGTGGTTCTGAGAGCTAGAAAAATAAGGGTAAAGCTGATGATAATAATAAACAAACTGACGAAAGCAGAGCTCGTAGCACTTATAAAGAACCAAGATGGGTTGATATTGGGCCAGACCCATTTGAATCCAACAGATTGGTATTTTGTTATAAGGTTTATACTCTGACTGGCCAAACTAAAGATAAAACTAAACGTAGTGTAAAGAATAGTAAAGAGCGAAAAGGTGGCCACCGGCAAGATAAAGATACCGACGTTGCCGTGTTTTCTGTTGAACAACATTTTCTTGTAGTCTATGACATTGTTTATAAATCCATAAGTCCATCGCACGCGTTGTTTGTATAAAGCTTTCAATTTGTTAGGAGCCACTGTGTATACATATGCCCCTGGAGCATTCATTATTTTGTAATGATTCTTTTGCATGCGAAGAGCCATTTCCATGTCTTCTGTGTGATGTGCGTGTCTGTAGCCCCCAAGTTCTCTAAAAACTCTAGTACGGAAGATTGAAAATGGTCCGGGTGTCACGTACAAAGCATTGATGGCCGAGAGGATATGGCGAACAAAAATACTAGAAATATATTCAACTCGCTGCATATACTGGAGAATATTTTTGGGTTCATGAACCCTAACAGAAGGGGTGACGGCCATCACTTCTTTATCTTCAAAAAAGGGCAGGATTTTGTTCAGAGCTTCTGGGTCTACAAACGAATCGGCATCAAGGCACCCCACCAAGTCACTCTGAACTTTGGTGAGACCAAAATTAAGAGCTGAATATTTACTACCTTCGTTGTCTTTCGACCAGACTGTTATTTGTGGATGATCTTTAAATTTATTCAAAACTTCTAGAGTATTGTCAGTTGATCCATCATCAATCAAAAGTAGAGAGAGACAATTAGATGGATAGTTGAGTTTGAGTAAGGAATGGACTGTGGCCTCTACGGTGGCCTCTTCATTGAAACAAGGAACAATGATGCTGACAGTGGGGAAATGTGAGAGTTTGTCTGTTTTGTGTTTGTTTTCAAACTTTATTTCCTCGCGGATTTCAAAGTAGGTAATAAGCAAAAAAACCTCAAAAAAAAGAGATACGAATAGACAGAGATACAATATGAGGTCTTGGATGGCCAACATGGTTCAGTAGAGTTCAATTATAGGGATAATTTCATATTTTTCAAGTTTTTTGTATAATGAAGTTCTTATGAGAGATATATATACCGTACCCTTAGATGAACAGAAAAAGCTTATAGAAAAGCTTAAGGATCGACACGATGCCGAAGCGATGAGAATCAAACGCTATCTGGAAATGCCAGATTTGTCGCGTACGGTGGGTAGTCCTATTTATGAAATTATTCAGAGGATTTTGAAAATTCCTGAGATGGCCGGCCTTGATCTTATTGAAGTTCCAGAAGTGGTGCCGGCCAAGGCCAGCTTTGATTTGTTTGATTTCCCCGCGGATCATCCCACTAGAAGCAAGTCAGATACGTATTATGTAGATGATGAACATATTTTGCGTACACACACCACCATTATGTGGTATTACTATTCTGAACTCGAAGAAATCAAGAATAAAATAAAAAGAGGAGAGAACGTTGGGTGCCTTTCTTTCGGTAAGGTTTATCGCAAGGATGAAATTGATCGTCACCATATGAATGTTTTTCATCAGATAGATGGTTGGTTTCTTTGCCCCAAAGATAAAAGAATAATAAACTCTGAAGATTTGCAGAATGTTTTGATTGAAATTGCTCAGTCGGTGTTCGGCAAGGATGTGAAGTATCGTTTCAACGAAGATACTTTCCCCTTCACGACTCCTAGTTTGGAAATGGAAATTGAAAAGGATGGTAAATGGGTGGAAATTTTAGGTAGCGGTATAGTCAAGGCCAAGGTTCTGGACAATTTGAACATAGATTCAAACGTGTACAACGGTTGGGCTTTTGGTTTCGGACTTGAAAGATTGGCCTTGGCCAGTATGGAACTTCCAGACATTCGTCTCCTGTGGTCAGAAGATGAACGGGTCAAAAAACAGCTTAAATTAGGCAATAAATTCAAGGAAGTGAGCAAATTTCCTCCAATTGTTCGAGACATTTCTTTTGTGGTTAACAAGGATTTTATTCCCAATAATTATTTCGATAGTATTCGCGATGCAGGAGGAGATTTGGTAGAAACAGTAGAATTGTTGGATAAATATGAAAATGCCAAAAAATTCGGAGAAGACAAAATAAGTTATACCTTTAGAATTACTTATCGTCATTTGGATAAAACTCTGACAAATGCAGAAGCGAATGAACTGCACACAAAGATTGAGGAAGTCACTACCAGAGATTTCGGCGGAGTAATCCGAGTAGCATGAGTAATTTGGGGATTTATCGAATGGGTTTGTCTCAAAGAGAGGCGAGCGAAGATCAATTAAAGAAAAGTGGTTTAAAATTTAGTGAAGTTCTTCCAAGAGAGGAAATGGTTAATTCAGCCAGACGAGCTCTGGGGGCGTCATATAGACGTGGAGCGAGTGTTCTCCGTGATGCTCCTGAAGCATTCGACTGTTCATCTCTAGTAGCGTGGTGCGCTGTTCAGGCAGGTTTTTCAATCCCAAGGATTTCTGTAGATCAATATGTATATTCGGAAAGAATTAATAAGGAAGACTTAAAAGCAGGAGATTTAATCTTTGTTAATACAAAAAAAGTTATTCATACAGATGGAACATATTTTTCTCAAGTTTTAGGTAGAGAAGTGAAAGAAGAAGCGATTAGAACAGAAACCTTAGAATTCATGCCTGGAACAAAAGTGCCAGAGGGTGTTGATCATGTGGGTATTTATATAGACCATGGCGATGTCATCCATGCGTCTCTAAAAACAGGCAATGTGATTGAAGAAAAATTAGATCAAAACAGTGCTTTTGAAAACATTGTTGGATACGGAAGAATAATAAATGATGAAGAGAAACGATTTGTGGTTGAAATTCCAGAGACAAGGACAGATTTGCGCCAGAAGGAAAATCTCATAAAAGAATTAGGTGTTTTTCTTGATTAAATACACACATTTTGCCTTTCTTTTGGTCTAGAAATTTGCTATAATTAGGGGTACAAAACACATGGCCAAGGCAGAAAAAGATACCAAAAAGACGGCTAACTACAGCGCCGAATCCATCACAGTCCTAGAAGGTCTCGATCCTGTTCGCAAACGACCAGGAATGTATATCGGCACCACGGGTCCAGACGGTCTTCATCATCTTATTTGGGAGATTTTTGATAACTCCAGAGATGAGGCGATGGGGGGCTTTGCCAACGATGTTGAGGTAGCCTTTTTGCCTGACAACAAGATTCGAGTGGTAGACAATGGTCGTGGTATCCCAGTAGATATTCATAAACAGACAAAAGTTTCTGCCTTGGAAATGGTTATGACCACTCTCCACGCAGGAGGTAAATTCGGAGGAGAAGACAGTGGCTATAAAATTTCTGGAGGTTTGCACGGAGTGGGCGCATCTGTAGTGAATGCTCTTTCAACATATTGCAGAGCCGAGGTACACAAAGATGGAGGAATATATGTGCAGGAATACAACATAGGCAAAAAGAAATCTGCTGTTAAAAAAATTGGCACTACCAAGAAAAATGGAACCATTATTACCTTTCAACCTGACAGTTCAATTTTTCCTGATACTAATTTTGATTTTCATCGTGTTGTAGAACATCTTCGTCAACAAGCTTATCTGGTGAAGGGTATGCGTATTTCTATCATAGATGCTCGTGAGGTAGAGAAGGTAAAAGACACTGAAACTTTTTATATTCGCGATTTAAACATTGAGGCTCCATCGATGTCTTTCTATTTCGAAGGTGGACTAATGTCCTTAGTACGATTTGAAAATGCTCTACAGAAACCAATTCACAAAAGTGTTTTCTATGTAGAGAAAGCCACCAATGGTAATGAATACGAAACTGTGGAAGTGGCTCTTCAATATGTAGATGATATTTCCTCGCGTATATTACCGTTCGCGAACAATATTTATAACTCCGAAGGAGGCACTCACGTCACCGGATTCAAAACCACTCTCACAAGAACTTTGAATAATTATGCTCGCAAGAATAATCTAGTAAATGAAAAAGAGGATAATTTCACTGGAGATGATGTTTTGGAAGGTCTCACAGCGGTGATATCAATCAAACTTCGAGAAATCCAATTCGAGGGTCAGACGAAGGCCAAACTCGGTTCTATGGAAGCGCAGGGTATGGTGACGACTGTCTTTGGAGATGCCTTTTCAGCCTTTCTAGAGGAGAATCCTGATGAAGCGAGAGCTATGATTCAGAAGGTGGTTCTCGCCCTCAAGGCCCGCAAGGCAGCCAAGGCAGCCAAAGATTCCGTGCTCCGTAAGGGGGCGCTCGAAGGGATGACTCTTCCTGGGAAGCTGGCAGATTGTTCAAGTAAATCAGCTGAAGAATCGGAGCTCTTCATTGTGGAGGGGGATTCAGCCGGTGGTACGGCGAAGATGGGTCGTGATAGAAAAACTCAGGCGATACTACCTCTGCGTGGAAAAATTTTAAACATTGAACGTGCGCGTTTGGATAGAATGTTGGCTTCCGAACAAATTAAAAATTTAGTCATTGCCTTCGGCACGGCCATAGGTGACACCTTTGATATTTCTAAACTTCGCTATCATAAAATTATTCTTGCTACCGATGCCGACGTGGACGGAGCACACATTCGGACACTTCTCCTCACTCTCCTCTATAGATTCTTCCGCCCGCTCATTGATTCTGGATTTGTATATATTGCCCAACCACCACTCTATAAAATAAAAAAAGGCAAAGAAGTTTTGTATGCGTATTCAGATGAAGAAAAAAATCAAAAAATAGGTAAAGATGTTAATCCGGATGAGATTGTGGAAATTGACGAGAACAGCACTGAAGAAAGTGAGGAAGTTGAAGAGGAAAATTCCAAAACTAAAAAAACTCCAAAGATTTCAATCCAACGCTACAAAGGTCTCGGAGAAATGAATGCTGAAGAACTCTGGGAGACTACTATGGACCCAGCTGTGCGCATCCTTAAACAAGTAAATGTCGAAGACGCTCGTGATGCTGACCGCGTGTTTGATATCCTCATGGGAACCGATGTCCCTTCTCGTAAATCTTTTATTCAATCAAATGCGAAGAAGGCCAATATTGATGCATAAATGATGAAATATACACCACGACTTGAGAAGGCCATAAGAACAGCGGCTATTCTTCATAAAGAACAATTTAGAAAAGACGGGACGCCTTACTTTTCGCACCCCTATTCGGTTGCCGTAATTCTTTCTGAATATACCGATGATGAAGATATTATCATTGCCGGCCTTATGCACGACACAATTGAAGATGTTGAAGGATATACCCACGAGAAATTAAAAGATTCATTTGGAGAACGAGTAGCCGATATCGTTGAGGGAGTTACCCAAGAAAGATGGTCGGGACACAAAGAAATTCCTAAACCTGAACGAATAAAAATGTACGAAGAAATGCTCCAAAGGGATTTAGATAAAATAGATAAGGCTGGTCCGGGCTCTGTGCTCGTTTCTGGAGCTGATAAAATTCACAATCTTCTATCAATTATGGAAGGTGCTAAGAATGAAGGAGAAAATTATCTCAATCATTTTAAATCAAATCTCGAACAAAAATTGAGATATTATAGACATGCACTAATACTGATAAGAAAATATCATCCCAATATTGGTTTGGCTGATAAACTCGAAATGTCTTTGAATGAAGCAGATGAAGTGCTTAAACCTTATATTAAACCGATTAAATCTTAGAAGGCCAACATTGACGCATAGCTTTTGACGTGTAGAATCACTCTAGACACTCGAACCCAATTGTGAGGGTATTATGGTACCCGAAGATGTTAAACAGGACACAATTGAATTTGCTTTGACGGGGCTTAATGGGCACGATCAAGTAGCACATAGGCTTGCCATTGAATCAGGGGCGAAAGATGAAATTTGCCCACGATGCGATAGAATATTCTTTGCTCACGAAGACAGTTCTGTGATACGGAATTGTCAGTCAAAACCCTGTTTTTATTCTCTCAGTGAGCTTGAAGCAAGGGGGATTCAATGTGTGGGCAAGGAAAAGCCGCAAATCCTTAAACCCATTGAACCGTGTGAGATTTGTGATTCAAGAGATCATGATACAGGAAATTGTCCCGGCATGTAGCGACCAAAGTGGTCGCTATTTTTTGTTTTG
>Ga0334722_10002422_pt1 | contig 21249 bp, 25 predicted proteins | sample C3_bottom_MG_FD_207210 | JGI IMG/M metagenome (GOLD analysis project Ga0334722, IMG submission 207210) | Sediment microbial communities from Yellowstone Lake, YNP, Wyoming, USA - C3_bottom | ecosystem: Environmental > Aquatic > Freshwater > Lake > Sediment | place: USA: Wyoming | collected... | reverse complement strand
ATCGTCATCGGCTTGAACGAGGCGTTGATGGATACCGATGAACTGGAAACCGTCGTAATCTCCGATTCCATGTTCGGAAGATCCGCGTTGATCGTGACAATGACTGAGTGCTTTATTTCAAGTTCCGCCGTCATCGGTTTTAATGAAGCATCGATAGACGAACTGCTGCTTGTGACGTAAATATCCGAGGTCATCGGCTTGAACGATGCGTAAATCTCTACTCCAGAAGAAAGGTTCTTCGGGTACTCCACCACCCGACCGTTGCCTAAATCCGTGATGTAAAAGAAAAATGAATCAACCGAACAATCCGTAGGCGCATTGAACTGATCCGTGCCGGACCCGAAAGAACCCAACTCAAAGAACGTCGTGAGCGTTTCCTTGTCCGTGACCTGAAAGCGATTATTCCCCGAGTCAACAATCCAGATCCAGCGGTCGTCAACCGCTATGCCCATCGGGGAATTGAACTGGCCGAGGCCGGTACCGGGAGTCCCGAACTGCGATATGTAGTTGCCCCACATATCGAATATCTGAATCCGGTTATTTCCCCGGTCGGTCACATAAAGCCGGTCGCCGTCATCGGTGATCCCGTAAGGATTGTTGAATTGTCCATTTCCCGAGCCTGCCGAGCCGAACGAGAATACGAACATCCCGTCATAGTCGAACGCTTGAACCCGGTTATTCCCCGAGTCAACAACGTAGACGTATGGCGTGAGCGTTGCGCCGCCTTCACTCCAGTTCGTCGCGGGTACTCCTGAAAGATGAATCGCTACGGCCATTTATGCCTCTCTCAGTGTGAACTCAAACATGCTGAAATCCTCGCCGTCAACCGATGTCTGGTCGATCAGGAAGTCGATGTAACAGACAATCGTATTATCAGCGGTCGTGTCATCGTAGATGATTGCTCCGGCAGAAGGTCCGATATCTCCCGCCGCCGCCGTGCTGGTGATCGTAGCGAAAACCGCGTCAGATACATTCAGCGTATCATCTTCCGTAATCGTGGGCGCGGCCAATGTCTCTACGTTATATCCGAAGTGCGGAAGAGACTCACCGGCGAACAGGCTGTCATCTGAGGTAAGAGTATAGGAAGTCGGACCTTCATCTACCAATGCTTCCGCAACCACAATCTCAAGCGCAGAGACGTAGGTAATAGTAAAGGGTCCGTGGTTGTTCGATGAATCTGTGGTGCATAGGTTTCCTACTACGAACCCATCAGTGATGAAACTTCCAGATGACCGAGTAATCTTGCTCGTTGCCGCAATGAATGTCAGGTTGATCGCACCCGTATTCGTGGAAATATTCTTGAGCGTTGCATGATCTTTCTGATTGAATACAAACCCGCTCCGCATCAAGACTCTTTTCAACGTGTCGCTGGAAAGGTTAATTTCCCCGTTTTGGAGTTGGTATTTATAGTGATTCGATGTCGTGGTTACTGGCATGGTTCCCCCTTACCCTATTCTCGGTCGGCAAACCGTGAGCGTCGTGGGCTTGTCGAAAAAGCTGTTTGTGCGGCCGTGTGCTCCGAATGTCTTGTACTGCGTACCGTCATTGCGATGAAGCATTATTACCTGGTCGTGGTCTGTATCGCAGATATAGAAATAGTCTCCGGCTATCGTGAGCGTCCAGAGGCCATCGGGAGGCGTTATCGTCACCCCGGCACGTTCAATAATGACTGGCCTTTCGTAAACGCTTGAGCCGAGATCGTTGGTCGCGGTCAGGCGCACGACGTAGAACCCGGGTTCTGTGTAGGTGAAGGTCGGATTCGTGTCGGTTGAAGTTTGGCCGTTTGCGCCATCCCATTCATACGAGGTCGCATGAAGGGAACTGTTCGAGAATACAATGTCCGCCGTAGGAACAGCATCGTTCAGTACCGCGCTCTCGGGGGCGTTGGTGAAACGTGCGACGGGGAGATCTGTCGTTTCAGCAATTTCATATCGCAGGTCTGTGGGGGCGGCTGGGGGTGAGGGCGGTTCCGCTGGAAACAGCGTAAACGTAATTGAATTTGATGCTGCATCTTGTCCCGTTCTGGACAAAGTAGCGTTTGTATTTATGAAGAATAACCCGAGTGGCTCGTCGCTATAATACGCTCCAATGACTTGCGGCATGTGAGAATTTTGATCGGGTTCTTGAATTTTTTTGTCTATTTCCGTTAATGTGACGTATTCATTTCCCGGTCCTGTTTCGATATCGAGACTGGCAGCGCCACTATTAGGTTCTTGTCCAATAACAAAATCTACAACGGTGTCGCCAGGGTTCTTGTTTTCAATGTATCCAACTATAGTTGTATCTGTTGCATTGTTTGACAGACTATGAGACAGATATTGCGGCGGTAAGCGAACGCCACGAAAAACCAGCATAATTGCGTTCATCGACCATCCGCCTGTGAAGTAATATGTTACTGAACCGATATTTTCCGGAGTAATTTGTATGTACCATACTCCGCAGTAAATGCCGTCCCACTGTCCATATCTCTCAAGCATTTGCCAATCAGAAGTCACCTCTGGAGCAAAGCCCGGACCTTCCGTGGCTACCCCGGTCCATCCCACAACAACAACATCGCCCACCTGAATATCTGATTCAGGAGGCAGGACAAAAGTGTAGTAATCGTCGGCTATCAGAGTACTTTGGTAATGTTCAATAAGTGCCATGCTATGCCCCACCCGGTACAAATATCACGTTGCTACTTTCCGATTCGCCACCATCATCATTCGCCCGAACCAGGAACCAATTCCCTGCACCTTCAGCAAGACTCACTCCTGCCGTTGTGACATCCGCCCCTACCGTTGTCTGTAAATCCCATGGACCTTCCGAACTCACATTTGACCGATAGACGTTGAATCCTGTTTCATCGGAAGAATTGTCCGTCCAGTACAGAACCACATCGGCATTGATCGTCACGTCAACCGTTGCCACGACATTGCCATTGAAACTTCCGATGACGGTATACGTCCCGTTCGCCGCATAGCGGTGAGTCGGGAATATATCTGACGACGTTTCCCCATCTCCGAAATGCCAGAACGCAGACCCTACGATGAAATTACAGTCCGGCGCGAACGCCACGGTGAACGCGCTTTGAGTAACCGAAATCCCCGCACTTACCGGCTGCGATGCAATCGTCACAGAGACGACTTTCGTGCTCATCCTTCCGTTGCTGTTCTTCATCGAAAGCGAAACCGCATAAGTCCCTGGAGATGCGAACTGATGCGTCGGATTCATATCGGTCGAGGTCTGACCGTCCATGAAATCCCAATAGCAGAACCAGAAGGGACCATTCAGGCTGTTGTTGTGAAAAGCTACGGTATTCCCCGAAAGTACGTTGTAATGGAAATCCGCCCGGGCATTGGCTTGAACAACCGTGTTGACGGATAGACCGCCAGATCCGTTTGAACCTATCGTTGAGCCGAGGGTCTGAACGCCACCCGATGAACGTGCCGGAGGAGGCGCGGGGGTACTTCCGGTTAACCCGTAGAAGATCGAGGTATCACCATAAACGGGTATCCAACTCGGGAGAAATCCCCGATCGTTTCTTCCGTATCCCGGTTCTGACATTATGCCCTCGCCTGCATGAACGATAGCCCGTTCACGCGGTTCACAATTGCGCCGCTTTCCAGTTTTGGCGCGGGAATTTCCTTGGTCATTTTCCCATCCATGTCGAACAGCCACCACTTGCGGTCGATCGGAGTCACATACTCCGCATCCGTGAAGGGAGGATATGCCGTTATGCCTTCATCGAACGCCGGATAGAGAGCCGTGCCGGAAAGAGTTTCCTTGACATGTCGCCATTTAACCGGGTACACATCGAAGGAGACGAGAAGGTTCCCCGAGTCCTCAGTCGTGAAAATGCGCGAGATTTGCTGATTCGTCTCGACCAGGACGTTCCCATTTTCATCATAGCCGATGTCCGACCATGGACGGTCCGCGAATGTATTTACCGTATGCGACGCGCCGCCCACAAGATCAGGCTGTACCGTAAGCTGATACTCCCGGGCGTTGAATGTCGCCGGAAGGTCCGATACCACACCATTCACGGCGATATGATAGGTCGTCTTCGAGCGCACTTCCGTCTTCCGCATGTGGCTGTGATAGCCCACCGGACTACCATAATCTCTGACGTAAGTATCGTTCAACTGCTTATTGTTGTGATAGGCGTAAATAGTTTTCTGAAATACCGCCGAGTCGAACTCTGACCCATGATGCACGTGGACAATCCGGAAAGCCGTTCTCCTGATGAGAATAGGAACTCCCCCTTCATCTCCCCAAACCTTCGGATCAGCGTTGTAATCATCCGCATACAGTGTGATGACATTCTGCCAGCCCGAGTCAGCGACTTCCTTCCCGGCTACAACTACCGATGTTCGGTGGCTCTGAAACGGCGTGTTCTTCTGCATCCGTACGCCGGTGAGCGTACCATCTTCCTTGATCCCTGCAATCCGCATGCAGTCATTTGAGATCGTGCGTTCACCCGTGTCTGTGACCATTCCCTCATACGTTCCAGAGAGAGCGGTAGTTCTTCCGGAAATCCTATGCCCGTCGATCATCCAGACGTAATTGTTTACGCCTCTATTACCACGTCTATATTCAGATTCCGAAGTTCCCGCACCATAAAACTCTTCTATCGAAGGTTCAATCCCCACCAAAGGCCCGGGCGCTTCCCCATCCGAACCGCCCCCCCATGTAAAGGTGTTCCCGCGAACAATCTCCTGAGAGCTACGCTTGTCTGCATAATGCTGAACCACCGCCATGATCGTAGCATCGCCTGATATGTCGGTCAGCGTTTGAGGGAGAGTCGTATCAAGTGGGGTAAAAACCATTTTGTTGATCTTACCAATATGGTCTCCGAAATTATCAGAGTTCACCTGATCGAGCATCAGGACTCCGTCAACTTGTTTGAATTGAGGCTTCATGGATACCACTCCGTCTTTCGTATACCGCATAAGGCCCGGTTGACAATCCATGAAGTAGGGATGGGTAATGAGCGATGTTGCAAGAATGAGTTGTTTGTGTCCGGACAGATCGACAAGCGCTAAATCCCACGCCTCCGCTTCGTTCGTCTGAGAAGTGATGAACCGACGAGTCAGCGCAGCACCCGTTTTAGCGTCAATCCCGTGATTCGATTCAGGAACGTGGTTCGATTCAGGAACAAGGAGTCCGTCGCCGGAGACATAATAGGCGTAGTCGTTCGGATCTTCATGGGTGAACCCATCCCAGATAAGACCGTACTTGCCATCATCTTTCAGTTCCCATCCCTTTGCCTGAACATCGGTCAAGGTGAGTTCCTTCCCCTGAATATCGAAATACTTCTTTGTGTATGCCTCAACTCCATTCGTCAGGGTTCCGAGGCGGCAGACGATAAGTTCTCCCCCCCCTTTTCCTATGATCCTGATCGTATCATGTCCGCAGACTGATGAAATGAACACATCCGCATCTGGCATGTTCTTGGTTTCGCGTATCTGTTTCCGCGGACCTATGGACCTCTTCAACAAGGCAAGCCGTTTTCTTGCCCAAGATATCCAGGGGGTAGCCTTTTCGCTGTCTCCCTCTATCTTGATCCTGGGCTCTATCACGTCAGGGGAATATTGAACGATGCAGCGGTGCAGTCCTGACGCTCATCCGTATAGACCGTGGCATGACGAATCAGCATGTCAGCGCCCGGGACCGTTGATACCGTACCCTGAAGTCGTTCGGAGCTGGTACTCAGGGTACTGCTGTCGGCACCAGACCGCCGGAGACGGAAGAAACTCGGGTTTCCATCTGCGACTGCATCGCCTGCCCATTTCTGAGACGCCAACTTGGTCAGTTTTCCGGACGCAATATCGCCGGCATCCTCGAACTGGAGACCGAAAGCATCGGCAACCGTCTCGGCGGTAGACCATGAACCTGAACCTGCGCCGGCACCCGTGACCGAGGCCGAATAGGTGAAGGGTACGCCGGCCGTGGCCGATTCGATGATGAGGGTATCGGTCCCGGTCAAGGTAAACGCACTCGCCACTTTCGGGATACCGATAATTCCCCCGGAAGTGGTGATCGTCCCTCCCATGCCGGCCGTAATAATCACTCGAAGTCCGTTGCAGATCTCCGTAGCCGAGGGAGAACCGCCATCCGTGAAAGAGAAGGAAATACCGTTCAGAATGATATTCCAGTCGGCCGCATTTGCGCTGCCCGGCGTCGGGGTAAAGGTGATTTTCTGCTTTGCCGCTGCCGTCTTCGCGTCATTTGTAATGGTATAGAGCTTTGTCGCCCCGGTCGTTGCGGCGTCGGCCGTGGTCGGCACAGGGCCGCCATATACGTCGATCGCGCCTCCGGTATAACATTCCTTGATTGAACCCGTGCCGTGAACATATTTTGCGTGACCTGTACTTTGTATGAGTGACATTGTGAAACCTCCTGTTAAGTGGTCGTCATGATTACCTGGGCTGCACCCTTGTGATTTATCCGAAACAGGGAGGCTCCTGCACTGACTCCCCCTGATATTTCGTACTGTTGAGCTGTCAAATTTATGAATTCCCCGTCGTCCGTACCCATACAGATACCATGGTCAGATCCCCAAAAAACCACCGTACCCTTGATATTCTTACCCTCGACGATGAATTCACCGGCCACTTGCGAGGAAAGGCGTGGAATCGCCCCGTAGGGAGCCAGGAGCTTACGGGCATCCTCGATCATCTCATCCGGGTTCGTTCCTGATATGAAGTACGTTGCATCGTCGGTCGCTGCGTACATGCCGTTTTTGACAAATTCGAGCATGGAAATGGATCCGCCGAACTGCTTGGGAGCAAGTCGCGCATCCATCTCATTGAGTGAAAGCGGATCTGAGGGGTACAACCGCGGGCCCAAAGCTACCCACAAACGCCCGAAAGCGTACCGGATGAAATCACCGGGGGGCATAGGAACCATGAACGCCTCAGTCGGCGCGGGAAGCAAATGAGCCTGTGCGTTCTCTACGTAGCCGATAATCACGGAGTTCGTGAAGTACACCCGATTCTTTGCCTGGGTATACTCCATGCGGAACTTACCAACTCCGGTCATCAAGGTCGTGTATGACGTGAATCCGGGTGCGATCGATACAAGATCATCTCCCCGGATACCAAGGCAGATAATCCCATTCGACCATATCCATCGGTAGTCTCCGGCCAGAATCAGGGTCTTGCCCTTTTTCGTCGTGACCATGCCGGTGTCGTCGATATCAACATTGACCGCTTCTGCAAGGTCGGTATCCGCCAGCCTGAGCGAATCCTCGACGTTGTTGATACCCTTGAAACCGCGGAAAGTTTTGAACGGTACCGACGTGCTCACGGGTTCCCCCGAGTTACCCACTTCTGAGGATTGAGATTTGCCTTGCCGAGCTGAAGAAGCCGGATATCCGATTCAAATACGCTGGACCAGTGCGTCGCCGTGGACTCCTCTTTCACATGGTCATCGTCAAGCATATAAAGCCACTTTAGGGCGCCGTGAATGAGTGTATCGTCGATGTTCACAAGTTCCGGAGACTCCTGAAGCCCGGCCGCTGTTGCCGACAGTCGTTTCAACGGAAGACGCGAGACCTGCATCTTTGCGATACCCGTGGCATCCGGAACACGGTTGAACGTAATGCGGTCGGTCTCGTAATCCGTGGTGAAGTGTGTCGGAGTGCCTATCCGCCCCAACCAGTTCGCGTCATGCTGATTAAACCAGGACAGGTCTTTTTGAATCAATGGTTGACGTGATCCGGGATAGGAAATCTCGTTGATCTTAATGATGCGATTGTCGAGCGGATAAGATTGCGGGTACGCGCTCACTATGGCAGTAATGGTCTCATCAAGAAGGTCTTCTTCGACCTCGATCTCGAGCGCGGTCACACTTGCGATATTGAACGGTCCCGCATTCAGGGTTGAATTGACTGTCGGCAGGAGTCCGATAACAAACCCGTCCGTTATGAAACTGCCGGTAATCCTAGAAATCTTCTTGGTTGCCTGCGAGAAGGTGAGTGCCAAAGAACCGGACGTGATCGGCGCGATGCGGATACGACATAATGAGGACGAGGCATCCTTGATATCCTTGATGAAGCGCCGACACAGTTCATCTTGCGTCGCGCTGATCGCGGATACAATGGCCGACGTTCGCCACTTATTGTCTGACTCATCTTCCTTGATTACATCGTCAAGGAATTCCTCGCGCATCCTGGTTGCCAGTTCACCGACCGTCGCCATTCATCCCCCCGGGTTACTACTCGGCGGATGCGCCGCCGCTCTCTGCGAGTTTCTGGCGGGCTTCGTCTTCCGCCATGTATTCCATCGTCCAATCGTCGCGCTCGAAGGCCGATACCGTGAACCCGCACAGTTCGGACAGTTTGTCCGCCTTCGGGATATCAGAGGCCGTGAAGTGCGCAAGATCCTTGGTCGCGTACATCAATGCGATCTTTTCCTTGGCAATAACCCTGCGCTGATCTGCCGTCAGATTGGACAGGTCGGGTTTCTCGGTATTGTCGCCCAACATCGCACTCGGTTTGCCGGACTTCTGGCGATCGAGAGCCCTGGTAAGCGCCTCCTCGGAGATGCAACCTGCGGAAAATGCCTTTTTCCAGAAGTCGCCGTTCGGACCGGCGGGAATATCGACGAAATCATCGCCAACCATGAAGACGTGTCCGGTTGTAAATGCGAGACGAACGGTTTCCCCGGTCAAGCTCTTAAACTTCTGTGTCTTTTTGTCGAACGGTTGTGCACAAACCTGTACGATTTCTATACCCATATCAATATCCTCCAGATAAAAGTCATCCCCCGGGCGAACCCGGGGGTCAATATTACCGCTGGGTGTAGTCTTCCCGGTTCTCCTCGTTGTATTTGACGATGAGACGACCGGCTCCTGCGCTCGGTGCCGCTCCCGCTCCGGTCCATGTGATCTGAATTGAAGTGGGAACTGTTACCTTGAGACCTGTCGGAACCAAGGCAACCTGAACCGGATAAACATGATGTGTACCCGTACCGGCGTCCGTAATGTCGATGATCGTACCGCCCGGGGCATCCAAGAGCTTCATGGTTGTAGTGCTCTGCCTGCTTACGTAGTACGTGGTGCCTGCCACCAGGGGCGACGGAAGATCTGTGGATACCGTGAACAGGAGTTTCGTGTTCGTGGTGATGTCCTGTCCAACAAGGATCTGATCTGCTGTTCCGCCGGTTGGCGTGATTGCTGTATTGATGAATGTCTCATCCGTGAATGTGGGTACCGTGGATACATCCTTGAGCGTGAAGTTGCCCGTACCCGCGCTCGTGATATCGATTGCGGCGCCGCTCAGGGTAGCTGAGAGTTTGATATGCGTCGAGTCGATATTTATTGCGTAGTACGTTGTTCCACTGACAAGACCGCCCGGCGCTGCCGGTGTGGAAGCAACCTGGACCGCCCTCACCGCGGCAAAGTCGTCCGTCGTAGTGAGAAGATCGGTATTCGCTGCGGTAAACGCCTGGGATGCCAGTACGGTACCATAGCGATCAGGCTCTCCGGCATCACCGATCACAAAAGCATCAGACGTGGCCGAGTTGAACAACGTATCGAGCACAAAAAGGCCGTTGGCAAGAACGGAGTTTTCCGGCATGATTACTGAGTCTTCCCCGGTCGCCGTGACCATGTTTGCGAACGTGAAACTCTGAATTGCGGCAGACGGTTCGCGCCTGCCGGCTTTCTTGGTTATCGACATTGATCCCCCTTACCGCTGGCTGAAGTCAGCGCGACCGTTCTGAATGTACTCGACAATCAGGCGACCGGCACCCGTAGTCGGTGCCGTGCTTGTGCCGGTCCACTTGACGCCGATGTACTTCTGCGTGTTCGTGGTGGCGAACCCGGTCGGAACGAGTGCCGTGCGACCGAGGGACTGACCGTTGATACCTGCCTTATATCGATCCGTGACAGTAACGTCTCCCACTGTGAGGGTATCGTTTCCACCCGAATTGAACACGGTGTCGATGATGAGATCACCACCGATTAATACCGCATCCTGCGGGATGTCAACCGCGGCCTGAATCGTTCCGCTCACAAAATCAGCGAACGTAAAATCGACGATGGCGACCGCAGGCGTCTGTCTGCTGTTGTCTTTCGTAATTGCCATGGTAATTCTCCTTGGTTAAATGGTGATCGGACAGGGGCCGGCGTTATTGCCGACCCCATAAAGCCTTGCGCCTGTCCGTTGGTTATTTAGTACTGAGGCAACCCGAAATCGACCGCCAGAACGCCAAAGTCCTCGACCGACTTGTCATAGTTTGAGTAAAATCGAGGTTTGAGAAGGCCGAACATCTTGTCGACGTTGATACCCTGCTGACTATCATACTCGAAGCCCTTTTCCACCCACTCAGGAGCGCCGAGGTCTGCAAGGCCCATCGCCTGCTGACCGAGGAGAAGAACCCTGGTACCGTTTACCGTGCCAGCCGCGCCCCATTTTGAACCGGAACTAATACCGTTCGTCGAGTACACCAGACGATGCTCATGCAGTATCGCACCATCTACCGTGACCGTAGCGCCGGTAAAGAACGGGTTCTTGAGATCACGAGGAAGACCCTGGACTACTGAGTTCTTGTAATCGGCGTCGTTCTTGAGTTGCATCAAGGAACCCGGCTTCATGAGGATGATGTAGTATTCTTTCCCACCTGCCATGAGAGGCTTGATGTAATGATCCTTGGCAAATGCCATCATTGCCGTGATTGCCTTGTAGGACATGACATCAGTTGCCAGCATGGTCGCCGTGTTGCCGGCCAGGAGGACACCGTTTACACCATCCCACCGACGATGACGGTTCGTGCTGGGCGCGGTAACGTCCGCTGCAAAGGAAAGGTTCGGGAAGTTGCTGTTCGTCCGGGAGGACCCATCGCAGTTGTACGAATAGGAGATGCCCGATAGCGTCAGGAACGCAAGCTGATCGATACGGTTTGCAAGCCAGTTGCCGAGCTTTTCCCGGGCGTTGTCCCGGAAGCGCACGACGGACTTCTGTTCGGCAAGTTTACCTTCGTTGCGGGCGGAGTGGAAAATGAGGTCGATGGTGATTTCCTCATCGTACTGCTTCATCGCCTCTTCATTGCCTTCACGCTTGTTGTCGCCGGTGCCGCCGTCGCCCGTGAGTTCCGCGACGAGCGTAATAATGCAACGATCGCCCTTTTCCGTCTTGGTCAATTCCGTGATCTTCTGAATTGCGTTGTTCTCGCCGGTTCCTACGAACTTCTGCATGATAAACGAATTTTCACGGGCCTGCTTCCAGGTATCCCGGGACCAGACCATTTTCTGATTGGCCTGGAGGGCGCCAAAGTTTGTTAAAGCCATGGTATTTCTCCTTTAAGTAAGTTGGTTGATCGCGTATTTCTTCCTGACTTCCTGTCGGGCTTTTCGCCGCCCCGCGATGAACCGCTAACCCTTACATGGGAGATTCCCACGACCAATATCGGATGGCGCCGAAGAGTATTGCGGAACTTGTTACTTGGTTCTACTGTCTACCTGATGGGATCCGTACCGACAAAATCGGGCGGTGCGAGATCCGCGGGTGATACTGTTTCCGATGTCTCTGTGACTTCATCCTTGCCGAACCAACGCGACTTCAAATCCTGAAACCTCATCAGTATCGCCTGATGCAGCGGGAACCGTTTCAGTTTTGAGGCATTGCCAATGGCTCGGAGTGTAATTTCTCCCTTGTTTGTCCTGTGTGCCTGAATCCTGTATCTGAACCCGGCCAGATCAACGAGCATCCCGACAGGCGGGACGAATGGACCGGGTGCTTCAATTTTATGCAGACCGTTGTTGACATCGGTCTTAATTACGAGTTTCCTTTGAGGAGGAACCCCGTCGGGATACTTGTTGAAGTCCAATTCCTCTTTTTTGGGAATGATCTTCATACGTTATCCCCGCGAAGTCTCGCCTTCTCTGCCGCCGGGAGACTGTCGTACTGTTCGTCGGTAAGATCCTTGACCTCGATCTTCTTTCCGGAAACCGGGGTAGAACCTTTCAGATTGGCCGGCTGTTTACCGGAAGCATCCGCGGCTTTGGCCTTCTCTTCCGTTGCGCGCTTTTCCTTGATCGCATTCGCCTTTTCCTTATCGGCCGCCAACTCCTCGGGCGTTTTGCCCTGATCTTCCGATTTTCCCATAAGATGCGCGTATGCTGGTCCCACTTCATCGAACGCCTGCTGAACAGCCTGGGGGAAAGGCACTCCCGTCCTAAATGCTTCGTTACGAACCGCGAGAAAAACTTTCAGCGCCTGCTTGCTATGATTCGCAGCGGTCGAGTCAAAGAACGGATATTCCTTGAACATCTTCGTGGCGATTGCGGCTGCCTCGTTCTCGAGAGCCTGACGGGTAGCAATCTCGGCGTTTTTCTCGCCGTCCTTTGTCTCTCTCGTCTTTTCTTCCGCATTCCTGATCTCGGTGCGTATCTTGGCCGCCGCATCCTTGTCGCCTTCGATCAAGGCATCGGCATACCGCTTTTCGGCATCCTCGAAATCGTAGGGTTTTACCTCTTCCTTGGGCTTGTCGTCCTTGGCCGCCGGAGTCGGGCTTTTATTTACAGCCTCGAGGTAGGCTTTCAGCCGGGCATTTTCTTCTTCAACCTTCTGACGTTTCTCGACTTCCCGGTCTAAACGATACTTCGGGATCTTGATTCTCTTATCAATTTCATCGACGCCTGTAAGATCCTCATCCTGCTTGGCGTCGTCTTCCTTCTTTTTTGCCTCTGCTGCCGCCGTATCCGCATAGGCTTTCTTCTTGGCATCGTCATCGTCTTCGACTGCTATCTTGGTGAGTGCCGCGGCATCGAGCTCCTTGTCTTCCACCGTAGGAGAAAATTCATCCCCTCGGTCTTCCTGCTCCTTCGTGGCCTTTTCCTTTGCGGCCTGTTCTGCCTGTGCCTTCTCTTCCGCCTCCATCCGTTCCTGTTCTTCTTTTTCCTTGTCTGTCATTTCACCGGGCATTTTCGTATGCTCCTCACGAGTTGAATAATTTCCCTGAAAACCCAGGGATCAGGTCTGTTTACCTTTTGTCAAGAACCTTTTACAGATGAATATAATAAAAAACAACTTTTGTCAAGAAAATTATGCTGTTCCACCCTCAATCCCCGTCATTGAACCTGAATCCGCCAAGGCAGGAACCGGAGGATACCCCGGGTTGTTGTTCCTTGCAACGACCGGTGCCGGGACTGCAACGGGTCCGGAAGGAGTGGGAACGATCGGCGCCGCGTCATGGTCGGTGAACCCGGCGCTCAACAGAAGTTGGTCGGCAAGGTTGGCGATCTGCGGCATAGTGGCGATGAGTTGAGCACTCTGGACCGCGGAGAACTGTGCCTGGACCGCGGCGACCGTACCCTTCGAGTCTGATTCCTTTGCCTGGGATTGCAGGAGGAGCGTTTTCGCTACGATCTCCTTGATCTTCGCCTCGATCATCGGATCAGGTTTCTGTTCTGAAATGGCCTTGATAATATCGTTCTTGTCCGCAAGGGTCGAATATTTCAGAACATACATATCCGGGATACTGACATTCAGGCGTTTCATCTCGAGAGCCTGAGTGAACTGGTTCTGATCGAACGTGGCCTGAGTCGGGACGGATTCGGTTACGATCTCATATTCCCCGAGAGTCAAATCATTGACAATACGTCCTTCCGGAGTCACCTGATTCGCCGTATAAGGCACATGGTTCATGGTTCCGTCATCATTCGGCTGTGTGATCTGAATGGTCCGCTCCGCCGTATAATACTGTTGGAGCAATTCTAGAAATTTCCGGGCGACCAGATTGCGAGTGAGCTGAAGATTGTCAAGCGGCTTGGCGATTTGAAGTTTCGCCTGGAACATCTTCTTGCCGATCGCGGTACCGGAAGAATCGCCGGCCTCCATCGCCCTCTCGGTCGACGCCCGTCCGGTCACGATATCGACATAGGTCTGAGCCCGATCGATAAGTCGGTCGGTACCTTGTGGTACTTCGTTTGGCTTGATCTTCTCAGGTTTAGCACCGCCGGCCTTGTTCGGGTCATATTCAATCACGAGGCCGGTCTTCATTCCGACATCGGTCAAGTCGCCTGTGGCGATGTTCGTGAGGACATCTTTCGGAACGAGCCAGCCTGAGTTCGCCGTCGAGTTCACGATATGAAGCGTAGAGGATAGTGACTTGTTCAGAAGTTCCTGGGGAGAAATCGCATTGTCAACGAGCCCGACGGTGATACCGCGATCGAAGTACGGAAAGTACGGGATGATTGTATAGGTGCTGTACGGACTCCATTCATCATGCAGAAGACCATCACGGAACGACACGCGCCAGCGGATACGCTTGCGGGGTATTCGGGCGAGGGTCCAGCCATTCTGCTGTGCGAATAGACGCGCCGCGTCCTGGGTCTTGTTGTCTTCCACCGGTCGGATATCCCCGGTGGTTGGATTGAAATAATGCCACTGCGAGGTGAGTTGATAAAACTGACGGGAGAAAACCCGAACACTCTTCTGTCCATGTTCGGATACCATGGTAGCGTCATAATACCGATGCGCCATGGATTGTTTGCCGAAACTGTCCCGGCCTTCACCATCACTCGAAGCTACCGAATCCTGACCGAACCCGGGATCCATGATCCGGCCTTCCACCTTGAGACGGGCATCCCGGCCGAATTCAGTTTCGATATCGTCAAGGGACATCCATTTCGTTTCGCCTACGTAGCGCCAGGACTTCGGATCGTATTCCTGACCATCCGGGTCCGGAATGATATCGAACGGATCTTTGTCCCTGATATCGATTTCTCCGAACAGGTTTTCATCGAACCGCATCTTGATCTCGAAGAACCCGCGGCGCTTGACAATGCCGTCCTCGAAAACGGTGGATTCCTTGTACGGATAGTTGTTGTCATCCCGGACATGAAGCGCGAATTTCTTGAGCGCGTCGGCTGTCTCAGGAGACGCCCCGCTTTTCTTCGGCCGGTACGAGATGTCCATACGGGTCGAGATCTGTTCCCCGTTCACATCATTGATCGCGGGAAAGATGGTATTGACTTCGATCACCGGACGACGCGCGGCTTCGAGCTCCATCCGATCATTTTCATCCCACTGCCGACCGCCGCCCCATCGGAACCGCTGGCATTTCCGGGCTTCGATGATATAATCACGATGCCCTCGGTCCCGGGCATCCTCATAGATTGCCCATTCATGCGCGGCAATAACCCGTTCATCCTTGATTTCTCCGCTCAGGGTATCACCGGCCAGGGCCATGTTGGGGTTTTCGCTTGATAAATCGGTGTTGTCCGCCATCCTACTCCTCCTGTTACGCGCTCATTGCGCTTGTACGGCGAGTCATTCCCACTAATTTGAGTCTCCTACCGGCTTCGGAAATCATATCGCTCGGTGGTTTCTGACAAGCGACATTCACCCCGGTCATAACGAGATATCTAAGCGGGTCCATGAGATGATCGAATTCCTTGACTACCGCACCCTTTTCATTACGGCGATAGATGCGCTTTTCATCCCAAAAATGCGACAGTGATTTGAACACCCGCAATCTTCCGGTTGACATGCGAGACCATACGGCATACAGTCCGGCCTCTACCGCATTGTCCGCGGGAATAATATTCATCCCTAAGTCCCGGTACGTCTGTATGAGTTGTTCGCCGTCTACCTGAGAGCGGCCACGCGCGGCTGGGTCGATCACGCCGGGGATCCACTTCCCCCGGGCATTGATCGCCGCAGCATGAATAGCCGGCTGCGCCTCCCCGAGATAATGCTCCGAGTAAACGTAGAGAATATCCGACTCCGGGTCCAGGGCGCCCCATAGTGCTCCGGTCTTATTCCAACCAACGTCGAGGGCATACGCCCGTTTCCAATGCGGGGGAATCTCGAATGGGTCCACCTCAAGCAATTCATCGGATACCGGGTAGATTGCCCCGCTCCCGAGTTGTGGGATACCCTTCTTTCGAGCGTCACGCTGGAACGGAGGTATCGACGCCCACAGATCATCCTGCATTTTCTTTGTCAGATGCGGTGCATCATCCCAGGTCGCCATCGAGACATACACCGAACCCTTCAGTTCGGTCTGTCCGGATGGTATCTTGCCCCCCGGCAGGTACATGAGCACAACGTCGGTCAATCCCTGAAGTGGGGTGAAAGTCAGGACCAGCAACCCGCCGGTCGTCATGGTACGAAGAAGGCATTCAGTATGAATGTCCATCGGCGGTTCTTCATCGAGTCCGATCAAGTCTTTTTTGGTACCCTCGAACGACTTCCGGCCCTGCTCATATGACTTGAACGTGACGACAGAATCGCCGTCATAATCCCCATTCTCATCGAAGTGTTTCACCACGATCGTTTCCAGGGCGTTCGGGACACCCTGTTTCTTGGTCGGATTGTTCTTGATGAATTCGAGCGGGATCATCCCGGTACCCAGCGAACTCGGCAACAAAGCCGGATCGCCGCACATCTCTTTCTGCAAGATGTCCCGGGTAGAGATCGAGGTATTGCCGACCATCCAGATATCAACCGGCCGATAGAACCGATGCCCCTCCCACCATGGAGGGTACTTCCCGGTCAGGTGACAGGTATTCTCATACGCCGCCATGCGGGTCTTCCCGATACGGTTACCCCACAAAGCCAACCGTTGCCGGTAATCCGCGCCGGCCATCATGAATTTCATGTGTTTCCGGTACAACTCGCGCCGGAACGGACCCCTCTCCGGGAAGGTGTAAAAGAACTGACGGTACTTCGCCCGGTTCTCCTTCTCCGAAAGAAGCGCCTCCAGTTCCCGCTTCAACTCCCGGACTTGTGCCGGACTCATCCCGGCCGTATCCTTATCTGAAAGACGTACTGTCATGGAATCCTTTACAAACCGTCAAGAATGTTCCACGTGGAACACCTTCTTGCCAGACTTCTTCGCACAATAATCCGCGTCCTGGTCACAGAACTTAACCAACTTAGAATGATTTTCCGCCATCGTCGCAAGGCAGTGATGGAACTTGAACCACTCGCATCGGGTATCAATCCTGACCTTCTCCTTGCTCACGCATGCCCCCATACCAGACATACACCGACCTGATCGAACAACTCGAAGTACGTCTCGGCCCACTGAGGCGGGATCCCATACAACCCCGTCGGTACAAACAACGCCGGCAGTCCGCGGTCTTCCTTCATCTTCGCCAAATCTCCCGTATCACTCATCATTTATCCCCTCCTCAGTCTCCAACCCGGATATCTGCGAAGCAGGAGCCTCAGTCACTGCCTTGGTTCTTGTCCTCGGGGTTCGCCCTTCTATCGCATCCAAAGCAGCCAACCGCTGATTGATCTTCCTGTCCAACTCCTCATCAGTCAGGGATCTCTCAGACCCCGGAGGTATCCGATCCTTGTCCTTCTTGAACCCGCCATACAAATCCGACCGCAATGCCTGGGCCTTCCACTGCATTGCCAGCAACCGCACTCTCTGAGCATTGTAATTTATCGCCGTACAATCATCGGCAACCTCGTCCATCTTATCCACAGACATATCCACAAGCGCCGCACGAATCGCATAGTATTCCTCCCTGATCGCCTCATTTCCCTTCTTCGCCAGGAACAAATGTACCTGCGTCGGTTTATGACCCAATTCACGACACGCGGCCAATAGTCCAACCTCTTTCTCCAACATGTACCGGCAGATACTTGAAATGTCCTCGGTAACAAGATTGGAGGGGGGAGGGGGGGTGGCGTTCGCTTTCGGATCGGGTGTATGGGGGGGGTCTTTTTGGTTTTCCATTCCCATCGCTTTGCCACTGATGTCACGTTCTGCTGCCCTGCGCATCGTGGCATCATGCTCATCCTGACGCAGTTGAGCTAGTGATCGCCCTGCAATCTTAATCGGCCTAAACCTTTTACCATTCACGTTCCCGAACTTGTCGATACAATGCTTCTTCATAAACTTGCCTATCGACGCAGCGGTGACACCGAGAATACGAGACGCTTGGTTCTGAGTGTGATGACCCTGGATCAGGGCATCAACGACGGCAGGTATTGATAAAACGTATTTTCGCCCTCTGCCTTTTATTCGGGCATGTTTTGGGAGGTGCTGGGATATGGACTCATCGACGGGAAGGGCTGTAATCGAATCCTGAGCATCTTCTTTTGGCGTTTCATCAGGCATTCGGAGCTCCGTGGCGTTTGGTGGGGATGAGTTACCCCATCTGGCGCAAACTATTGCAACTCGAAAATATATTTTATTTTACCCTTGACAAATACCCAGCGTTAGGTTATTATTGTACTAACGATGAAACACAAATCAAACCACACGGAGGACGCCATGAAACCCACAGGATACGTAGTAGCAATCATGAACACGAATTGGAGCAATCCGATTTTCCATCAAATGTTTGCCGTTGAATCCGATGCTATCAACGCCGTAAACGAACTCAAAAAACAAATGCCAGAAAATCGGTATTACGTAGCCTATACCGCCACACACCGCGTCAACCCCATGACCGATCAATCGTTCCAGATGACAGCCGATGAACTGGCTGGACGGGCAATGATCCTCGCAGGAACCTCGATCTAAAACAATCTCCCGAACCCGGCGGGTAAACCGGGCAATGCTTCCCAGGAGAAAACCATGGAACGTACACAGGGACAACGAAAACGCATAGCGGAAATTCTGACCGATCTGAAACCAATGAGAGACGCGATCCAATCCGCGTATTCCGACCTCTCGGAGAGAACCAGAATTGCCAACTCTCACGCCCGCGCTGCGGCGCATCATTCGGGTCGTGAGAGTGAGCATCACATGAAATCGTCGGACAAAATATTTGATGCTATAGACGGGCATGATTACTATTCTCTCCTGCATAAATATCACATCGAGGTTAATAAACGTATGGCTGCTGCTGGTTTGCCGCCGCATATCGGGATGTCAAACGGCATCTCTAATCCCGGATACGATCCGGCTGTTGCCGCTGCTGCCCTCGGTTCAATCAAATCAAAAAGAAAATCTGCTGCCTCTCGAATTAACGGTGCGCTTGGTGGCCGTCCTCGTAAAACCCCAGAGCGCCCCATCGATCCTGAGCGAGATCGACAGGGCAAATAAAAAGGAGGAAGTGGGATGAGTTACCCCATCTGGCGCAAACTATATCAATAAGCCTTTGCAAATGCAAGGAAATTCTTTGACTAGGGCGAAGGGGGGGAAAACCGCCTGCAAAGAGCGACCTAATCCTCCCCCCTGTGTCATTTTTACCACACTCATTTCCGTTTGTCTCATTTTTTTACGAAAGGTATAAATAATTCTTGACAAATGGTATACTATTGTGATACGATTCCTTCAAGGCGAGTTAGACAGGCATTAAACAACTGAACTTTCGCCGGTTCAAGTTCTTTCATCATAATTCACATTTTTGATTGTCCATCCTGACAAATCGAATAGCAGGCGTGAAATAGGCGAACGACGTGGGGGCCTGATAAAACCCCGCCAGAGCACGAACACCGGCGGTCGGTTGCGTAAGCGTAAAGCGATGCTCGCAGAATCAATTCTGTAGTATGAATCAGGATCAGCACCCACGACACGCATAACACCTACTGCGTTACGTGATAATCCTGTATGTGTTATCTACAGCATTTCCTCATTTGGGAATTTTGTAGAGAGCCTATAACTTATTGAAAGGAGATATAAAAATGGCTATTTGTAAAGAATGTAACGAAAACATGTTGTCCGCGAGTACCTGCTTGGAGAACACCATCGAATACCACGACGGTTCCTCTCTCCTCGCACTGGCACACACTCCAGAAGACGGAAAAAGCCGGTGCCATGACTGTAATGTCGTTCCCGGCGCATTTCATCATCCGGGCTGTGACATAGAGAGGTGTCCGAAGTGTGGCGGACAAATTATTTCTTGCGGCTGTCTTGACAATCCCGAGGAGGTGAAAGCATGAAACGAGGAAACTGGACTGATGATCCGTGCTGGTATGTGTCCGTGATAGACGCTGGCCGCACTGCCCTGCTGCTTGGTCCGTTCAACACTGAGGCCGCTTGCAGACAATGGGCATACCGGGCGCCGGAAGACGGCGGAAACCCCGTCAAATGCGGCTCCTTGCGCAACCTGTGCAAAATGGACCCTTGGGCATGGTTCTATTCATACGGAATGGTGAAAATGCAAAACGGACACCGCGAAGCGCTGCTAAACACGCGACTACCAGAATATGAACGTGATGCTTATTCCCCCCCTATCGTCTTATCTCATTCGGGTTTGCAGGAGGTGGCATCATGAGCACGGAAATAGCCAAAACGATCCTTGAACAGCTTGGCGGGAGAAAATTTACCGTCATGACCGGCGCTAAAAACTTCATCGCATGGGACAAGGCACACGAGGTACTTCATAACGCGAAAGGAGGTGAATAATAATGCCGTTGTATCTATTCGAGTATCAGATTTTCGGAGACAGTTCAGACATGGACATTGTACCGGCCATATCATCGACATGCACGGCGGACAGCGTACAGGATGCAAGCAGCAAGATCATGGCATACCTGCAATCAGTCCGCAAGGGCGAGGATTGCGCAATCGAAAAAAACGAGGATGTTATTGACATCACGTTTGTCGTTACCGGCACCTGTGTCCGCTTGTTGGGCGTCAAGGAAACCACGCCCGAGGAAGTCTATGCGCATCTGGACATCACTCGGGAGGTGGCCGCATGAATCCAATAGGCGACCCCATCACCGCTTTGGCCTGTGCCGTGATAGAACAGGCTGTCAATGACCTGAAAAAGCCTACTATGTGCGGAGGGAAAGAAGAGGCTGAAACGATACGAGAATCAGCCCGTCGATTTTTGTCTTGCGATGACCTTGATATCTGGTGCGGCATCGCCGGGGTATCGGCTTACACTGTCCGGCGCGGACTCAGAGCACAGAACCAGAATTAACGCTTTACCGTGAGACAGGATAGAACGTCCTGTCAATCGGCAAGGAGTTAAATCAAAAGGAGGTGTGGATTATGGCAAACGACGGGATTGACGACGATATCAGCATAGAGACACGAACGGAATGGGCGAAAGCCGCATTGTTGGGCTACAGGGAAGCGAAACGAGAAGACTTAGACGACTACCGGGACGAGATCGTGGACCTTATCGCGGACCTGCTGCACCTGTGCAAGCAGGAAGGGATAGAATTTTATGCCGTGCTCGAATCTGCAACAATGCACTTCGAGGCGGAAACGAAAGGATGATATACCAATGGCGATGAACAAGGCAGAAAAGGAAGCGTTAGAGACAGCTATGGTAGCCTGTACGCTGCTCAACAGGGCATATAGCAGTGGTGCGCGGCGCGGCGGATCAATACAATGGGAG
>Ga0334722_10002421_pt1 | contig 21251 bp, 16 predicted proteins | sample C3_bottom_MG_FD_207210 | JGI IMG/M metagenome (GOLD analysis project Ga0334722, IMG submission 207210) | Sediment microbial communities from Yellowstone Lake, YNP, Wyoming, USA - C3_bottom | ecosystem: Environmental > Aquatic > Freshwater > Lake > Sediment | place: USA: Wyoming | collected... | reverse complement strand
CCCGTGTCAGGGCCGTAACGCCAGAACGAGTACTGGTAGCTGCCCGTGCCGCCCGCGGCAAGCGTGTTCCAGCCGACGTTCGCCCCCGCCGTTACCGCCGTCGCCGGGCTCGGATAAAGCGTGGGGAGGGATAGCGGCGCGCTCACCACGTACTTCGCAGATACGAGGCCTGTCGAGTCGCTTAAATCTGAGTTCCTGACCTTCACCTGCACGTAGCTGTTGCCTGCGGAGCCAGCCGCCGTCGTCCAGCCCCATGTCGGAGTCGAACTCCAGTCGCGCACCACGGCATAAACGCCGCCCGTGTCGGGGCCAAAGCGCAGGAACTGGTACTCCAGGCTCCCGCTCCCGCCCGTAACCGTCGCCGACCACGTCGTCGTTGCGCCAATCCCGACAGGAGAAACAGGCGTCACGTTCACGGACGTGATGGAAAGAGCTTCATGCACCATGATAGGGGAAGACGTCATAGTAGCGTGGCCCGTGCCGTCCGCGTTCCTGACCTCGACCATTACCGAGTTGTAGCCGACACAGGACGCGTTGCTTACCCAGTTCCAGGCCTTGGCCGCTCCCCATGACTGCATCACGGAGAATACGCCGCCCGTGTCCGGGCCGGACCTCGAGAACTGGTACTGGTAGCTGCCGGTGCCGCCCTGGCCTTCGGCCGTCCAGTATATGCCGCTGCCAGCCTTGATAGCAGAAACCGCGGGCGAACCCACGAGCGACTTCACGCCGACGGACGGGATGACAACGTACGCGCTGAAATCTGACGATACCTCGCCGGTGCCGTCCGAGTTCCTGACCTTGATCCGGAAGAAGTTGTCCCCGGACATGGCCTCGGTGGTAAGCCAGTTAAACGTATTGGCCTCGTTCCAGTCCTGTACCACGATATACCCGGTAGTGCCGGGGCCCGAGCGGAGGAACTGGTACTGATAGTTGAACACGCCGCCCGTGGCCGTAGCAGACCAGGTCACGTAGTTGCCGGCCACGACCGGGCTGGACGGGTCGACCGTAACCGAGCTGATGACTATCGGGCCGGGCACAACCGTCACGTTCTGAGTAGCGGTGGCGGTATTGCCATGGCTGTCAGTCGCCGTCCAGGTCACGACCGTGAGGCCTATCGGGAACATGGGCGGCGCATTGCTGGTTACAGTCACCGGGCCGTCAACCATATCCATAGCCGAGGCTGAACCGATGCCAATGTACGAGAGTACCCCAGTTGCCTGAACATTAACAGGCGCGGGAACTGTGATGAATGGCGGCGTGGTATCCACGACCGTAACCGTCTGGGTCGCGGTCACCGTGTTGCCGGCGTTGTCGGTAACCGTCCATGTGACCGTAGTCATGCCGAGCGGGAACATGAACCCCGGAGGCGCGTTGTTAGTCACCGAGGCTATACCAGACCCGAGGTCTGATACCGACGGGTTGCCGAGATCTGGTATGTGCGCCGGGTTGGTGAACGCCTCGCCGGTGATGGGCCCGGGCGCGATGATGGTCGGCGGCGTGGTGTCGACGACCATCACTCCAATGATGGCAGTCCCTACGTTGCCCGCGTTGTCAGTCACCGTCCATGTGACCATGGTCATGCCGAACGGGAAGACCGGCGGGGCGTTGTTCGTGATGGAAGCCACACCCGAGCAGTGTTCCTCGACATTCGGGGGGTCCAGGACAACGCCTGTCGCGCCGCCGGGGACGTTGGCCTCGACGGTATACTGAGGCTGCGGCGGGAAGACCAGGGGCGGCATGGTGTCCATGACCGTTACGGTCTGCGTCGCAGTGGAGGTATTGCCGCTGCAGTCAACCGCCGTCCAGGTCACGGTGTGCGTGCCGAGGCCGAAGGGGCCATAGTTGTCAGCGTAAACATTGCATACGCCAGAGCCAAAGTCGCTGACTACCGGTACCCCGATTTCGGGGTAGCTGTTGCAGTACGGGTCGGCCGATACGGTAACGTCCGCAGGCGCGGTGATGGACGGCGGGGTCGTGTCCACGACCGTAACCGTCTGGGTCGTGGTCGCCGTGTTGCCGGCGTTGTCGGTAACCGTCCATGTTACAGTCGTCGTGCCGAGCGGGAACATGAGTCCCGGAGGCGCGTCGTTGGTCACGGAGGCTATACCAGACCCGAGGTCGGATACCGACGGGTTGCCGAGGTCTGATATGTGCGCCGGGTTGGTGAACGCCTCGGCGGTGACAGCGGCCGGCGCGGTGATTGTAGGCGGCGTCGTGTCCACGACCATCACTCCCACATAACCATGCCCGACATTGCCGGCGCCATCGGTCGCGGACCATGTTACCTGCGTGAGCCCGAGCGGGAAGACAACCGGGGCGTCGTTAGTGACGGACACTATGCCGGAAACCTGCTCGTCTACCGTCGGGGGTTCGAGGTTGACGACGGCGCCCTCGGGGCTGGTCGCTTCAGCGGTTACCTGCGGCTGCATCGGTGTCACCGTTGGCGGCGTGGTGTCCACAACCGTCACGTACTGGATCGCCAATGCCATGTTCCCGGCGTAGTCGCGGGCATTCCAGTAGACCTGGCTCGTGCCGAGCGTGAACTCATACATATTTGGATAGTAGTAATACACCCCCGACCCGGAATCGGAGACCGTCGGCTGGCCGAGGTTCGGGTACGTGTAATAGCCTGTGGCCTCAACTGTGATGTCGGCCGGGGCCGTGATGGAAGGCGGAGTAGTGTCAACGACCGTGACGCGCTGGGTCGCGGCCTTGATGTTGCCGTAGCTGTCCATTGCGTTCCAGGTGACCACTGTCGTCCCAAGCCAGAACGCGCCTCCTTCCGGGGCGTCGTTCGTCACCGGGACGGGGCCGTCGTTTATGTCCATCGCGCTCGCCATGCCGAAGTCCACGATGGTGGGCATCCCGTTAGCCTCGACCGTAACGTCGGGCGGGACCGTGATGACCGGCGGGGCATCTTCTACTACGGACACGGCAACCGACTTTATGGTCTGGTTGCCCGCCCAGTCGGTCGCCCTTACCATGACGGTGTAGCCGCCGATAGCCGGGGTCCAGTTGACGAAGGTCCAGGTGACCCAGGCGTCGAAGGTCGCGGCCGGGTTCCAGCTCAGGCCTTCGTCGAAGGAGACTTCCACGTTGAATACTCCGGAGCCGGAGTCGGACACCGTGCCCTGCAGGGTCGGCACGTAGCCGACCTGATAGATTCCTCCAGGCTCAGGAGACGTCACAGTGAGGTTCGGGTTGTTGGACGGGTGGGTGAACGACACGCCGTTTCCGAGCTGTTCGTTCGGGGCCTGGATGCCGTCGGTGCCGTCTATGTTCTCAATGCCCACAACACTGTAATTGTACTGGCCGGTGTTGTCCTGGTAGAGAATTTCTATGTCGTTAGCCCCCTCGTGGAGCAGTACTTCGAACGACATGTTTAACAGGCCGGAGCCAAGCGGCTCGGCCCTGTCCCACTCGACAACGAACGTCCTGTTGGGGGCCTCGCCTACCGTCGCGGTATATATCGCGCCGGGGTTCGTAACATCGAGGTCTCTCCAGGCCGCGGCAATCATGTTGTTCACGTCGCCCTGCGTAGGTATGGAATTGTTCGAGTACTGATACATGGTGCTATTGCCTGTAAAGCCCAGCAGGCCGTTGGTGCTCGGGTACACGGTGCCGTAGGTGTTGCCAAAATACACAAAGTCGAACGGCATTGTGACCGGCCCGTAGTTGTCGTCGCCGTATACGCCGAGGTTGGACCCGAAGCCGTTTATCTCTATCCAGGAAGACGTGGCCGGCCCGAGAGTCAGCTCGCCGTTCCCGGTCACGCCGGGGTAGAGGTCAACCTCGACTGCGTCCTGCGGACCCTTCGACTCGACGTTGCCGGCATAGTCGTGGGCACTGCTGATGACCATATAGGTGCCCATGGTCGGGACGCCGAAGCTCCATGTCGCCCATGTGCCGTGGCCTGAGGTATCCGTCGCGGGCATCCAGTTAAGGCCCCCGTCGATGGAGACTAAAACCTCCGAAACGCCTGAACCCGTGTCGGACGCAGTGCCCGTAATTACGGGGGCGGGGATCTCAAACGCGCCTGCGTTTACGGCCGAGACAGGAGGATAGGCGTCGTCCGCGAAGGTGGTGAACAGGACGTTGTCGTTGCTGTAGACCGTCCCCTGCGCAGTTGTTATATAGGAGCGCACGTAGTAGTTCGTGCCGGGGGACAGGCCGTTCAGCGGGGCCTCGAACCATCCGCCATAGGCGGCGGCGGTGTGGCTGTTTTCCAGGGTCGGGTTGGACTCCGTGCCCCAGCAGAAGCCGACCTCGGTGATGGGCATTACGCCCAGGCTCGTGATGTTCGCCCCGGCCATAGCCGACGTGGAGGTGACATCCCATCTGCTCACTATATAGGTCGCAGGCAAGAACATGGTGTCGGCTACGAAGTTAGACAGCTCGCCCATCATGCTAAACCCGTTCAGGGTGCAGGCGTTGTTGTTGGCGGTCTGGTCGTTTAACGTGGTCATGCCCATGTTGTACCCGCTGGGTATGCCCTGGTTGAAGTTGTAATATGCGGCCAGGCCGGGCTCGGTGCCTGTAAGCGGCCTGTACATGTTATCCGCGATCTGGGCCTGGGTACGCGCAACGCCCCAGATGCGGACCTCGTCCATCGTGCAGTCGGACTGGTAGCTGGGGTCTATGATAGCTCCGATGGTCAGGTTGTCGGCGGACGGCACGAAAAGCGGGGCCGGCGTGTCGCTGACGATAAGCCTGCCGTCAAGGTACATGGACCTTGTGATGCCGTCGTATGTAGACGCGATGTGCCGCCATTGCCCGACAAAATTACCCGTCGAGGCCAACAGGTCGTTATTCCACCAGTAGTTCAGGACTCCTTCTTCGGTATAAATGCATAACGCGTTGACCGAATTGGCATAAAAGTAGCCGCCCCAGCCCAGTATGCTGTTCATCCCCATCTGGTTGGGCTTCATCCAGAGCTCTATGGTGTAGCTGCTGTTCCCGACCGGGATGTTCACGGCCGGCCCGGCAAGGGAGGCGTAGTTACCGGGATAGAAGGCGAGCGCATTGCCCAAATCCGCCGGGGTAATGGTCACTATATCCACCGTGACGCTCTGCCCAGGCGTCTCAACGTTCCCGGCTGCGTCAACGGCCCGGCTCATTATCGTGACCGTCTTGACCTCGCCCGGTATGAACTCGAAGCTCCAGCTGGATGCGCCGTTGGCGACGCCCCAGTTCTGTCCGCCGTCTGTCGAGACTTCCACACGGTTCAGCCCTGAGCCGCCTGTATCCGAAGCCGTGCCAGCCACCTGGCAGGGGTTGCCTATCGAGGCGCCGTCGGCAGGAGAAACGATGACCGAGACCGGGGCCTCGGTATCCGGTGCGCCGCCGGTAACCTGCACGCCGTCGATGTTCCAGCCGTGGTAGGCGTTGCCCCAACTGTCGCCTGAGTTGAACGTGAACTTAATCTGTACCGTCTGGGTCGCATAGGCCGAAAGGTCGATGGTCTTCTGGTACCACACGTTTTCTGTGCCGAGGTTAGCAAGGTCGGTCCAGGTCTGCCCGCCATTGGTCGATATGCAGACGTGCCTCATGTCGAACGGGTTGCCCACGCCGCCGTTTTCGGTCTGCTCGTAGCTCCAGAAGGAGAGCGTCGCCATCGGAGGGACCATGAAAGGCTGGGTGATGAGACTGCCCATGTTGGCGTTGCCGTTGTCGTAGCTGCACGTGGACTCCTGGCCGTAGTACCAGCTTGTGTTGCCGCTGTAGGCCATGCCGCAGGGGGACTGGCCGACTGTGGTCATGTGCCACATGCCGTCCGCGCTCGCCCACTTGGCAGGTCCGCTTTCCATGTCGTCGGAAAAACCGGGCAAGGGGGAGGCCGATGCCGCCGCCGTTATCCCGAGCAACAGGAACATCGTGAACATCAGAACCTTCAGTCCTCTAACCCAACCACTCATTACTGTACTCATAAAAATCCTCCTTTTGCCGATAAAAACCCATAAATCTATGAAGTATTACATTTTAAAATCGTTTATGACTCTGTAGGACTATTGCTTAGGATGAGTCTTTTTGCCTTTTCCCTGGATGGTGCGTTCGGGATAGGGCGGTAATGCCGGTGATGAGATATTAAAGCAAGAAGCGTGCCACTAAGTTAAGCAAATTGATTATAATATTCTTATGGCCTTGAATATTATAATTAAGTTTTTTTCAAGCGAACGCTATTAGGAATGGTTCGGGTTGCAAAACGGTGCGCGGTTGCGTAAATATGCTCATAGAAAGTCCTCAAATTCGCGCACTGCGCTAAATTTTGAAACTCGCGTTAGCGGCCTGGCGGTTTGTTTTGGGTCTTGAGGCCGAGGTCCATGAGGCTGTTTTGGCCCCTTGTTTCATTTCCAGTCCTTAAAAGCAGATATTCCCCCTTTACCTCAAGATACCCCCTGGCATATCTCCACCCAACGGAATCCGATGTCAGCCTTGCCTTGTCCGGGGCCTCCACGACACACGAACCGTTGAAAAGGACCTCTTTCTTCGCCGGGTCGAGGGTCGCCTTCTCACTTGTTATAGTGGTCTGCCCGCCTGCGTCGTCGTATATCTTGACGACGGGCCTCTCCATCTCGACCACGTTGCCCAGGGCCAGCCTGAAGTACCTGAACCTCCTGTTGACAAGCGACGCCCGGCTGGCCGTCACCTCCATCCTTATCTTTTTGAAGTCCTGGTCTATCAGCCTGAACCCCTCGATCGATACATGGGCGTTGCCATCCCTGACAGCCTGGGCCGTCTGACCGGCCGGTATGGTCGCATCTGGGCTTTCCAGTAAATAGTCCGCGACAAACGCGACTACCGCCAGTAATACGATTATTAATACTGTCTTGATTATTTTCACGGGACGCATGCGAAGCTTCTTTCAATATAAAAGTACGATGTGCGACATGGACTTAACCGGGCCCATTATACACTAAATTGCCGTAAAAGAAATCACTTGCAAAACTCCGCCGCAACATCTATTCTTGATTGAGAGGAAAACACCATGAAAACCATAGCTATAGCCGGTAGCACGAGGCACGGCGGCAATACCGAGACACTCATTATGGAGGCGCTCAGGGGGGCGGGCGCGCCGGGCGATACCAGGCCGTTTGTAATCGAGGAGATGAACGTCCACGGATGCCAGGGCTGCCGGGGCTGCCGCACTGGCAACTCCGACGGCTGTATATTCGAAGACGAGATGCAGGTCCTTTACAAGGAGATGAAGGAGGCCGACGCGATTATCCTCGGCTCGCCCATATATTACGGCGAGGTCACCGGCCAGATGAAGTGCTTCATGGACCGGTGGTACGCGCTCCGGGACAAGGACAGGAAGCTCAGGATTGCTCCGGGCAAACGCGTGCTCTTCATAATAGTGCAGGGCGCGGAAGGCGAGGGACGCTACGCCGACGCCGTTGCCCGCATAGAGCGGGTGCTCAAGAGCTACGAGATGGTCCCGGAAATGCTGGTGGCCGCGGGCCTCGAGAAAAAGGGCTCGGCTAAGGAGCACCCGGAACTACTAAGGAAGGCCTTCGAGGCCGGGGCAAGGCTGGCCGGACAATTGAAATAGCTCCTGCATCTCGACAAAGTCACACCTAAGAAAATCTCTTCCTTTAATAGCCACGCATTTTGCTATAGTTAGTACAGGATAACAACAAAGGCCCCCGCGAAAGCGGGGGCCTTGTAATAACATAATTAAGCTTACAGGAGCCGCTTACTTTATCTGGAACATGGTGGATATCTTCGATACCGCGCCGGTCCCGTTCACGGCGTTACGCACCTTCACCTGTATATAGTTATTCCCGATGTTGGCGCTGTTCGTGTACCAGTTAAAGCTGCTCGCTGAGCTCCAGTCCTGCATCACGGCGTAACCGGGGGTGTCCGGACCCGAGCGCAGGAACTGGTACTGGTAGCTCCCGCTGCCGCCCGTTGCGTGCGCCGTCCATGTAACGATGGAGGACGCGCTTACGCCGCTTGCCGCATTCGGGGTGATGCTGTCTATCACTATCGGCGTCAGCGCGGACTGCACGACAAACTTGGCGGATATCTTGTACACCGCCGTGCCGGAGCTGTCCGAGTTCTTCACCTTAACCATTACGTAGTTGTTGCCCACCTGGTTCACGGCCGGGGTCCACGTCCAGCCGTACGAGCTCGTCCAGTCGCGCTGGAGGACGTACACGCCGCCCGTGTCAGGGCCCTGCCTCCAGTACGAGTACAGGTAGGTGCCCTTGCCGCCGGTCGCCGCCGAGTTCCAGGTCACGCCGTCGCCCACGTTCACCGGGCTCACCTTGGTCGCGGTCAGGCTCGTCACGGTCAGGGCCGCATACACCTTGTACATCGTGGATATCTTGCTCACGGCGGTGCCGCTCAGGTTCGAGTTCCTGGCCTTCACCATGATGTAGTTGTTCCCGATGTTCGCCGCCGTGGTCGTCCAGACCCAGTTGGTGGACGTGCCCCAGTCCTGGAACTTCACATACACCCCGCCCGTGTCCGGGCCCTGCCTCCAGAACGAGTACTGGTAGCTGCCGGTGCCGCCCGCCGCAAGGGCGTTCCAGCCGACGTTCGCGCCTGCCGTCACGGGCAGAGCAGGGCTCGAATAAAGCGTCGTTATGGATAGAGGCGCACTCACGGTATACTTCGTGGATATCAGGCCCGTCGAGTCGGTCAGGTCGGAGTTCCTGACCTTCACCTGCACGTAGTTGTTGCCGGTCGCCGCGGCAGTCGTCGTCCAGCCCCACGTCGGAGTCGAACTCCAGTCGCGCGCCACAACGTACACTCCGCCCGTGTCCGGGCCCGAGCGCAGGAACCGGTACTCCTGGCTCCCGCTCCCGCCCGTAAACGTCACGGACCACGTAGTCGTGACACCCACCCCTACCGGGGATACAGGCGTCGCGTTCACGGACATAATGGAAAGCGGCCTGTGCACTACCATACCGACAAAAACGCCACCCAAGGTGGTATCCGGCCACGAGCTATGGATTATTCCGTTCTGCCCGCCCATGCAGGTAAACTGCGGGAGGAGGGAGCGGATGTCAACCGGATTGTTGCTGTCAAACATTTTTTCAAAATCCAGGGTGACATCGGCAATGCCGTCGGGAGATTTGATAGTGCTCGGGCCGACAGTAGAATTAAGGCCCGCCAGGGTGTCTTGCATGGTGACCCTGAGTTTCGCTTCGTTTGCGGCCATGGTCGGGTCAAGCGTAACGAGGTTCCCGTTATTGCCTGCGGGCCGGTGGTTTCTGATGAAATCAGAGGCACTGAGGTAGTAGGTAATGGAGTCCTCAAGCTCCTTCCTTGCACTAATCAAGTAGCCTCCCATGCCTGGGTTCGGCCTGAGAAAGTTGACATACCTGGAGTCATCCAGTATGTCGGACTGAACGCACAGTTCGTATCCGTGCGCCACCTTTTATTGTAAAGGTCGTATGGGTCGAGGTCCACGTTGTAGACGGCGGACACCTCGATCGCCGCCTTAGTCAGGTAAAGCACCGATAGGAACATCTTGACGTCGCCGCTGTCCACTAGCACGTTGTCCATGGACATTGTCTCCGCGGGAGTGAGCGCCACGGTGAAATCCGGGCTGCAGTGTTCGAGGTTGTTTGCCGAATCAGCGATATTACCGAGCAGCTTGTTCAGCATATAGGACGAGAGCTGGCCTCCAGTAGGTGCGCCGGAGTAAAACTGGGCGTGTCCGAGCGCATCCGTGGGGAGCGTGTTGCACATGTCATAGACGTTTCGGTTGCCCGCCCAGTGGAGCGCGTCCATGAACTCCTTCATGCTGTCCATCTCCGGGCTTGCGTCATACTCCTGCCCATCAACCAGGACGAGCATACGGGTAACGGCCCTGAAGAAGTTGGCCTGTTCGTCGTTTGGATCAGCCGCGAGCGCGGCGGCGAATTTCTGGTCCGCGCCCACGACGTCTTGAGCTGTGAGCAGTGCCCTGCCGTCCTGCACGAGCTGCGCGGAAATGATATCACACCTGGCGTCCGTAGTCCAACCCAGCACATACCCTGCCACCAGCAAGACAGCGACCGCCCAGTTCGAAAATCTCTTAATCATTACTCCCCCTTTAACGGCTGTGGTTTACCTATCGTGCCATGCTATATGCGACATACGAAAATACGCAATAAGCGTGCCACATACTAGCGATAACTATTTTAATGCCTTTCATGGCTTTGTTTATTTAGGCTCCGGTATTTAGACCAACGGGCGCGAGCACATTCGGGTTACCTGAACCGGGACTTATCGAGCGTAACCACTCATATAAAATATCGTAATCGCTCACCTTGCTTATTTGTAATGTCTGAGACAAATCCCGCATCAAGACAAAGTCGCGCATAAGGAAATTCTCCCTCAAACAATCAAGCCTTTTGTTATACTTAATACAGGTTAACAATACCAGATTCTTTTTTAAATCGGATATACGCCTTCACGAGCGAGGAGGTCACTATGTCGGGATACAGGGAACTTAAGGCCGGGGAGCTTGCCTGGCGCATGGATGAGTCGAGCCTCGGCTTTGCGAGCACGGAAGCGCTTGAGGGGCTGAAGGAGACCATCGGACAGGAACGGGCACTCCGCGCGCTCGACTTCGGGCTCGGCATAAAGAACAACGGCTACAACATGTACGTCATGGGCATGCCCGGCACCGGCAAGATGACCACGGTGATGGGCGTGCTCGGCAAAAAATCTGCGGATGGGCCGCCCCCGTCCGACTGGCTCTACCTGATGGACTTCAAGAAGCCGGACAAGCCGATGATAATAGAACTGCCGCGCGGGCTGGGGTGCGGCCTCGAAGTTGATATGGAAAAGCTCGTAGAGCAGCTTAAGAAAGCGGTGCCCAAGGCCTTCGAGGGCGAGGAGCACGAGAAGAAGCGGCAGGAGCTCTACAACAAACACAACCAGGAGACCTCCGTCCTTTTCGACGAACTGACGAAGGAGGCGAAGGAAAAGAACTTCTCCCTTGAGCGTTCGCACCGCGGCCTCGTGCTCGTCCCGCTCAAGGAAGGCGGGAAGCTCATGACGCAGGAGGAGTTCGAGGCCCAGGACCCGGACGTCAAGAAAAAGATAGAGGCAACAGGCTCGGGGCTCCAGGACAAGTTAAACGAGGTGATGCGCCAGGCCCGCGAGATGGAGAAGGCGCTCCAGGAATCGCTGAAGAGCTTTAACCGCGAATTCGGGCAGTACGCCATAGGGCACTTTATAGACGAACTCCGCGAGAAGTACCGCGCATACCCGAGGCTCGGCGAGTATTTCGACGGGGTGAAGGAGGACGTCCTTTCGAACATCGACGACTTCCAGGCCCAGGCCCAGCAGCCCGCCCAGATGCCGTTCATGCCGAGGCAGGAGCCGTCGTTCGACCGGTACAAGGCGAACCTCCTGGTGAACAACTGCAATGTGGGCGGGGCGCCGGTCGTCTACGAGCCGAACCCGACCTACCCCAACCTCTTCGGCAGGATCGAGCAGAAGGTCCAGTACGGCCTTGCTACGACCGACCACACCATGATAAAGCCGGGCGCAATCCACAGGGCTAACGGCGGCTACCTCGTCCTGAACGTGCTCGACGTGCTCAGGAACCCATTCGCCTACGAGGGCATCAAGCGCGCTATAAAAAACGGTGCGCTGGCGGTCGAGGACGCGATGGAGCAGTACCGGATGGTCTCGCTCTACACTCTGAAGCCCGAACCGATGCCGCTCAAGGTCAAGATACTTCTAATAGGCTCGCCGCAGATTTACTACCTGCTTTATGCGATGGACGACGAGTACAGGAAGCTCTTCAAGGTGCACGTCGACTTCGACAGCCGGATGGAGCGGACGGACAAGTCCATGGAGGCCTACGCGGGGTTCGTCGCCACCCGTATAAAGGAAGAGGGCCTGCTGCCGTTCGGCCCGTCGGGCGTCGCCCGCATCGTGGAATATTCCGCGCGTCTGGTATCGGACAAGGACAAGCTGACTGCCAGGTTCTCGGACATAGACGACATGGTCAACGAGGCGTCCTACTGGGCGGAACAGGACAACTCGGGCATGGTCGAGCGGGCCCATGTGGAGAAGGCTATCGAGGAGAAGGTCTACCGCTCGAGCATGCTTGAGGAAAGGATACGGCAGGCGATAACCGAGGGCGTCATCATGGTGGACGTCGAGGGGGCCGTGCCCGGACAGGTTAACGGCCTATCCGTCCTCGACCTGGGCGAGCATTCCTTCGGACGTCCGAGCAGGATAACCGCACGCGTATACATGGGCCGCGCCGGGATGGTGAACATCGAACGCGAGGTCAAGATGTCCGGCCCGATACACGACAAGGGCGTGATGATACTTACCGGCTACCTGGGCGACAGGTTCGCGCAGGACAAGCCCCTGACGCTTTCGGCCTCTATCGCGTTCGAACAGTCTTACGAGGGGATCGAGGGCGACTCGGCTTCGTCAACCGAACTCTACGCGCTGCTGTCCGCTCTGTCCGGCCTGCCGATAAAGCAGGGTATAGCCGTAACCGGCTCGGTCAACCAGCGGGGAGACGTGCAGCCGATCGGCGGGGTGAACCAGAAGGTCGAGGGCTACTTCGCGGTCTGCAAGGCGAAGGGACTTACCGGCGAGCAGGGCGTGATGATACCGGAGAGCAACGTCAGACACCTGATGCTGAAGGACGAAGTGGTGCAGGCGGTGAGCGAGGGCCGGTTCCATATCTGGGCAGTCGGCAGTATCGACGCGGGGGTCGAGATACTGACAGGCGTACCGGCGGGCGAACGCATGGCTGACGGGAAGTACCCGGAGGGTACGGTAAACCGGCTGGTGGACGACAGGCTTGGCGCGATAGCCAAAGGGCTCAGGGAGTTCGGCGACAAAAAGAGCAAGGACAAGGGCGACGACAAGCCGGAAAACTAAAACCGGTTGGCGGGTATATGCGACGGAGCCGGTCAGGCCCGCTTTATGGCCTCAGCGGCCGGGGACGCGGCTGAGCCCCGGCAACATCGCCGGCACCGTTATGCTCCCGGCAAGCTTTATGCACCGCGCGCTCTGCCTTATCGCAAGCCGTATCCCCTCGCGCCAGTCGTCTATCCCCTTTATCAGCCCCTCGTCGCCCGTCTTCATATACCCGGAAAGGCCCCTTTCGTCCATGACAAGGGCGAGTATCGAGAGGTTTATCCCGTCCAGGTCGCGGGCAAGCATCCTGACCAGGCCGCGGTTGCCCACGGGTGTGCCTTCCGTGCCGCGACGTGCGATTACCGCAAGCGCCCGCCTGCGGGCGGACACCCTTGCGACTACACCGCCGACCTGCCTCCTGTATTCGTCCCAGGAAAGTGCCCCGTCCTCCCTTGCCTCTTTAAAGCAGGCCGTTACGGTCTGGTAGTCTTTTGTGGTGGCGTTAAGCATGTTGGCAAGGCCCGCGTCCCCGGCATAGGCCGGTACCGCGGACGCGATAACCGACAGGAAGACCAGCGTCATGGAAAGAGCCTTCATGGCCGCCTCCTCTTGTTACAGTGTTTCCAAATCTAAAAAACTGCTTCAGGCTTGCATGTTGCTGGGGGCAGGTATGTTTTGGGATGGGTTGTCATAATATAGCCGCCGGCACCCAATCTGTCAAGCCGCGCCGGGAGCGTGAAACTAATTGGCTTGAAAAATCAGCCTTCTTGATGTAAAATATCAGGGTCTATTGTACTTACGGATTCATCAAGGTTTTTATGCCCCATAATACCCTCAAGGCCGACTTCCACATCCACACCAAGGAAGACCCGCACGACTTCATATCGTACGACGCGCTCAGGCTTATCGACATGATGGCCGAGAAGGGCTTCAAGGCGATGGCCGTGACAAACCACAACAGGTTCACCTACAACGAGTACCTGCGTGACTACGCGAAGGAACGCGGGATAGTGCTCATCAGGGGCGTGGAGCGGACGGTCAGGGGCAGGCATATGCTCCTGCTTAACTTCAAAGGCGAGCTGAACGACTACAGGAGCCTCCAGGACATCGCAAAAGCGAAGAGGCCTGACAACCTGGTCATCGCGGCCCACCCCTACTTCCCGATGCCGACTGCGTCCGGCGTGATGCTGGACAGGCACCCTGATGTATTCGATGCGGTCGAGTACTGCCACTACTACGTCAAGAACATAAACTTCAACAACTGGGCGGTGACGAGGGCGCAGGACCTGGGCAAGCCGCTGGTCGGCTGTTCGGACGCGCACACGGTCAGGCAGATGGGCAGGACCTACTCGCTGGTCAAGGCCGAGAAGGACCCGGAGGCCATAGTCATGGCCATCAAGGAAGGCCGCGTATCGGTGGAGAGCAAGCCGTTCAAGGCGTCCACGCTCATCACCATCTCTTCTCTCATATCGCTCAGGAACTTCCGGGGCCGTATGCAGTGCCTAATCAAGCACGGCAAGTACGGATACCGGGGCCCTGAGTCCGAGCACGGATAGTCCTTAAGCGCTTTTCAATTTTTTCTTTTCTTTTAAAGTAGCAGCGAGGACGTAGTTGACGTAGGCGTTCAGGCTTACCCCTTCTTCTTTCGCGCCCGTCACGAGCCTCCTGTGCAGTTCCCTCGGGACACGCACGTTGAACTGGCCGCTGAAGCTGCTTTTTGGCTTCGGGGCTGGTATCTTGCGCTCCTTCATCACTTTGAGGGTGATTTCCAAAGCATCCTCCGCGTTCCTGAACGCCTCTTCCGGTGTAACGCCCCCGGTGACTACACCTGGGAAGTCCGGGAACCTCACGGCGAAATAGTCGCCCTCATCGGAAGGGATTATCCGGAATTCGTAGTTTTTGATAAGTTTCATTTCTCCTCCAACGCTTCCAGCACCCCTTTTACGTCGAGCGGGTGGCAGAACTTCTTCGACCCGTGCGGCCTGACAAGGGTTATAACCTTGTCGCCTTTCACATACGTATTGTGGCTGCCTTTGCCCGCAGCCTTCTCGTACCCGTGGTTCAGTATCAGGCCCTCCAGCTCCTCAAACCTCACGTTCTTGGGGTTGTTAATCATCCGGGCGAGGAGCTTTTCCTTTTTGGTCATGGAATATTATAACTATATGCAGTTACAGATGTCAAGGGATATAGTCAGGGCAAATGAGGTATGATTGCTTAATCGCTAATACTAATCGACTTAAATGTCCTTGTCGTTTTACTCCAATAGTAATACCACTCAAAGCTTTCGTAATGGAAAAAGTTTATCGCGGGGTTAGTCAATTCCAACGTTTTCGGTTCGCCGGGTCCGCACTCCCAGTGTCCCTTTCCACATGCTGTAACAAATTTACCTGGTGGCACTAATTTAATACCATATCCTTGAAGCCTCTCATCAGGTTCAACAAGAGTGGAGCCCATCAGCTTCATTACTTCTGGTGTCTTGCCTTGGCGGCTTAAGAAAACAAACAACCCCCAACTGCTATCTTTAGTGCTTATTAATATCCAGGCGTCATCGTCAAGCCCATCCCCGTTGAAGTCCGCGTGGACATGGAATGGCTCGGGTATTTCTTTCCTGAACTCTTTCCAATCCCCTTTATAATCCGCCTCTCCGGGGTAACGCCAACCCGATGGCGGTTGCGGTCCAGCAAGACACACCGATTCCAGTAGACAACAGAGGCACACTGTGGCAGCGATGAATAAGGTATTTGTTGACTTATTCATTAGAAACCCCCCTTACATCTTCGGGTGGCACTTGCCGCAGTCGGACGGCTCGAACGCCTTGGTCCCGTTGTGGCAGGCGCCGCAGGACTTGCCCGCGTTTATATCGTCCATCTTGGCTATCGTCTTGGTCTTCTTCAGGGGGAAGAGAGCCGTGTGGCAGTCGCGGCAAGGGAGCCCGTCGTGCGCCGGGTGCTTGAAGACCGCAACCGAATCGCCTTTGCCGAGCGATATGTCCTCCCTCGGGCCGACAACGTCCGAGCCGGGATTTTTCTCGCCTTCCGTCGCCTGGCCCGCATGGCAGCTGTCGCAGCGGCCGTAGTCGTCGGCCGAGAAGGCGGTCTTGCCGTTATGGCATGCGCCGCAGTACCTGCCGTCGTTCAGCGACGCCATCGTGAAGTCGCCCTTAGTCTCAGCTGCGCCGTACTTCAGCTCGAAGACCTTGGTGTGACATGCATCGCATGACTGGCCGAAGTCCTCGACGTGCGCCCTGTGGCTGAACATGACCGCCTGGCCCTTGTTCCCTCCGAACACCATGTCGCGGGGATAGGGCTCGCCCTTGGGCTTATCGGCGCCGTATGCCGTTACAAAAGCGGCGGACAAAACGATACCTGCGATTATCAGCACGAGTCCCTTTTTCATAATATATTCCCCCGTTATTATCCCAGACGCGCCTTGAGCTTCATGTACGGCCCGCCGTCGGTAACCTTCACCCATTCCTTGTGCCCCTTGCCGCAGTAGCCGAGCCCGAACATCACGGCCTCGTCCCCCACCATGCTTACCGAGTCGAGCATGTCCGGCAGGTAGCCGGTCACTATCACAGGCGTGTGCACCCTGCCGGTCAGTTTCCCGTCCTTTATCTCCTCGGCGAGGTAGCCTTCGAGCTGGATGCCCCAGCCCTTGGGGTCTTCCATCCCGTTCGACGGGCGCGTCAAGAGGTAGCCGGAGCCGATGCTCGCGAGCATGTCCCCGTATTTGTCACTACCCGGCCCGAAGAACGTGTTGGTCATCCGGGCGTACGCCTTCCGCTCGTATGACTCGCGTCTCCCGTTCGCCGTCCTCGCGTATCCGAGCCTCGTCGCGGAGTTTAAGTCGGTGATGCCGGATACAAGCACCCCGTCCTTGATTATATGCGTGCGTGAGGCCGTCTGGCCCTCGTGGTCGAAGAAGAAGCTCGCGGCAAGGCCGTCCTCGGCCGGAGAGTCGAACATGTTGACAAGCTCAGAGCCGACCCGCTTTCCCATGAACTCCTGCGCGCGCGACCGGCCTTTAAGGAACATGTCCGTCTCGGTCCCGTGCCCGAAGCACTCGTGCGCGGTAATGCCCGCGAACTCGGGCGAGAATATGCAGTCGTAGTAGCCCGGAGTAAGCCTCGGAGCGCCTAATATCCTGCCGCAGTCGTGCACCAGGGCTTCGAACTTCCCGGAAGGTATGGTCGAGTTCTCGTACCCGCCGTGGCATGACTCGCCCGCGTGCAGTTGGGCCGTGTCGTCGCCGTCTTTCATCACGGCCATTATCACCGCCTGGCCGCGCTTCAGGTCCTGGAAGAGCGTCTTGCTGCGGTTGACGTAAAGCTCCCGGTTACGGGTATGGGCGTATATGCCCATCGCGTTGACGATACGCTTGTCCATCTCCTGTAGTTTGTCCCTGTATACAGTGCAGCGGTTGACCTTGTCTGCAAGCGACACGGACTCGTTCGGGATTACCTCCTGCACGACAAAGTCTTTATCTATTGCCGGGCCGGGGTCTATCACGGTATCACCGCCTATACCCGCCATTTCCGCGGACCTGACAAGCGCCCTGGCCGCACTCGTCAGGGATTCCTTCGAGAGGTCGCCTGTCGAGCGCTCCATGAAATGCCGCCCGGTGAAAACGGTGAACACGACGCCCTTCGAGGGGTCGAGCGGCTCCACCCGCGACTCTCGCGTCATGACGGCGACACGCTCGCCTTTAGTCTCCATTGCGAGCGCACAGGCGTAAGGCACGGTCTTCTCCATATCGGAGACAAGCTCTTTAAGCAGCGGTTTTAATTCGTAGATGTCCATGGAAAATAATTATGGCCGTTCAGCGGCGCGATGTCAAGCCATATGCTGATAAAATCATGCCCGCAGGCATCGAGACCCGGTCCGCCTCGCTGCCGTTGTGCCTGCATAAGTTCCAGTAGGCTTAACTGCCCGGATATGTTATACTGCCGCCCGATATGAACAGACTCTACCTTTGGCATAAGCTCGGCATTGCGGGCGCGGCATCCGGGCTCGTCGTATCGGCATACCTCTATTCAACCGGAGGCGGGGCCGGCCCTGCCGACTATTTCACCTACCTGCTAATAACTATTTTCGCTGCATGGGCGGGCGCATTAGCAGGCGGCCTGCTCGACTGGGCGCGATACCGCCGTTCCCCGCTCGAGCCATTGTTCGAAGGACGGTTCAACTGGTTTTACAGGCAGCGCTACTGGCTGAGGATGGCCATGATGTTTGGCGGGGGCTGGACGGCATTCGTCGCCCTGGCGGTTTCCGTCGCGCTCGGGGTCGGGGCAAAAGAGGAGGCAGCGCCCTTTTATTCACCAAAGGGGCTGCTCCTCGTGCTTGTATTTGTGGTTGTGTTCGCCCTGGAAGGGGCTGTAGTCGGAGGCGCTATAGACCTCGTCCGGTTTCTCGCCAGGAAACATACCAAAAAACCCTGAGTGCCCGGCGGGTCCGGCTACCTCCTGCCCGGCCCCACCAATGCGGCAAGGCCGGTAATCTTTTCGTCTTCCATGTCGCCGATAGACTCGAGGATAACCCTGCCGGCGTCATCCATGCCCATCAGTCGGTATATGCCCTGCATAGCCCTCGGGTTGCGCGACAGGTACGCCAGGAGTTCGTCGCTGTACGAGACAGCGCCTGCGGCGTTGGACGAAAAAGGCTCTCCACCCGTCCCGATATCGCCCATTTTCGGCCCTCTCCCGGTAAGCATCCAGTCTATGCTGGCCCCGGTTATCGAGACGACCCCCTTGAGAAATGCCAGGGACGGTTTTGTGACCCCGTTCTCAACCTGCGAGATATAACCCTGGTCGCACCCAATCTTCACCGCCCAGTCCTTCTGACGCGCCTTGCCCCTCAGGTCGCGTATCCTGCGCCCGATCTCCTGATAGATAAACCCTTCAGTCATGTTTTCTTGCCTCGAACTTTCTAGTGCCTTGTTGCCAGTACAGTATTTCCCCCAATAAACAGATGTTAGCATAAGGGAATTTCTTATGCAACAGCACAATAAATTAAAAAATTCGGTTTCCGGTTATCATCAAATTTATTACATTTCGGGTTTATTTGACAAATCCAGCATAAAAAGCTAAAATTATAATTTTAGATTGACTCATATCTGTTCTCAACTATCGACCGTTCTTGATATTATGGGAAAAACACCGAAATCGCGAGACGACGGACGGATCTCTCCTGAAAATGGACAGGATGCGGTCCAGGAGAGGCTCAAGAAATGCGAGGCCCTGGACGGCCCGATCCTCAAGCTGGTATCCGAGTCCGACCCTCACGGGTTGATGACGTATGTCGCGGAGACCGCGGCAAGCCTTATAGACGCCGAGACCGTCACCCTGCCCACCCTATCACCGGACAACCTTGAAGTCCGCTACGATTATGCATGCGGCAAACACAAGGACATATTCCTGGGCCTGTCTCTGCCCATCGAAAGGGCAGGCCTTTGCGGCTGGGTAATCGAAAACCGGCGCGCCATTATGACGGACCGCCTTCAGGACGACCCCAGGGTCAAGAAAGAGATGGCCAGGGAGCTGGGAATAACCACCGCGCTGCTCGTACCGCTTATCGCCAGGGGCAGGATAATAGGCGGCATCTCCGCGTTCAACAAGACCGACGGGTCGAGCTTCGTCGAGGAAGACGCGGACATGCTGGCGCGGCTTGCCAACTACGCCGCAGTGGCGATAGACGACGTCCGCCTGATAGAGGCGCTGAAGACCGAGAAGGTCAAACTCTCGGCCACCCTCAACAGCGTTCGGGACGGGGTCTTGTTGCTGTCGAGGGACGGTACAATAATGAACGCCAACAAGGCGATGGAGCAATATATCCCTATCGAGGCCGGGGAGATGGCCGGGGCAAACGTGCGGGAGTTCGCCGACATCGAGCCGCTCGCCAGGCTTTTCGACTGGAAGGCAAAGGCGCATCCGGGCAGGCGGTGCTGGGAGGTCCTTGGCTGCGGTGAGAAGGACTGCCCCGTATACAGCACCGACATCCTCCGCTGCTGGGCTTTTTCGGACGGGCATTGCTACAAAGTCGGCTGCAAGACCTGCGGCGAGGACAAGGCCTGGGACGTATGCGCGCACTGCGAGGTGATATCGCATGCATCACGGGGCCTTTCCGTGCCCCGCGAGGTGCGTGTGATGGGCAAGGACCTGCAGGTGTCCAGCAACCTCACTGCGACAAGCTCCCTTGTAGTCATGGACCCCGCCAAAGACGTGTTCGGAGAGGTGATGGTGTTCCGCGACATTACCGCCAAACGGAGGCTCGAGCGCCAGAGGTCCGAGTTCATATCCATGATTACGCATGAACTGAAGACGCCGGTCACATCCATAATGGGCAACTGTGAATTCATGCTGGAAGAACACGAGCCTGGCAAGATCAGAAAGGCCGGGCTGGCGGCCATCGAGAATTCAAAGGACCTCATGAAGATGATCAACGAGTTCCTTGAGCTTTACAAAGCAGAGTCCGGCAACATCTCCTTAAACCCGATACGGGTGTCGCCCGGCTCCATTCTGTCGTCGCTCCATCAGCAATACACGGCAAGGGCATCAGAGATGCGGGTGGACCTTACTTGGGAAGTGGCGGACAAGACGCCCGACCTGAAGGCGGACCTCGACCTTTTGTCCCGCATTATTGGCAACCTGATAAAGAACGCGCTCAAGCAGGCACATGTGGGAGGTGCCATAACGATGCGTGCCGATAGCACGGCGAGGGGCATTGTCGCGATATCCGTCGAGGACGACGGGCCCGGCATAAGCCAGGAAGACCTGCCCGTGGTCTTCGACATATACTTCCCGGGAAGGGAGCGCCACAGGGCCGGGAGCCTGAGCCTGGGGCTCGCGACGGCGAAGGTGTTGACCGAGGCACAGGGCGGCGAGGTCTCCGTCAAGAGCAAGGCAGGGCAGGGTAGCGTGTTCACCGTGCTCATGCCCGCATGGGACAGGCCGGCGGCGTCTGACGGAATCGGGCCTAAAGAGGCTTGAGGCCCTTTTTCTCCAGGGCGCGCGTTATGATGCGCCTTTTCCCCTCCGGGTCCTTCTCGCCCTTCACGTCCTTAAGCACCTTTGCGGCATCGTCCCCGTGCAGCGATGTTATAAGCCTCGTAAGGTTGTCCAGGTCCCTGGAATCGTTCTTCGGCATGTGGTAAACCCCTCTTTCGTGAAATTGGTTCCATTATATCACTCAGGGTAGCATCTTACAATACCCGGCAGCCAGGAAACCAGAATTCATCAAATCTGTTGACTGCCATCCGGTTTTGTGTTATCTATACTCTATTGTTACGGGCGATTAGCTCAGCGGGAGAGCACTGCCTTCACACGGCAGGGGTCGTGGGTTCAAATCCCCCATCGCCTACCATAAAAATCAAGGGGTTGCAGGGTTTCTGCAACCCCTTTTTTCTTCACTGTGCCCCCCATTGTG
>Ga0334722_10002420_pt1 | contig 21254 bp, 16 predicted proteins | sample C3_bottom_MG_FD_207210 | JGI IMG/M metagenome (GOLD analysis project Ga0334722, IMG submission 207210) | Sediment microbial communities from Yellowstone Lake, YNP, Wyoming, USA - C3_bottom | ecosystem: Environmental > Aquatic > Freshwater > Lake > Sediment | place: USA: Wyoming | collected... | reverse complement strand
CGGTTCCGGCACAACAAAGGTTTCGCCAAAGGTATTGTTGAATTTTATGGCGATGTCGCGGGCCACCTCAAGATGCTGTTTTTGGTCCTTGCCGACGGGCACCCTGTTTGCCTGATAAAGCAGGATGTCTGCCGCCATCAGCACCGGGTAGGCGAAAAGGCCGTGGCTTGCGGCAATGCCTTTGGCGACTTTGTCTTTAAAGGAGTGGCAACGCTCTAGCAAGCCCATGGGAGTAAGCGTGGATAAGATCCAGGTCAGCTCGGTCACCTCCGGCACATCGGATTGCACCCAGAAGATGCAGCGTTCCGGGTCGAGTCCTAAGGCCATGAAGTCGATTGCGGCATTCATGGTGTCTTGGGCCAGGCGTTTTGGGTCATGGACTGAAGTCAAGGCATGGAGGTTGACGATAAAGGCGTAGAGCTCCCCCTGATCCATTGTCCTGATCATGGGAAGCATCATGCCGAAATAGTTGCCGATATGGAGTTGCCCCGAGGGCTGGATTCCGGAAAGGGTTTTCATGGGTGCCTCGTATTGTTTTTTAGTCCCTTTCGGGCTTACTTGCATCAATTCATGAGCAAAATTATGGCGAAACTTACTGCCACAAAGGGTAACCAGCCGACAGGGACTTATACCCCTCGAGGGGGTACTAAACAGAGTCCAGTTTATCTGGGTTAGGGGTTGCGGAACTCCCTTATCTACCAAAAAAAATGGGGGAACGCAATTTCTCACGTTCCCCCAAGGCTTGCAGAATAAAAAAACTTATTTTACTTCTTCAAAATCGGCGTCCACCACATTGTCATCCTTCTTGGCTCCCCCTCCGCCTGCTGGACCTGCTCCGGCCCCTGGTTGTTCCTTGCTGGCCTGCGAGTACATGATCTCAGCCAGCTTATGGGAGGCCTCGGTCAAGGCCTCGACATCGGCCTTGATGGCATCGGCGTCATCGCCAGTCATGGACTTTTTGACTTTGGCAATGGCGACTTCAACCTTTTGCTTGGTCTCGACATCGGCCTTGTCTCCGACCTCTTTCAAGCTCTTCTCCGTGGCATAAATCATTGAGTCGGCCTGGTTTTTGGCCTCAATCAGTGTCTTACGTTTTTTATCTTCTTCGGCGTGGGATTCGGCATCACTCATCATCCTCTTGATTTCTGCCTCGGACAGGCCGCTGGAGGCGGTAATCTTGATCGATTGCTGTTTGCCGGTGCCCAAATCTTTCGCGCCGACATGCAGAATGCCGTTGGCGTCGAGGTCAAAGGTAACCTCAACCTGCGGTACGCCACGGGGGGCCGGTGGAATATCCGCCAGATCGAAACGGCCGATGGATTTATTGTCTGATGCCATCTCGCGCTCGCCCTGCAGGACATGAATGGAGACGGCGGGTTGATTGTCGGCGGCGGTCGAGAACACCTGGCTTTTCTTGGTGGGGATAGTGGTATTTTTTTCGATAAGCTTGGTGGTTACCCCGCCCAAGGTCTCAATGCCAAGGGACAACGGCGTCACATCAAGGAGCAGGACATCCTTGACATCACCCTTTAAGACCCCGCCCTGAATGGCAGCGCCGATGGCGACCACCTCGTCCGGGTTGACTCCCTTATGGGGTTCCTTGCCGAAAATATCCTTAACCTTTTGTTGAACCATGGGCATCCTGGTCATGCCGCCGACCAGGATGACTTCGTCGATCTCGGCCGCAGTCAGGCCTGCGTCCTTCAAGGCGGTCTTGCAGGGTTGGACGCAGCGCTCAACCAGGTCGGCAACAAGCGACTCAAACTTGGACCGGCTCAACTTGATGTTTAAGTGTTTGGGGCCGGAGGCGTCGGCGGTGATGAAGGGCAGGTTGATGTCCGTCTCCATGGTGGTGGAGAGCTCTTTTTTGGCCTTCTCGGCCTCTTCTTTCAAGCGCTGAAGCGCCATATTGTCCTTGCGCAGATCAATGCCGCTATCGCGTTTGAACTCGTCCGCCAGCCAGTTGACCACCCGCATGTCAAAGTCTTCGCCGCCGAGGAAGGTGTCGCCGTTGGTGGATTTGACCTCAAAAACGCCATCGCCGATTTCGAGTACCGAGATGTCGAATGTGCCACCGCCCAGATCGAATACCGCAATTTTTTCCTCATGCTTCTTGTCGAGGCCATAGGCCAGGGCTGCGGCAGTGGGCTCGTTGATAATTCGTTTCACATCGAGACCGGCAATCCGTCCGGCATCTTTGGTGGCTTGGCGCTGGCTGTCATTAAAATAGGCCGGGACGGTAATTACCGCCTCGGTTACCGTTTCGCCGAGAAACTCCTCTGCGGTCTGCTTCATCTTGCCAAGAATCATGGCGGAGACCTCTGCCGCCGTGTATTTCTTGCCATCGATCTCGACTTCGGCATCGCCCTGGCTACCCTTGACGATAGAAAATGGACTCAACTCAATGCTTTTCGCCACTTCTTTATCGCTGAATTTACGGCCAATCAGGCGTTTGATGGCGAAGAGGGTCTTAGTGGGGTTAGTTACTGCCTGCCGCTTGGCAATCTGGCCGACCAGTCGTTCGCCGCTTGGCGAAAAGGCGACAATGGAGGGGGTGGTCCGGTTGCCTTCCGAATTCGTAATGACTTGAGGATCGCCACCGTCCATGATTGCCACGCAAGAGTTGGTGGTCCCTAAATCGATGCCAATTATTTTTCCCATAACGTTCTCCTTAATTTATTTAGAAACATAACATGTGAATCAATCGTAAATATTGTTAGACATCTGTCTTTTCTTGTTATTCGCAACTCTTGGCTACCACCACTTTTGCGGCGCGCAGCAGGCGATCTTTATAAAAATAGCCTTTTTCAAATTCGCGGAGGACGGTTTGCGGAGGCGCATCGGCACTAGCCTCCATGGCCAAGGCTTCGTGCAGATTCGGGTCAAAAGGTTGGCCCACGCTATCGATGGCGGTTAAGCCAAATTTGGCGGTGGCGGCAAGCAACGCCTTGAGTGTCAAATCAACCCCTTCGCGCATGGCATTGGTTTCGTCGCCTGTATTCTGGTGAGCTAAGGCCCTTTCCAGGTTGTCGATGCTTGGCAGCAACTCTTTAAGTAAGCATTCTTCCGCATATTTGAAGGACGCTTCCCGATCCCTGATCATTCGTTTTTTGTAATTTTCAAAATCTGCGGCGAGTCGCAACAGCTTGTCCTGGAGGTCATTTCTTTCGGCTTCAAGACTGGCGACGATCGGCGAGGACTCTGTGCCGTTCTCGATCACACCATCGTTCTCGATCGCACCAGGCAATACCGCTTCAGCCGTGATGCTGTCAGTCGCCTGTTCTCCCGCTACGGGCTCCTTGTCGTGCACCGCTTTCTCTTTGTTCCTTACCACTACTCCCTCCGTCGGACATTATTTCCACGTTGTGTCATGATCTGAAGCGTTTGGCTGAAAGGCACTGCTGGCAAGGCTTCCAGGAGATCATGCCTTGTAATAGTCAGCAATATTAAGTATCGACCAAAGGGTTGTCAAGGAAACTTGCAGAAAAATAAGCCGCCTTATGGGCGCAACAGCCGAGTCCGTGAATGGATAGCGGCTCGGACTCGATAGAGTTTTTTAAACACCGGCCGCCTAGGGAAAAAATAATTTCCCCCCGTAACTGTTCAGCGGTGCCACATCTGCTGCGTTTATCCCCCTTGCGGGGATCATAAGTCTGCTCACATAGGCGGGCTTTAGCTCGCAGGCTTATTTCGCGCATCTGTGTCACTGCTAAACAGTTACAGTTTCGGGCATCTGCTCATTTTGTGACTTGAGCTGGATAGTTACTTTTTTCATACACAATTCCGTTTTTTTATAATGTCTTTGACATTAGTCGAACTATCTGTATAGAATTTACTATTGGAATACTGATATGATTTATTCTTTATGCCTAGAAAAGATTAACCGGCACCGGGACTTTGTGAGATGAGAGGACAGATAGGGGCATGGTGCAGATGAAGAAGTGAAGATTTTTTTATCTGCGCCTGAAGATTATTTTTACCGGGCAATTTATTTGAAAACTGGAAAGTTGTCCTCTGGAGGCGACAATTTCGGATTATCTTGGTCAGGACTGGTGCTAAAACATCAACAGCGAAAAGGAGGGCAATATGAAAAAGAAGAGCTATCTGTTAGGTGTATTACTGGGGACAGGGTTCATACTGATCGCCAACGTAAACCTTGCAAACAGCAAGGAGCCGCCATTGGCGGATTCGAGCAAGATGATGATTGAGCATATTGGCATGGATTGCACGGTCTGCCATGGGGTAGAGGGGCCCAAAGGAGTCGATATGGGTAAACACCCCAAGCAGAGTTGTACGGATTGTCACGTGCAAGGGGTGACGAAGGCCCTCGCTCACAAAGAAAAAAGGACGAGTCTTGCCCGCGAAATGATGCTCAAGCATGGCGCCGCCCTGCAATGCAAAGTCTGCCATGGTGAGCATGGGGCGCAAGGAGGAATGATGATGGAGCATGTCGGCATGGATTGTCAGACATGCCATGTCGTAGATGAAAAGTAACCGCTTCAGAATTATATCCGTAGGCTAAGGGCTTGTCCGTAACTAAGCCGTTGTCAATAACTTACTGTAACACACCATGCGTGGCAACGGCATAAGGGGCCGTATAGGCAATGTTAAATCTGTAATGGTTATTTTGTAACGGCCCCTAAGCTCTTCCGGGATCACGCCGGATTTTGAGACGAATTGGGCGGTGACGATTGAGCAAAATCCGCAGGCGTTGCAGCGCTACACTGCGGATTTTGCAATTTGAGGAACGTCAGTCAAGCAGAAACTCTTGCGGTGTGTGGCACTATTTGCTTGCCGGGGTGGAGTGTTGGAGGTAGAATTAAGCTTTGATTCCTGCAAACAGGCCACCCCGGCCTTTTGTTTCATAGAAGGAGGCAAGGCCATGACCAATAGCCGTTCACTGGCGCCGGAACTGTATATTCAAGCCAATAGCGAAAATGACCTGAAGCTCATGCATATCATGCGTGAGCAGGACCAGGCGGCGCTCCCCACCGATCGCTCTTTTCCCACCGTTACCCTGGTGGTCGGGCCAACGCCCTTTACCATGCCCCGGGGCTGGGAATTTTTTCTAACCTCGCCCTATGAAGGGATTACCTACATCAGTACTGTCCTCCACAATGCCGGCTACCCGGTACGGATTGTCGATGTCCGCTACGCCGTCGACCCGATGGCCGAGGCCCTGTGCCAGATTCTCTCTAACACCGATGTCTTAGGTGTCGCCACCTTTGAAGACAACTTCCCCTTTATCCGCGAACTGATCGACGCGGTCAAGACCGCCCGTCCAGAGCTGCCGGTGATCTGCGGCGGTTCGCTGGTCACCTCGGTGCCCGATGTCTTCATGCAGTTCACCCGCACCGATATCGGCGTCATTTCGGAGGGGGAGTTGACCATTCTGGAGCTGATGGAGAGTTACCGGCGGGGGAACTGGGGCAAGGATTTGTCCAAGATCCATGGCATTTACTATCGAGCGGCTGATGGGGCGCTGTGCAAGACCCCCCCCCGCGGCCAGATGACAACGCTCGATTTCCTGCCCCGCATGCGCCTCGATCTCTGGCCCCAGGCCCAGGATCCGCGTGGCTTGCAACCGCAGATTATCGCTTCCTACAGCCGCGGCTGCAAGATGGACTGCGGTTTCTGTTTCCGGACCACACCGCAGGTCTCTTACAAATCCCCGGAAAAACTCGCCACCGAGCTGGCTTGGCTCAAGTCCCAGTACAACACCAACTTCGTCTTCTTCACCGACCTGACCTTCAACTCCAGTAAGCAGCGCACCCTCGATATCTGCCAGGTCATCGAGGATCACGACCTGCGTTGGACCTGCCTCACCAAGTGCGCCAATGTCGATCCGGAGCAGATGACGGCCATGAAGAAGTCGGGCTGCGACATCGCCCTGTTCGGGGTTGAGTCCCTGGGGGCCAAGGCCCTGCAAGGGGTACGAAAGCCGACCACCGAGAACATCAGCGTGCGAGCGATGAATTACAGTCTGGAGGCCGGGGTCCGCTTCGGCGCCCTGCTGATCGTCGGCCTCCCCGGCGAAGAGGAGTCCTCCCTGAACCACATGGCGGAGTGGGCCGAAGAGAATCAGCACGTAACGAGGGTCAAGTACCTCTCCTCCATGCCGGGAACGGCGGTCTACCGCGAGACTCTGAAGCAGGGGCAAATTAAGAGCGAGCTCGATCACCTGAACTGGCTGTCGCTTGAACAGGCGCTCTATGAGGATGAGTTTCTGAACCTCTCCGGCCTGCCCGAGGCCACTATCCGGGCCGGCTATAAACGGATGTACGACTCCTATCAGCCCGGTCCGGTGATGGATTTCCAGCACTTCCCTGCCCACTTCGAATACTTCCACCCCAACCCGGACGACGGCGGGCCGCGCTCCATAGCCTACGCCGGCGAGGGTTGGCGGGCCAAGTTCAGCTCGGCAGGCCCCCACCTCACCCCCGGCAGCGAACGTTTTACCTTGGATAAGACCGGCCCTGCAGGCTCGGCCGAGGTTGGGGCGGCGTTGGTGGAGTGCGGAGCGAAAAGACTAGGCCGTTAGGCATTTTTGACTATAGAGTGGGTTAGGCACGGCCCATACTGCGCCGTAACCCAACACTCGGTATGGCGTTGGGTTACGCGAGACGACAGCTATCCCAACCTACAATGTATTTTTTTGTTCACCATTCACCCAATCCATGGACGAACTACACGGTCTCCTGACCCACGATAAACTGAAGCAGGCCTTTCGAGCGGAAGCCGGGACCGTGCTGCGCTATCTCTATTTCGCCAGGATTGCCGACATTGAAGGCTTTCCTGATGTAGCCCAACTCTTTCGCGATCTGGCCGAAAGCGGAATCTGCAACGCCGATGGTCATCTCGATTTTCTGAAACGGATCGGCGACCCCGACACCGATCTGCCCATTGGCGAGACCGACCAGAACCTCATCGCCGCCATCTCCTCAACCACCCGAGAACAGACCGAATTGTATCCGCTCCTGGCCCAAACGGCGGCCAACGAAGGTCTGCTGGATATTGCCAACTGGTTCGAGACCATGACCAAGACCAAAAAGGCCCACGAGGAGAAGCTGAAAAAATCTCTGGCCCAGGTCAACCTTGCCCTGCGGAACGAAATGGAACTCGGCTCGGCCCCTGATGGAGTCGGACGGGGATGAAGACAAACACCTCCGGGCCATCCGCCCCCCGACGCTCCGATACCCAGTATGACGCCAGCAGCATCACCATCCTCTCCGGTCTGGAGGCGGTGCGCCAGAATCCAGGCATGTATATCGGCTCCACCGATCAAGCCGGCCTCCATCAATTGGTCTATGAGCTGGTCGATAACGCCATCGATGAATCCCACGCCGGCTTTTGTTCGCACATCAGCGTTGTCCTCGACAAAGACGGCTCCTGCTCGGTAGAGGATGATGGCCGCGGCATTCCGGTGGATATTCACCCCAGCGAAGGGTGCCCTGCCTGCGAAGTCGTCCTCACCAAGCTGCACGCCGGGGGCAAGTTCAAGCAGCACTCCTACCAGTACACGGCCGGCATCCATGGGGTCGGTCTCTCCTGCCTGAACGCCCTCTCCGACTCACTCCTGCTGGAGGTCTGGCGGGATGGCTGGCGCTACCGGCAGACCTACGCCTGTGGCCGGGTTACCGGTCCGCTGACCAAGGTTGGCGAGACCGACAAACGAGGCACCCGCATCACCTTCCGCCCTGACCCACGAATTTTTGACGAGAACCTTTCGTTTTCGTACGAGACTCTGGCCCGCCGCCTGCAGGAACTCTCCTTTCTCCACCCCGGCGTCCATATCAGCTTTGACGATCAGCGTTCCGGAAAGATGGAAGAGTTCCAGTACGATAGCGGTATTCCGGGCTTTATCCAGCACTTAAATCGCGCCGCTACTGTCCTCCATCCGCAGCCGGTCGCCATCCATATCCATCAGCCAGGTCTTGACGTTGAAATCGCCATGCAGTGGACCGCAGGCTATGGCGAAAATATCTCAAGCTACGTCAACAGCATCAATACCGTCTATGGCGGCACCCATGTCTCGGGTCTGAAGACGGCCTTGACCCGTGCCGTCAACCGCTATGCCGCCGAGTCCGGCCTGCTGCACGCCGAAAACGGGGAAAAGATCTCCACCTTCGATATCCTGGAGGGGTTGACCTGTGTGCTGTCGGTGCAGATGGCCGCCCCCAGCTTCGAGGGGCAGACCAAGACCCGAGTCACCAACCGTGAATTGAAGACCATCATCGATGACGCCGTCGACCGCGAACTGTTGCGGATCTTGCGGGCCGATTCCCGGCTGGCGGCCCAGGTGGTGACCCGGGCGCTTGATGCCACCAGGGCGCGTCTCGCCGCCCGCCGGGCCAGTGAACGAGTCCGCATCCAGAGTGTCGACACCCTTGTCTCCAAAGAGGTCTATCAGAAGCAATTCGGTATCCGTTCCAAGAACTGGCACCAATCGGCGGTCTGGATCGCCAACGACGATCTCCTGGCCGAGCACGTCAAGCACCTTGGCCATGATCATTACCCGAAGATGCTGGACGTCTGCTGCGGCAGCGGCGTGGTCGGCGCCTCATTCAAAGGCAAGGTCGGCACCATGTTCGGTCTCGACATCACGCCCGAGATGATCCAACTCTCCCGAACCCGCCTGGATCATGTCAGCCAGGGCACGGTCTACGAGCTGCCCTTTAAGGACAATGCCTTTGATCTGGTGGTCAACCGCGAGGTTCTGCACCTGTTGCCGAACCCGGAACGCCCGGTGAGCGAAATCTTTCGGGTGCTCAGGCCGGGCGGGCAATTCATCGTTGGTCAGATTCTTCCTTTTGGTCCCGAAGACGCGGCCTGGATGTACCGGGTCTTCAAAAAGAAGCAGCCCCTCATCTTCAACATGTTCCAGGAGGATGATTTTCGGGAACTGCTGCTAGGGGCGGGCTTTGTTGACCTCAAGATGAGCGAATACAACTTGTGGGAATCCATCGATGTCTGGATCGACACCCATGAGACCACCACCCTGCACCGCCATGAAATCCGCGAGTTGTTTCACCATGCCCCCCAGGAAGTCCGGGAGGTGCACCCCTTCGAGATCCTGCCATCGGGTGAGATCCGCGACCTGTGGCGCTGGTGTGTCTTCTCGGTGCGCAAGCCTGCTTGATGGGGGTCCCTCTCCAGGTTACTTATTCTAAGTTGCATTCAAAATGCATACTTCCAGCAAGCATTCGAGCCGAGACCGTGAAGGCCAGCGAGCAGCGGAGCGCAGCCGCCGCCAAAAGTATCGGTTTGAATGCGAACTGGAATTAGACTGACCTTGCCACCATGACGACAGCCTTGTTAGGAACTGATCACAGGGTAAAGCACTTCTGGCGCTTTGTCCCGAAACCGTAAGCGAGTCAAGGGTGCCGCAGATGCGCGAAAGAGGCCTGGGAACTATAGCCAGCCTATGTGAGCAGGCCGATGATCCCCCGCAAGGGGGGATAAACGCAGCAGATGCGGGATCCTTGACTCGCTTACCCCCCTTCTTTATCATCGGCACCGAACGCTCAGGTTCCAACCTGCTACGCCTTATCCTGAATGCCCATTCCGGGATTGCGGTGCCCCATCCTCCCCATATCCTTAAGTTCTTTAGTCCACTGGAAGAGTCGTATGGCGACTTGAGCCAGGCAAGCGCCATGCAGGAGCTGGTGGCCGATGTCCTTGCCCTGCTGGATGCCCATATCTATCCCTGGGACAGGGTCATCGATCCTGAAAAAATTATCCGGAAAATCCATGCTGCGCCCCTGCCGAAGACGCTGGTGGGGGTCTTCTTCAGCCTCTATGACGAATACCTAAGTCAGGCAGGCAAACGACGTTGGGGCTGCAAGAGCACCTTCGTCATCCATCATGTCGAGCGGGTGTTGACAGCCTGCCCGACCGCCAAATTTATTGTCCTGGTGCGTGACCCCCGCGATGTGGCGGTATCGTCCAAGCGCTCGATATTTAACCCGTTCCATCCTTATTTCACCGCCAAACTCTGGCGCGAGCAGCAGCTTGAAGGTTTGCGATGGTTGACTTCCGCCAGGAGCGGCAACTTCCACCTGGTCCGGTATGAGGAGTTGATCGAGCAGCCGCAGGAGACCGTGATGGCGATCTGCCGGTTTTTGGGAGAGGCCTATGAGCCGGGGATGCTTGAGTATTACAGTACCGATTCCGCCAGGAAGAGTCGGAGTCTGTCAACCTCATGGCAGAACCTAGGCGCGCCGATTCAAGGCTTAAATCGCAATAAATTCAAACAGGGACTTAGCCCGTACGAAATCAGGATCGTCGAGGCAATGACCGGCGACCTCATGACGCGTTTCGGTTACACAATGGAGTTCCCGGCGATTGGTTCGGCCTGGCCGGCGTTTGCCCCATCGGCCTTACGGCTGTTCTGGTTTACGGTGCAGGATTGGCGGTGGCGGCTGTCGATGGAGTGGCGGTCCTGGCTGCATGACAAGAATTATAGGCTACATTGGCGACGGCGGCTTTTTTTGCTGCGCCTCCGCTTACGCCGCAGCATAATGACGAGAAGATCGCATGCTGAGCATCAATGATCTGTACGGGAACGACTGGCGGGCCAAACTCGCCAGCGCCAAAGGGCTTTACCTGACCTTTGGCCCACAGATCGAAAACGAGGCTATCAACCACAGCCTAGTGCGGCTAAAGAGCCTGGCCCTGGAACTTGCCGGCCAAATGGTGGCCATGGATCTTGGTCGTATCTGCTCCAACTGTGCCGCCAAGCCGAACGGGGGGTGCTGCAGCCGGGCCATTGCCGACGAAAATGACTCCATCCAACTGCTGATGAATTTCTTGGCCGGGGTTCCGGTTGGCATCTGCCGGGACAACGGCCATGAGTGCGTATTCTTGGGAGAAACCGGCTGCACCCTCTTGTTTAAGCCGATCTTTTGCCTGAACTACGACTGCCGGGCTATCAAGGAGTGCGCAATTGGCGAGGACGCTGCCCGTTATGATCTGCTGCGCGGCAACCTGTTGCAGGAGCAATGGCGTCTTGAGCAGTTGCTTTTGGGGCGCTTGACGCACCTTGGCGAATTTAAGTAACATGGGTCTTCCGGTCTGTTGCAAAGATGAGCCAGGATGCACACTCCCCCCTCTTCACTGAAGGGGGGAAAAATATCTTGACCAATCAATTTCCTAAGACATATATTATATGTAATGCTTTTACTTAAACAGCGTTAAGCGTTACAACCAAAAACACAGGGGGCGGTCGTATTCATTCAAGATAGGATTGATCTCATATGCACCCTACCCTTCGGCGTCTCTTGACAGGCAAAGGCTTTCTCTTCTCCGCTGGGGCTTTGCTTCTCTACACCCTCGTCGGTTTTTTCGTACTCCCCTTGGCGATTGGCTGGTATGTGCCGAAAGCCGCCCATGATCAGTTCAAGTGTCTGGTCAGCTTAGGCAAGATCCGAATCAATCCCTTTCAAATGACCTTTGAAGCCACCGGCTTCAGTCTGGTTGGACCAGACGGGGCGACCCTGGCAGGTTTTGAAAGGCTGTTTCTCGATCTGGAACCGAGTGCTATCTTCCATCGGACGGCAAAGCTTGGCGAATTTCATCTCGACAAGCCCAGCCTGCATGTGGTGTTCGAGGCTGACGGGGAAACCAATTTCTCTACGCTTATCCCTAAATCCACAGCAACAGAGCCACCCCCTTCTCCTTCTCCCTCATCGGAGCCCCTGCGCTTTTTCCTCCAAACCGCTGCCATCGTGGGTGCTGAGGTGACCGTTACCGACAAAAGACAGAGTGCTCCCACGACGTTGACGTTTCGGGATCTGGATCTGAATCTGGCCGCTCTGTCCACCATTCGGGATCAAACCGGTACCTATTCCCTTACAACAGCAACCCCGAACGGAGAAACGATTCAGGTGCAGGGCGAAATCGGGCTCACCCCTTTTCGTTCGAGTGGTCGATTGGCTTGCGTAAATATCCAAGCCGCTACCCTTTGGGGCTTTATGCGCGATGCTCTGCGTCTTGAATCGCCGGCTGGGAAAATCGAGGTGAGCACGGAGTATCGTATCGACGCCAGTGGCCCACAGCTACAGCTGATGCTTGAAAATTTCAAGATGAGCCTTGCCGGGGTCGCACTAAAACTTGTCGAGACCGATGGACCTTTCTTCGAATTGAGCAAGTTCGAGGTGGATTCGGTCCGGCTTGACCTGACGAAAAAGGCGATTCAAGTCGGCAAAGTCCTTGCCGATGGCGGCAGGCTGCGTTTCCTCGTCGATGATAGCGGCACAAGCAACCTCGAAAAGGTGGTCCGTAAGGAATCAAAACAGGAGCAAAAGGGAGCCGCATTGGCGTCTGCGGAGACCAACGCGTCGGCGGCGGCGACGTCCCCTGCCGATGCGGCGCCGTGGACGGTGGATCTGCATGCGATAGAGGTGAAAGAGATCGGCTTTGATTTGGAGGATATGAACCGGGTACTGCCTCTGACGGCCGGGGTATCGAGCCTCTCGGTCAGCTCCGGAGCCAAAATAGAAGCTGGTTCGAAAACCACGAAAGTCCTCATTCAGCAACTGGCCGTCGAGTTGAAAAAGGTGCGGGTTGGGCACAAAGGGACTCCAGAGCCTCTCTTTGCGGTTGACCGTTTTTTTGTCGAAGGGGGCGAGGTGGATCTTGGTGCGGGGCTCCTTACGCTCGCACGGGTTGGGCTTAGCGATGGTAAGATTGGCCTCGGTCGGGATGAGAAAGGGCAAGTCAACCTGCAGCAGCTCTTTACGGCCAAGGGCACTGCGCCCCCCTCGTCCAATTCGGAAGCGCCTCCCTGGAAAATCAGTGCCCCTAAGGTCGAAATCAAGGATATCGCCTTTGGCCTTGAGGATTTGAGTATGGCGACGCCCGTCGTCTGCGGGGTATCGAGTATCTCTGTCAATTCAGGGGTGGAGATCCAGACCGGAGCCAAGACCGCTGTGGCGCTGAAAGGGATTTCTACGGAGCTGAAAGGCTTACGGCTGGGAAACAAGGGGGCGAAGGATCAGATATTTGAGGCCAAGCGTTTTTCCGTGCAGGGGGGAGAGGTAGACCTTGGGAAGCAGACGGTTACCATGGCTGTCGTGGGCTTAAGCGATGGCCGTTTCGATGTCGGTCGAGAACGGGATGGGAAGCTGAATCTGGAGAAGCTTTTTGCCCCAAAGCACCCGGTGCTGGGTGACAAAAAAGGCAAGAAAACCGCAGCCGACAGCGCCCCTGCCTGGAAGTATGCCGTCAAGAGTTTCGAGCTGAGCGGCTTTCGGTCAGCCCTCTCAGACCGGAAGGCCAATCCGAAAAAGCCTCTGTACCAGATCCAAAAACTCCGGCTGCGGGCAACCGATATCGATGGCCGCTCGCCGATGGGGATTGATCTCGGCTTTGGCATCGCCCAAGGGGGGACAGTGACCGTACTCGGCAAGGTGAACCCAACGGCCCTGTCCGTTGACGCCAAAATCAAGATCGCCAATTTGCTGCTTACCCCCCTGCAGCCCTATCTGGAACCCTACATCACGCTGGCGTTGCAGTCGGCATCGGTATCGACAGAGGGGACTGTTCGCTACGGTGTCCCCAAGGCCGGTTCGAAAATCGCCTATGACGGGAGTTTCAGCCTGGATAAACTGCGCCTCAGTAAACCCGGCTCCAAGGAGACGTACCTGGGGTGGGATGCTCTGCAGATCCCTAAGCTAAAGCTGACTGTCGAACCCAATAACCTCCAGATTAAAGAAGTAAGGCTGAAAAAGCCTCTGGGGGAATTGATCATCGCCGAGGACCGGACGGTAAACCTGGCAAAGATCGTCAAAGAGCAGCCGGCCAAAAAATCTGAGCCCTCGGTGCTTGCCAAGAAAGGGTCGTCTCCTGTGAAAGCGCCGCAGAAAGAACAGGTTAACAAGCAAGGAGCAGAGAGTGGTGACTCATTTCCTTTCAATATCGGGAAGGTACTCGTAGAGGACGGCAATCTCGTCTTTGCGGATTTGAGCCTGCAGCCCAAGTTCATGACCAGAATCCACAGCCTCAAGGGCTCGGCAGGTCCGCTCTCCTCATCCGGAGATTCTCTCGCCGAGATTCAGCTTGACGGAGGGGTGGATCAGTACGGCTACGTCAAGGTTGTCGGTACGCTTGACCTCCAAGATATCAAGCGTTCTTCCGAGATCGGCATGGTGTTTCAGAATGTTGAACTGACGAGCATTACACCGTATTCCGGAAAATTTGCCGGACGTACTATCAAGTCTGGAAAGCTTTCCGCCGACCTAACCTACAAAATCCAGGACAACCAGATGCTGGGCGACAACAAAATCATCGTCGACAACCTGGAACTGGGAGAGCACGTCGACAGCCCCGAGGCCATAAATTTGCCACTCGATCTGGCGGTCGCCCTGCTGAAAGACTCAAGTGGAAAAATCGATATCGGGCTGCCAGTGAGCGGCGATTTCAATGACCCGCAGTTCAGTATTGGGCCGCTCATTTGGAAGGCCTTTTCTAGCCTGATCACCAAAGCGGTCACCGCGCCTTTCCGCATGCTGGGGGCGCTTTTCGGCGGGGAGGCAGAGGAGAAATTCGATTCCGTGGCCTTTGAGGCGGGGAAGACGGAACTGCTGCCGCCTGAAAGAGAGAAACTGAAAAAGCTCTCAGACCTCCTACAAAAACGGCCGCAGCTTAGGCTGGTCGTGCAAGGGCAATACAGCCCTGAAGTCGACGGGCTGACATTCAAACAAAACAGTTTACACCGCGCGGTCGCCACGCTCGCTGGGGAAAAAATTCCCGCCGATGAAGATCCTGGACCTCTCGATCTTGAAGATGCGAAAATGCGGCGGGCGCTGGAGAAGATCTTTGAAGATCGTCACGGGGCTCAAGCGCTCTCCGAGCTAAACCGTGAGGTTATGGATGGGACAGTTAAGGCGCGCCCCTTGGAGGACTTAAAGATAGAGAAGGGTAAGGCCGGTAAGCAGAGCCGCTTTTGGGGGATCGTGCAGAGTGCGAAACTCTACCGGCTGGTGCCAGGCGCAAAAAGCCCAGAGCAATCGGCGATCCTGTCAACGGAGATTTACGCCCGGCTGATCGAAGGCGAGCCGGTTTCGGAACAGGATCTACTGCAGCTTGCCGCAAAGCGGGCGCAGGCGGTTGGCGCAGAACTGGAAACCGCAGGTGGTGTCCCGCCTAATCGAATTGCCACCAAAGACCCGGAAGCTCAGGCAAACGACGTTGGACAGTCCGTCAAGCTATCGCTGGACGCGCTGGCGTCTGCTCCCTGATTGTTGACACCCCTTTAGCCCTCACCAGCAGGATGGGCAGGATAAAAATGGACACTTGCTGGCGAGTGGATTAGGGTGGGCAGATAAAGCAGGATTTATAATTACCAATTCCGTGGTCCGGGCACATGACCTCGTTGCTTGCGGCCAGGCATCAAAGAGAGGAGTATGTATGGATCAATATAGCCAAATCGTCTCGACCATTGCCTTAAGCATGGGATTGGCCTGGGCCAGCGGCATTAATTTGTATGCCGCGCTGCTCATGCTGGGGGTTTTGGGCGCCTCTGGCAATATGACACTGCCGCCCGATCTACAAGTCCTGACCACCCCGGTGGTCATCGTCGCCGCCGGGGTGATGTATCTCCTTGAATTCGTGGCCGACAAGGTGCCTGGAGTCGATTCCGGCTGGGACGCGCTCCACACCTTTATCCGGATCCCGGCTGGCGCCCTGCTGGCGGCAGGAGCGGTCGGCGAGGTCAGTCCGCCGTTGGCGGTGGCGGCCGGTATTGTCGGGGCCGGGCTGGCCGCTGGCACCCACACCACCAAGGCCGGTTCACGGGTGCTGATCAACACCTCGCCCGAGCCCTTTTCCAACTGGTTCGCTTCGCTGGGAGAAGATATTGCCGTGGTGGCCGGACTCTGGACCGCCATCCATCATCCCGCCTTGTTCCTCGTCTTGCTAAGTCTGTTTGTGTTGCTTCTGGTCTGGCTCCTGCCCAAGCTTTGGGCCGCCACCAAGCAGATTTTCGCTTATCTCGGTCGACTTTTTCGCACCAAGGCAGATATGCCGCCTCCTGCCCCAAAACCACCCCAGCCCCCAAACGACTGAAAAGCCAGGTTGATGGACGAAGCCGCAGTCGATAGCGGCCCTGCCTGGAAGTATGCCGTCAAGAGCTTCGAGTTGAGCGGCTTTCGTTCCGCCCTCTCAGACCGGAAGGCCAATCCGAAAAAGCCCCTGTACCAGATCCAAAAACTCCGGCTGCGGGTAACCGATATCGATGGCCGCTCGCCGATGGAGGTTGCTCTCGGTTTTGGCGCCGCCCAAAGGGGGGACAGTGACCGTGCTGGGCAAGGTGAACCCAGCGGCCCTGTCCGTTGACGCCAAAATCAAGGTTGCCAATTGGCTGCTTACCCCCTGCAGCCCTATCTTGAACCCTACATCACGTTATTGCGCTGCAGTCGGCATCGGTATCGAGGAGGGGTCTGTTCGCTACGGTGTTCCCAAGGCAGGTTCGAAAATCCGGCAATATAACAGCAGTGCAGCGCCAGCTTGGTCACAAGAATGCCGCCTATAGCATGCAATACCGTTGGATTACGGCAGATGAATTGAAAAACGTACTCGATGAAAGATAATATTCAACAGTCTGATCAGCTGGGATCTCTCTTCGGAATGTCTCTCGAGGGTGAAAAACAGTTTGCGGAAATGGTGCCTAAAGGGGTATATGAGGAAGCATTTCTACAATATAAGCTGCAGGGAATTAATCAAAAAGAGATTAATTTGCCTATAAGTATAAGGTGGAAACCACACTACCTCTACCTCAAGAATCCTGACATAACAAACAATGTGTGATCAGCGAGGCACAAGGGGGTAGCTATGTCGGTCGAGTTTGATAATTATGGAAGGGTTTGGCGTGAGTATTAAGCGTATGCTTAGACCGGGGGTTGGACAGTTGGGCACCTACGCGCCACGACCTGTCTCTTTGCGCCTCGCACAGGCCACCAGCCAACTGAGTGGACAATTCTTACCCAGAATTTCTATCGTTGTGCCCTCCTTTAATCAAGGCAGGTTCATCGGGGCAACTTTGCAGTCAATCGCTTATCAGCGATATCCGAATTTGGAGCTGATTGTTGTTGACGGTGGGTCGAAAGACAACACGCTCTCCGTCATTAAGCAGTATGAAGCTCACCTTGCCTGGTGGGTTAGTGAGCCAGATTCCGGCCAAACTGCGGCGATCAACAAGGGGTTCATGCGGTCATCAGGCGAGATCATGGCTTGGATTAATTCTGACGACCTCGTAGCCCCGGGAGCGTTTCACCAAGTTGCCGACTACTTTGTTAAACACCCTGAAACTCAAGCGGTGTACGGGGACAGAATCCTGATCAATGAAGATGGTTTGGAGATTGGCCGCTGGATTCTTCCGCATCACTCCAGTCGAGTACTCCAATGGGCCGATTTCGTACCCCAAGAAACACTCTACTGGACGCGCAACGCGTGGAATCTCATTGGTGGTCGGCTAGATGAAACCTTTCGTTTCGCAATGGATTGGGATTTTCTGCTACGGCTCTCTGCAAAGCAGATAGCCCTGCACCATTTGCCCCTATTTTTGGGGCTATTTCGTATTCATGATCAACAAAAAACAATAGGTCAAATGTCTTCAATCGGCCAACAAGAAATTCGGCTAATTCGTCATCGCGAATTAGGGTTTCAGCCAACACGCTGGCAGTTGATCCTAAACACCGTGCCTTTTTTGTTGGCCTCTAAACTCCATGAGCTTAGACTCGGGCTGGGATTGTAATCGTAACGTCAAGACATGAGTCTCCATCACAAAACTTCACCGGCTGCCATTATAGGTTCACTATTTGCCCATCGTGAATTGGTATGGGAGTTGGTCAAGCGTGACTTTGTCGGACGCTATAAAGGCTCGTTCATAGGTGTCGCCTGGTCGCTGTTTAACCCACTGCTCATGCTGGTGGTTTACACGCTGGTATTCAGCGTTGCCTTCAAGGCGCGCTGGGGGACCGACGAAGAGAGCAAGGTGACGTTCGCCCTCGTTTTGTTTTCCGGAATGATCGTACATGGGCTGTTCGCTGAATGTTTAAACCGCGCCCCATGGCTCATCGTCAGCCAACCAAACTATGTCAAGAAGGTGGTTTTCCCCCTTGAGATATTGCCCTGGGTGACCGTGATTTCGGCGCTTCTGCATTTTTTGGTCAGCCTTAGCCTGTTGCTGGTCTTTTGCGTTGCCACTGGCGCTGGCCTCAAGCCAGGAATTGTATTTATACCTATTGTTATGCTGCCGCTTGTTCTTATGGCCTTGGGCTTGACATGGCTATTTGCGTCTCTAGGGGTTTATTTGCGCGATATCGCCCAGAGCACGGGCATCATTACAACGGTCCTCATGTTCCTAAGTCCTGTCTTCTACTCCTCCAGTTCGCTGCCGGAGAATTTTCGTGTCCTCCTTGCCTTTAACCCCATTACACTACCTGTTGAACAACTCCGAGACGTGATGCTCTGGGGCAAGGCTATTCATTGGGGAGATTGGGGTGTCAGCCTGTTGCTAAGTTGTGCCACCGCTTGGATCGGCTTTTGGTGGTTCCAGAAATCCAGAAGAGGCTTTGCCGATGTCCTCTGACGAAATAGTCATCGATGTAACGAATCTCAGCAAGCGTTACGAGATCTATGCCACCCCCAGAGATCGTCTCAAGCAGTTGGTGTTGCCAGCCCTACACAGGGGGTTATCTCGTCTTGGTGTTCTACCTCAATCCCAAAGAGACCAACAGCCGCCACAGTATTTCCGCGAATTTTGGGCGCTGCATGATGTCTCTTTTCAGGTCCGTAGGGGTGAAACCGTCGGCATTGTCGGACTCAATGGCTCTGGAAAGTCCACGCTGCTGCAACTGATCTGCTCCACCCTGGCCCCCACATCAGGGGCTGTCGAGGTCAAAGGCAGGGTGGCGGCGTTACTTGAACTGGGATCGGGGTTCAATCCGGACTTCACCGGCAGAGAGAATGTTTTCTTGAATGGCAGGATACTTGGGTTAAGCCGAGAAGAAATTAAGGATCGATTCCAGGTCATCGAGACGTTCGCTGACATTGGAGACTTTATCGATCAGCCGGTCAAGACCTACTCCAGCGGTATGGTAGTACGATTGGCCTTTGCCGTGGCAATTAATGTTGAGCCGGAAATACTGGTAGTTGATGAAGCGCTTTCAGTCGGGGATTTAGCTTTTCAAAGAAAATGTTTGAGGTGGATGGAGGATTTCGCTGTAAATCGGGGAGTTTTGCTCTTTGTGAGTCATTCGCCTGAGCAGGTTAGGAGACTATGCACAAAAGCTATTTATCTTCGTCGTGGAACGTTGGCCGGGCTTGGTAATGCAAAAAATATATGTGAAGAATATGAGAAAGACCTTTATATAACAGCCGCTAATGAAAAAGAAAATTATTGCCAACAGGAACGTGCTGAGGGCTTAGGTGTTGGCAATAATTCCGATGATGAAATTACTTTTGAAGGATTCGGCTTTGCAGACTGTGCTGTTCAATATGATGGCAAGCGAGCGCGTATCACCGGGGCTTGGGTAGAAGATTCAGACAGCGTACTAAGACATTCATTCCAAGTAGGGGAGAGCTTCAACTGGTGTTACAGAGTTGAGTTTAACTCTCCCGTCGAGGCTGTTGTCTTTGGTTTTATGATTAAGACAAAAGAAGGCATTAATTTATTCAGCGCCAATTCACAATCATTGGGTTGCGAGCCGAATCTTGTTGATTCTGGACACGCTATGATTGTGAGATTCGCCATTGAACCAAATTTGGGTGCAGGTGAGTATTTTTTAAATTGTGGGGTTTCGATTGAAAATTCCGGTGAAACGGTGTTCCTTCATCGCGTAATTGATGCCGGAATTATCGTTATTACGGCCAAAGATAGCTCAAGTGTTGGTATCGTCAAGATGAAAACGCAGTTCCATATTCGACCAGTGAAACTCATGGCACTCAGGGCAAGGGGTCACCGTGCTTAGTAATCGCGGCGACCACCTCTTCTTCCTCCTTTCCATGCCCCGCTCAGGCTCAACCCTATTAAGTCTGATGTTGGGCAGTCATCCGGAAATCTGCTGCCCACCAGAACCTTGGATAGTTCTCGCACTGGCCGAATACTTAGGGTTGGGTAATGTCAGGAATACTCCTTATGGGCGGGAGTGGGCTGAGCTTGCTGCAATAGAGTTCTTGCTGAACCCGGAGAGAAAACAAAGGGGTGCACTCGGTAAAGTACTTCACATGATCGGTGAAACATCCCGACTGGATGCCATCACGGCGACAAGACAGATATTGCAGGCTGCCTACCAGTTGCATCTTGATGTGTCGGGAAAGAGCGTTTTTGTCGACAAGACCCCTCGATATTACACTGTGCGGGGACTGATCGATGAAATTTTTCCCCAGGTCAAAAAAATCGTCTTGTTGCGCAACCCCCTGGATGTCTTTGCATCGTACAAAGCTACTTGGGAAGTCCAGCGAAGTATTTTTACGTCAGAGGGCGTTTCGGTTCATGCACGGGATTTTTGCGAGGGTTTGTTTACGCTCGCCGACTACACGGCCACCTCCAGGGATGACGTCCTGGTTCTACGTTATGAAAGTTTGGCAAACGACACCGAGAGCACGCTCCGGTCGGCCTGTGAATTTGCCGAGATCGACTTTTCCCCCACGATGCTGGCTTATTACGAGAACACAGCGCTGATAGAAGAGTACAGGCGATCTCCGGTCGGCGACCCGGGCTCTTCCAGCCAGCCCAACCCCACGAATAATCGAACCGTTAACGCCTGGGAGAAACGCCTTGAAAGGGCCGATATACAATCCTTGATCGACGTCCTAGGCGTCAAAATTTTTGAGCGTCTCGGCTACGGAGATACAGTAGCCAGGTTACGGGATATGTCTGTGAACATCCCAACCGAAGAACACGCATGTGAACACCGAAACTTGCTGATGCGATCCCTGGTTGACCAAGTGCATGAGCAGCCTTTCTCGGCGTGGAACAATTTTGTCTCGCCATTGAAGGGGGTGCAGTTTGACCGAGCGGCGCGACTGGAGGTGATCCAGCAGCAACAGGCTGAGCTGGAAGGGTTGAGGCAGAGGCTTGAGGTTTCGGACTCTGACCGAGCGGCGCGGCTGGAGGTGACCCAGCAGCAACAGGCTGAGCTGGAAGGGTTGAGGCAGAGGCTTGAAATTTCGGAGTCTGACCGAGCGGCGCGGCTAGAGGTGACCCAGCAGCAACAGGCTGAGCTGGAAGGGTTGAGGCAGAAGCTTGAGGT
>Ga0334722_10002419_pt1 | contig 21257 bp, 19 predicted proteins | sample C3_bottom_MG_FD_207210 | JGI IMG/M metagenome (GOLD analysis project Ga0334722, IMG submission 207210) | Sediment microbial communities from Yellowstone Lake, YNP, Wyoming, USA - C3_bottom | ecosystem: Environmental > Aquatic > Freshwater > Lake > Sediment | place: USA: Wyoming | collected... | reverse complement strand
GGTCCACGATGTGACTGATCTCGCTCCGACCCAGCGGATGGAAGATGATGATGTCGTCCACCCGGTTCAGGAACTCGGGCTTGAAGTGCGTGCGCAGCGCCTGGGTCACCTGCGTCTCGACCAGCGGCCAGTCTCCCGTCCCCTGCTCCAGGATCCACTGCGAGCCGATGTTCGACGTCATGATGACGACGGTGTTACGGAAGTCCACCGTGCGCCCCTGCGAGTCGGTCAGCCTCCCATCGTCGAGGATCTGCAGCAGGATGTTGAACACGTCGGCATGCGCCTTCTCGATCTCGTCGAACAGGATCACCGCGTACGGGCGCCGCCGCACGGCCTCGGTGAGCTGGCCGCCTTCCTCGTAGCCCACGTAGCCCGGCGGCGCGCCGATGAGCCGCGCCACGGCATGCTTCTCCATGTACTCGGACATGTCGATGCGCACCATCGCCGTCTCGTCGTCGAACAGGAACTCGGCCAGCGCCCGCGCCGTCTCGGTCTTGCCCACGCCGGTGGGGCCTAGGAAGATGAACGACCCGATGGGTCGGTTGGGATCCTGCAGTCCCGCGCGCGAGCGCCGCACGGCGTCGGCCACCGCACGCACCGCCTCCGTCTGCCCCACGACGCGCCGCGCCAGCTCCTGGTCGAGCTTGGTGAGCCGCTCCTTCTCGCTCTCCATCATCCGCGTGACGGGGATCCCCGTCCACTTGGCGACGATCTCGGCGATGTCCTCGGCCGACACCTCCTCCTTGAGGAAGCGCGCGCCGCCCTGCCGCTGCTCGGTGATGCGCGCGTCGATGTCGGCGAGCTGCTTTTCGAGCTGCGGGATGCGCCCGTAGGTGATCTCGGCCGCCTTGCCGAGGTCGCCGGAGCGCGTGGCGCGCTCCGCCTCGCCGCGCGCCTCCTCGATCTGCTGCTTCAGCTTGCCCACGCCGCCCAGCGCATCCTTTTCGTTCTGCCACTGCGCCTTCATGGACGCGCTCTGCTCGCGCTGTTCGGCGAGCTCCTTCTCCAGCGCCTTGCGGCGCTCGACGGAGGCCTTGTCCTTCTCCTTGGCCAGCGCCTGCCGCTCGATTTCCCGCTGCACGATGCGGCGCTCCACCTCGTCGATCTCCTGCGGCAGCGAGTCGATCTCGATGCGCAGGCGCGACGCGGCCTCGTCCACCAGGTCGATGGCCTTGTCGGGAAGGAAGCGGTCGCCGATGTAGCGATGGCTCAGCGTGGCGGCCGCGACGATGGCGCCGTCGGTGATGCGCACGCCGTGGTGGCTCTCGTAGCGCTCCTTGAGCCCGCGCAGGATGGCGATGGTGCTCTCCACCGACGGCTCGCCCACGTAGACGGGCTGGAAGCGCCGCTCGAGCGCCGGATCCTTCTCCACGTGCTTGCGGTACTCGTCGAGCGTCGTGGCGCCCACCACGCGCAGTTCGCCCCGCGCCAGCATCGGCTTGAGCATGTTGCCGGCGTCCATCGACCCCTCGGCCTTGCCCGCCCCGACGATGGTGTGCATTTCGTCGATGAAGACGACGAACTGCCCCTCGCTCGACGTGATCTCCTTGAGCACGGCCTTGAGGCGCTCCTCGAACTCGCCGCGAAACTTGGCGCCGGCAATGAGCGCCCCCATGTCGAGCGCAACCAGTCGCTTGTTCTTGAGCGATTCGGGGACGTCGCCGTTCACGATGCGCTGGGCCAGCCCTTCGGCGATGGCGGTCTTGCCCACGCCGGGCTCGCCGATGAGCACCGGGTTGTTCTTGGTGCGGCGCGACAGCACCTGCATGACGCGGCGGATTTCCTCGTCGCGGCCGATCACGGGATCGAGCTTGCCCTTGCGCGCCGCGTCGGTGAGGTCGCGCGTGAACTTCTGCAGCGCCTGATACTGGTTCTCGGGGTTCTGGTCGGTGACGCGGTGCGAGCCGCGGATGGCCTCGATGGCCTCGAGCACGGCCTCGCGCGTGACACCGGCCGCGCCGAGCACGGCCTTGCTCTCGGTGCCCTTGGCGTCGCTGAGGGCGAGCAGGAGGTGCTCCGTGGACACATACTCGTCGCCCAGCGCCTTGGCGTCGCGCTCGGCCTGGTCGAGGACGGCGGTCAGCTCGCGGGCCAGCGACGGATTGGCGCCGCTCTGCTTCGGATAGCGCGCGACCTCGCGCCCGAGCGCCTCTTTCAGGGCCGGCACGTTCACGCCGAGCTTCTGCAGGACGGGGACGACGATGCTCTCGTCCTGCTCGAGCAGCGCGGCCAGCAGGTGTGCGTCGTAGACGAGCGGATTGCCGTGCGTGCGCGCGGCCGCCAACGCGTCGTTCAATGCGTCGGCGCTCTTTACGGTCAGGCGGTCAGGGCTCAGCATTGCTGGCTGCGGGGAGGGGTGCGGGGTGTGGTGCAGGGTGCAGAGGCACGGTGTGGTGCGGGGTGCAGGGGCACGACGTTGTTACCTGCAACGACGGTGCCGCCCCTGCTCCGCCGTTCCGGCATTCGTGCCCGCCGCAGTGCGTCTATCGTGCGCCGCGGCGGCAGGCACTACTGAACAATACGATATTCCCGCCGGATCTTGTTCACCTGCGCCAGGCCCGTCGGCCGGGCCGCCCACGGGATGAGCCGCCAGACCCACCAGAGCGCACGGGCGTAGAAGGGATACACGATGAGCGCCTCGTTGCGCGCAATGCCCTCGAAGACGCGGAGGATCAGCCCTTCCACGGGCACGATGGGGAACGGTGCCATGCGGCGCATCGCGTCCCGTTTCAGGCCGGCGATCAGCGTGCGGTCGTAGATGTTGCTCTCGATGAAGCCCGGACAGATGGCGCTGACCTTCACGCCGAGTCCCTGCCCCTCGAGTCGCAAGCTGTGCGTCAGGCTCACCACGGCCCATTTCGACGCCCCGTAGGCGCTGAGGCCGGGCGTGGGAATGAGTCCGGCCAGCGACGCGGTGTTCACCAGGTGGCCGCTTCCCTGCGCCGCCATCTGCCGAAACGCGGCGTGCGCCACGTGGATGACGCCGAAGAGGTTGACCTCCATCAGGCGCCGCCACTGCTCGATGCTGGAATCGCGAAACTCGCCGACAAAGCCGATGCCGGCATTGTTGAAGCAGAAGTCGATGCGCCCGTCAGCGGCCACGGCATCGGCGATCGCCTGCTCCACCTCCGGCGCATCGGTGACGTCGAGCACCCGATCGCGTGCGCGCCCCCCGAGCTCGCGACACTGGTGCGCGACGGCGCGCGCGGCGCCGCCGTCGATGTCCGTCACCCAGACGACGGCCCCCTGGCGCGCCGCGCCCAGCGCCAGCTGGCGGCCGATGCCGGAGCCGGCACCGGTGACGAAGACGACCGAGTCGAGGAACATGCGAGATGCAGGCAAGGAGATGACAACGGCCGATGGCCAGCGACGGTGGACGGTGGACGGTCGACGGTCGACGGTCGACGGTGGAAGGTCGACGTTCCGCCGTCCACCGTCCACCGTCCACCGTCCACCGTCCACCGTCCGCCTACCGAAGTTGCAGGCCCGCCGGCCCGCCGGCAAACCGCTGCCGCACAAAAAAAGAGCCGTCCGCGAGGTGGATGGTCTCGCGGACGGCCCGATGATCTACTTCGTGACGAGCATCTTCCTGACGGTCTTCACTCCATCAACCTCGATGACATACATGTAGATGCCCGAGGCGACTTCGTTGCTCGTGTTCCGGTAGTTGCCGTTCCAGTACGCGGTATACGAGCCGCACGTCAGTAACACGTTTTGCAGCGGCTGACCCCCTGCCACATTGCCCGTCCCCCCCTGAAGCGTCGGCACCGCAACGTACTGTGCCAGCACGTTGAGGATGGTGACCGAGACCTTGAACTGCTGACTGGGATCGTCCTTGCAACCGATGTCGAAGGGGATCCAAGTCTCTGGGTTGAACGGGTTCGGATAATTCTGCTTGAGCGTTACTACGGGTCGCTTGGAGGTTCCCTGCGTGGAGCCTTGGGCCTTACCAAGCTGTGGCATGAGGGTGAGGGTCAGCACCACTGCGAGTGCTGCCCAGCGAAACCTCATTGTTACTCCTTTTCAGACAATGCAGGGTCGGTTGGTCTGTCTCCTCTAGGAAATTGGTGTGGATGTGATTGGCCAAGTAGCAACCTATGGAACCCCCTCGACACTGTCAAGGAAAGCGGCAACGGCCTGTGGGAGGTGGTCCCAATGGAACCGGCGACCATCCCCCACGCGGGTACTGACGCCGGCACGATCGCACCCTTCCAGGATCGGGATGGAATACTTGCGACTGATACCGAATATTTCCCGAACCTCACCCGCTGAGTAGTCGCGAACCTCCCGGGTGGCCTCCCGCAGCGCGAGCAGCAGCTCGCGCCACGCCGACGGCGCGAGAAATCGCTGCTCGCCGATCGGCACCACCCGCCCCTCCCGCTCGAGCAGGCGCAGGAGTGCCGGCGTGCGCGGGCCCGCCGCCGCGGCAATCTCCACCGCCGTCGGTCCCTCGCGACCGGCCTTGGCCAGCAGCTGGTCGATGACGACCAGCGCCGCGCGGTCGGCCGCACTGAACTGGGGCACCCAGCCCGCGCGCGCCACTAGGCCGTCGGCGATGGCGACCTGGCCGCGGTCCACGGCCGCCTGAATGACGGCGCCCGCGATCTCGGGTCCAACGCCGAGCCGGGCGCGCAATGGCTGCAACGGCAGGCCACGGTCGAGCGGGCGCGAGGCGTGGCCGGCCTCGACGGCGTCGAGCAGGATGCGCCCGGCCTGCTCGAACCGCATGCGCTCAGTCAGCAGGGCGCCGACCTGAACGACGTCGGCCGCGAGCTGACTGATGACAGCGGCACACGCCTCGGCCGAACGGCCGAGCCTCATGGTGAGCGAGGCCACGGGCAGGCCACGCACGGCCTCCTCGGCCACCATCCAGCGCAGCCGCTCCTCGACCGATGCCGACGGCGATGCGAACGGCGGGGTGCGCCGGAACGGCGGGCGTGGATCGGTGATGACGCCGCCGCCGATGGTCGTGGCCGGCGACGCGGACCTGAGGACGAACCGGTCGCCGGCCCGCGCCACCAACGGCTGGTCGAAGGCGAGACGCACCGGGACGGTCGCCCCGGAACGCACGGGGCCCCCGCGCGCGACGACGCGCGCGCCCACCTCGGCCGTGCCCAGATGGAGCCTCACCCTGGTGCGGGCCGTGAGCGCGACGTCGGCGTCGTCGAACAGCGCGACGTCGGCGCGCATGCGATCGCTGGCCGCCCACGGATCGGCCGCCGACACCAGCACCGCGCCGCGCGCGAGCTCCTCGCGCTCCGCGCCCGCCAGCGCAATGGCCACGCGCTGCCCTGCGCGACCCGCCTCGGCGGTGTGACCGTGCGTCTCCACGCCGCGTACGCGCACTGCGGCGCCACCGGGGAATGCCCGCAGCATGTCGTCGCGCCGCACGCTTCCGCTCCAGACCGTGCCTGTCACGACCGTGCCCGTGCCTTTCACGGTGAATACGCGGTCCACCGGCATCCGGAACAGGTCGCGCGAGTCGCGCGCCGGTACGTTTGCTGCCGCCCGCGCGAGAGCGGCCTTCAGCGCGTCCAGTCCCTCGCCGGTGCGCACCGACACGGCCACCACCTCGGCGCCGGACAACGGCGATCCGTCGAGCAGCGCGGCAACATCCTCGGCGGCGAGCGCGCGCATGTCGTCGTCCACGAGGTCGGTCTTGGTGAGCGCGACCACGCCGCCGCGAATGCCGAGCGCACCGAGGATGGCCAGGTGCTCGCGCGTCTGCGGCATCACGCCCTCGTCGGCGGCGACGACGAGCAGCGCGAGGTCCACGCCGGCGGCGCCCGCCAGCATGGTGCGCACGAACGCCTCGTGACCCGGGACGTCCACGATGCCCACCGTGCCGACGCCCGCGAGTTCGAGCGGCGCGAAGCCCAGCTCGATGGTGATGCCGCGGCGCTTTTCCTCGGGCAGCCGGTCGGTATCGACGCCGGTGAGCGCCCGCACGAGCGCGGTCTTGCCATGGTCGATGTGGCCGGCCGTTCCGAGGATCACGCGTCCACCTCGTGCCGCTCCCACGCGAGCAGCGCGCGCAGCGGCCGTCCGCCATCGGTCAGGTGTTCCTCGAGGAACTCGCGCAGCAGGCGCTGGTGCGCGCGCAGGGTGGCGTCGTCGAGCGCCGGCGACGGCTGCCGGCCGAGCCATCCGCGAATGGCGTCGCGCGCGTCCGCCGGCAGCGTGCGGGCGCCGGGCGCCAGCCGGGCGCACGAGGGACAGAGCGCGCCGCCGGCCCGATGATGAAAACTCGCGGCCGCCCGCGGATCGATGGCGGCGTGGCACGACGCGCAGGCATCGAGCGTGGGGGCAAAGCCCAGTTCGGCGACCAGGCACCAGGCCCCGCCAAGGGCAACTGGCCCCGCCTCGCCCGGCGGGGCCGTCTCGAGGGCATCAAGGGCGTCGGTGACGGCATCGAGGAGACCGGGGTCCTCCTGCTCCGGGGCGAATCGCAGCAGCAGCTCGGACAGCGCGGCGGCGGCGGCGAAGCGATCGAGCGATTGGGCGAGCGCCGGCCGCGAGTGCGTGGCCTCGAACGCGTCCAGCGCATGCAGGTCGCGTCCCATGGTCGTCACCAGCTGCGCCTCACCGCTGGCAAAGAGGTCGAGCGCCGCCCCGAACTTGTTGCGCGGCCGCCGGGCACCCCGCGCAATGGCCGACACGATCCCCAACTCGCGCGTGATGAGGCGCACGATGCGCGACGTCTCGCGATAGTCGAAGGCATGCAGGACGATGGCCTCGGTGGTGATCAGCGGCATTGGGGACGGTTGAGGATCTGGAGCAAAGATACCGCCCCTACGGCGTGCCGACGGTGAGCCCGACGCGCAGGGAGCGTCCGGGGGCGCGGAAGCCGTAGATCCCCTGATAGTCCACGTTGGTGAGGTTGTCGCCGCGGACGCGCGCCTGGAGCGGGACGCGCGCCCCTGCCCCGGAGAGCCGCACAGTCGCGGCAAGGTCAACGAGCGTGTGCGCCGGCAGGACCACGGGGACGGCGGGCCACGCCGAGAAGTCCCGGTCCTCGGCGCGGCCGGTGTACGCCGCACCGACGACGACATCCACGCGGCGCGCCATGGTGCGCCCGAGCTCGAGCCGCCCGGCGTGCGCCGGCCGACGCACCAGCGACGAACCCAGCACGAACAGGGCGCCGGCGCCGGTGTCGAAGCCGGCATCGGTGACGCGCGTGTGCGTCCAGCTGTACATCACCCGACCGTGCGCGGACGCCGGCAGGGCGAACGACGCCTCGGCCTCGATGCCGTCGGCGTTGGCGCCGGCCACATTGAAGTAGTTCGGCGACGTCGGCGTGGCCGTCGTGCCGCTGTACTGGATAAGGTCGCGGAAGCGCTGCGCGTAGGCCGTGATGCCGAAGGTCAGTCCGGGCGCGACGCGCTCGATGCCCAGCTCGCGGCTGCGCGTGCGCTCGGGCGCGAGCGCGGCGTTCCCCCGGACGTAGCCGGTGGCGAAGTTCTCGAAGAACGACGGCGCGCGGAACGCCGTGCCCGCCGCCGCCCGCACGCGCCAGGACGGCGAGAGCTGCCACGCCGCGGCGGCGCGCACGGTGCGGAACGTGCCGAAGGCGCTGTTGTCGTCGAGGCGTGCGCCCAACTGGTAGCTGCCGCGCCCGTGCACCGCACCGACGGCCTGCAGGTACATCGCCCGGTCGTTGCGCGCCGCGGTGAAGTCGCCGGTGTCGGATCCGTACTGGCTGAGCGAGCGCGTCGACGACCGTTCATGGTCGCGCGACGCCTCGGCGCCGAGGGTGAGGAGCTGCGTGGCGCCGACGCGGGCGCTCAGGCGCAGGTCCGCCGAGCGCCGCGTCACCGTGCCGCGCGAGAAGAAGCCGTAGTAGCCCAGCGTGTCGGCCGGCGAGTCGGGGCCGTCGTTGCTGCGCGGGTCGTGCTCGCTCGACACCGCGCTCCACGCGGCGGTGACCCGCGAGGTCAGCAGCTGCGTTCCGGCGAGCGAGAGCAGCAGCCGATGGCTGGTGTCCTCGGCATTCCGGTCGGCGATGGCGCCGCCCGACTCGGTGGGATAGTGGTAGGTGGCCGCCTGCCACCGGGCCGTGAGCGTGGCGTCGGTGCGCGCATCCGGGAACACGTGCAGCGTCATGCTCCCGGCGCGGTTGCGCGACGCATTGTTGAACGGCAGGATGCCGCTGACAGCGCGATCGGCCACCGACGCGCTCACCGAGGCGCGCGCGCCGGCCGCCGAGCCCGACGCCACCGCATCGCGTTGGCCGTACGACCCGCCGTCGAGCGAGAGCGCGGCGTGCGGCGCCCCGCCGCCGCGGCGCGACACCATCTGGATGACGCCGGTCACGGCGTCCTCGCCGTAGAGCACGCTGGCCGGCCCGCGCACCACCTCCACGCGCTCGATGTTCTCGAGGGTCAGCGAGGCCAGGTCAACGGCGCCGCCGGGCTCGTTCAGCGGCACGCCATCGAGCAGCACGCGGACGAAGTTGCCCTGCCCGCCGCGCACGAACAGCGAGGCCTGGGAACCGAAGGACGAGGCAACGACGACGTTCAACCCCGGCACCAGCCGCAGGGCGTCGGCAAGGTAGGTGATGCCGCGCGCGCGCAACGAGTCGCCCTCGAGGACGCTGACGGAGACGGGGGCGCTGACCGGCGTCTCCACGCGCGTGGCCGTGATGACGACAGGGGAGATCGGCTTGGCGGGCGACTGGGCGTGCGCGAGGACGGCGGTGCAGGCGAGAAGCAGGATAGGGCGCATGGGGGCAGACAGGAGATTGGAGATGGGAGATGGGAGACGGAAACGGCGCGACGACGCGGGCTATCGGCGCCGGAGGGGCACGAGGAACGGCGCGCCGACCGCCGGGTCGCGGGCGATGACGAGCGGCCACTCGTAGACGGGCTCGAGCACGTCGCCGCGCATCACGTCGTTGGGCGCGCCGGCCGCCACCACGCGGCCGTGATGCAGCACCACGATGTGGGCAGCAAAGCGCGCCACGAGGTTGAGCTGGTGGCTCACGAGCAAGATGGTGCGTCCTTCGCGCGCGAGTTCATCGAGCAGCTCGAAGGCCGCCATCTCGTGCGCCATGTCGAGAAAGGTGCCGGGCTCGTCGAGGATGAGCACTTCCCCGCCCTGCGCCAGCGCCCGGGCAAGCCGCACGCGCTGCCACTCGCCGCCCGAGAGCGCGTCGGTGCGCCGGTCGCCCAGCGGCAGCGCGCCGGTGCGCTGCATCGCGCCCTCGGCCGCCGCGGCATCGGCCGGGCCGAGCGCGCTCCACGCGCCATGATGCGGATAGCGCCCGAGCATCACGTAGTCGCGCACGGAAAGCGGGAAGGCCGGCTCCTCTCGCTGGGTGACGACGCTCATGGTGCGCGCCAGCTGTCGCCGGTCCGCCGTGGCGACGTCGGTGTCGCCGACGCGCATGGACCCTCCCGTGAGCGCGACCTGGCCAATCAGGGCGCGCACCGCCGTGCTCTTGCCGCTGCCGTTGGGCCCGACCACGGCGGTCAGGCGGCCCGGCAGGGCCTCGAATGTCGCGCCGTCGAGCGCGTTGATCGACGCGCCCGGATATCGCACGACGGCCTGCGAGACGCGGATCACGCGGTCCTCCGCAGGCGCATGAGAAAGAACGGCACGCCCACGATGGCGGTCACCGCGCCCAGCGGAAGCTCAGCCGGGGCGCGGACCGTGCGCGCGACCACGTCGGCGCCCACCACCAGCGCCGCGCCGACCACCGCCGACGCCAGCAGCACCTCGCGCGCCCGCCGCGCGCCGAGTGCGCGGGCGAGCGCCGGCACCACCAACCCGACGAAGCCGACGAGTCCCGCGCCGGCCACGGTGATGGCGGCCAGCAGCGCCGCCAGCAGGAAGATGCGGCGCGTGGCATCGGCCACCCGGACGCCGAGCCCGGCGGCCGCATCCTCGCCCAGGGCGAGCAGGTCAACGTCGCGCGCGACCGCCACGAGCGCCACGCCGGCGGCGGTCGCATAGACCGACAGCCAGCCAATGGTGCGCCAATCGGCGCCCGACACCGAACCCATCATCCACCACAGTGCATTGCGCACGGTGCCTTCGCCTGCCCCGGCCAGCAGTACCATGATGGCCGCGTTGGCGAACGCGCCCACCACCACGCCCGCCATGAGCAGCACGCGCGGGTCGGCGCGCCCGCGGGCGGCGCGGGCGATGAGAAGCACGAGCGCCACGGCGCCGGCGGCGCCGGCGAACGCGGCCAGAGGCAGCGCGCCCGGCGCGCTGACGCCGGCGACCACGGCAAGCACGGCGCCGACCGCCGCGCCCCCCGACACGCCGAGCAGGTACGGCTCGGCGAGGGCGTTGCGCAGCGTCCCCTGCAGCGCGGCGCCACTCATGCCGAGTCCCGCCCCGGTGATCACGGCGAGCACGACGCGCGCGAGGCGCAGGTCGCGCACGATGCCCACCGTCTGGATGTCGCCCGCGCCGGCGAGTGCGCGCAGCACGCCGCCCAGCCCGATGCGCACGGGGCCGAGCGTGAGGCCGGCCACGCCGGCGAGCGCCAGCGCAACGAACAGCAGGGACCACCGTGCCCTGGTCACGGACGGACGCCCGCCGCAGAGTCAATGAGCAGGCGGAGCGCACGCGCGGCCTCACCCATGCGCACCCCCGGGCGTCCCACCAGCGACGTGTCAACCACCAGGATCCGCCCGGCACGCACGGCGGGGACGGCCTGCCAGCGGGCGTCGGCGCGCAGGCGGCGCGCGGCCCGCGGCCCGGCCAGCACGTAGTCCGGATTCCGCTGCACGACGCTCTCCAGCGTGACCTGCGGCGATGGCTGCGCCATATCGCCGAAGACGTTGCGCGCGCCGGCCGCCACGACGAGTTCGTCGAGATAGCTTCCGGCGCCGATGGTGATCACCGGCGCGTCCCACGCGTGCCAGAAGACCGACACGGGGCGCGTGCGCCGCGGCATCGCGCGCACCGCGTCGAGCGACCGCTGCACCGAATCGGCGACCGACGCGGCGGCCGTGGTGTCGCCCAGCGCAAGGCCCAGCGCGTGAAGCACGCGCGCCAGGTCGGCGACGCGATCGGTGCGCAGCGCCAGCGTCTGCACGCCGGCCCGCCGGAACGCGGCAGCCGCCGCGCGATTGGCCGCCGCCGCATACAGCACCACCAGGTCGGGCCGCGCGGCGAGCACCGCCTCGATATTCGGCTGCAAGCCGTCGCCAAGGTCGGGCACCTGGCGCGCCGCGTCGGGCGAGCTGTCCCAGCGCGAGCGGCCGACGAGCCGTGCGCCGGCGCCGAGGGCGAAGATGGCCTCGGTCGTGACGGGGTTCAGCGACACCACGTGCGCGGCCGGCTGCGCCAGGCGCAGCGTGTCGCCGAAGTCATCGACGATGCGCACCGCCGTCGGCGCGCTCTCCGGATGGCGATCGGACGCCGGCGCGCCGCACGCCGAGGTGGCGGCGATGACGGCAAGCAGGCACCGCGTTCTGGCGCGGGCACGACGACGATGTCCAGGGCACGAATACAAAGCGGGCTCGTTCTCCATTCGGGGAACGAGCCCAGCACGCCGGGCGCGCACGGCATGCGCCCGTCGCCACGCGGCCTCCCCCGAGGCAACTGGTGTGGCACGGACGCAGGGCGTCTCCTGGCTCCGGGCCCCCGCTCCCCTTCCCGGCCCATACCGGCCAGTGGGTGTTCGAGCGGGGCATACTGCGCCCGTTACAGTGGCGGGGCCGCGCCGGACTTTCACCGGCTTCCGTGACCCGCATCCGTCAATCAATCGGTTGTCGTCGTGAACCTATGGCAAGCCCTGCTCGCGCGCAACGGCGTCGGTGATCTGCTGCGTCAGGTGGGCGCGCGCCTGCCAGTGGTCGGCGCGCTGCTCGTCGCTGGGCGACGCAATGTTGGCGAACGCCTCGTCCAGCGCCGCAAGTCGGGCGCGCAGCGTGACGGAGTCTTCCGAGGCGGAGGGCCGGCGCGCGCCGCCGCGCCGCATCATGGCGCGCGCGAGCCCGACGAGCAGCGCCGCGCCGAGCGCGGCCATGACGGCGAGGATGCGCACGCGATTGTCCGACGCCGCGCCGTCGCCCGGCGCCGTGATGCGCACCACGGCGCCGGCGCCCACGTCGTGCCCCAGGAAGCGCGCGAACGTCCGGCCGCTCACGTTCGTCGGACCGGACGACGCGAGCCCGGCCCCCTCGGCGCGGGCCAGCGAGTCTTCCACGAGCACCTCGAGGACGTCGGCCGGCTCCTCCACCGGAAAGGCATAGTCCGTGCCGGCGGGTACCGTGTACGTGAACGAGAATTGCTTCAGCCCCGGCGCGAAGGGCGCCGACAGCCGCACGCGGCCGCTCTCGAAGCGCACCGCGCCGCTCGAGAAGTCGGTCTTGCCGACGTGCGCGTCACGGGCGCCATCGAGCAGGAGGGACTGCCACACCACGCCGGTGTCGCCGGCCGCAACGCGGGTGACGGTGGAGTCGTTGGAGAGCTCGAAGATCTCGACGACAGTGCGCCGGTCGTCACCCGGCGCCTCGAGCACGACGTGCCGCGCGCGCACGTGGATGGGCACGGCCGCGCTGGTGGTGTCGTGCACCAGCAGTTCCGCGTCGCCGCCGCTCACCGCGCGCGCCAGGAACGGCGCGGAGAAATACGCGATGCCGCCGAAGGTGCACGACGCGAAGTACACCGCATTCGGGTCACCCGACGTGCGATAACTGAAGCCGTAGCGGCCGGCGGCGTCGGTGCGCACCGAGTCGAGCGGCCCGGCACGGTCGGTGCCGACCCGATGGAGCACGACCCAGCCGCCGACGAGTGGCTGCAGCGCCGTGCGTCCGCCGCGCAGCACGCGCCCGCGCACTGATCGCGCCTCGGCGCTCGCCGCCCCCCCGTGCGCACTTCCCACGGGCGGCACCGCGGATGGCGCGCCCTGCGCCGCCGCGCCCTGCGCCGCCGCGCCCGGCGCCGTGGCGCCGGCGGCGAGTGCCGCGGTCAGCAGCGCACGGACGGTCCGGCGTCCGGCATGCTGCACGCCGGCCATCACGCCGCGAAGCCACATCGCGCGACGCCTCGGCATGTCAGAACGAGAACTTCCCGAAGTCCTCGGGCCGCATCTGCTCGAGCGTGCGCTGCAGCTGCTCGGCCGAGAGCGCGACGTCGGCGTGGGCGGCGCGCTCCGGCAGCCCCTCCTCGAGGTCGCCGCCGAGCAACGACTCGTGCACGTAGATGGGGGCGTCGAGGCGCAGCGCGATGGCGATGGCGTCACTCGGCCGCGCGTCCACGAGCACCGGCGGCGACCCGCCGCGCACCAGGTGCAGTTCGGCGAAGAACGTCGCGTCCTGGACGTGCGTCACCTGCACGCGGCGCAGGGTGGCGCCGAGCCCGGTAATGAGCGCATGGCAGAGGTCGTGCGTCATGGGACGCTCGCGCCGCACGCCCTTGAGGTGCACGGCAATCGACTCGGCCTCAGGCCGCCCGATCCAGATGGGAAGCACCCGGTCGCCCTCCAGCTCCTGCAGCAGGACCACGTGCGTGTTCGACGCACTGTCGAGCCCCACCTTGGCGACCTTCACCGGAATCACGAGTGCTCCCCCCGCGGGCACGCCGCGCACTCAGCGCGCGCGGACGGCGCGCTTGAGCTCGGCGACCTTGTCGGTGCGCTCCCAGTTGAAGAGCGACACCTTGCGTCCGTAGCGTTCGGCCTTGGACGGCGCGCGGCCGAAGTGGCCGTACGACGCCGTCGGTCCGTAGATCGGCTTGCGCAGGTCGAGGGCCGCGATGATGGCGCGCGGCGTCAGGTCGAACGTCGCCTGCACCGCCTTCATGATGGCGGTCTCGGGGACGGTGGCCGTGCCGAACGTGTCCACCATCACCGACACCGGCTGCGCCACGCCGATGGCGTAGGCCAGCTGCACCTCGCACTTCGATGCCAGCTTGGCGGCCACGATGTTCTTGGCGACCCAGCGCGCGGCGTACGCCGCCGAGCGATCGACCTTGGACGGATCCTTGCCCGAGAACGCGCCGCCGCCGTGGCGGCCCATGCCGCCGTACGTGTCAACGATGATCTTGCGGCCGGTGAGACCGGCGTCGCCGTGCGGGCCGCCCACCACGAAGCGCCCGGTGGGGTTGATATGGACTTTCATCTTCCGCGCGCGCAGTTCGGACGGGATCACGGCATCGATGATCTCGCGCTTCACCGCCTCGTGGATGGCCTTGTTCTTCACCGAATCGGCGTGCTGCGTGGAGATGACGACCGTCTCGACCTCGACCGGGCGCCCATCCTCGTAGACCACCGACACCTGCGACTTGCCGTCGGGGCGCAGCCACGGGAGGGTGTTGTCCTTGCGCCGGTCGGCCAGCGCGTGCGTGAGCTTGTGCGCGAGGACGATCGGGAGCGGCATCAGCTCCTCCGTCTCGTCGCAGGCGTAGCCGAACATCATGCCCTGGTCGCCGGCGCCGCCGGTGTCCACGCCCTGGCCGATGTCGCGCGACTGCTGGCCCAGCGCGTTGAGCACGGCGCACGAGTCGGCGTCGAAGCCGATGCCGGCCTCGGTGTAGCCTATCGTCTTGATGGTTTCGCGCACCAGGCCGCGCAGGTCGACCCAGGCGGCGGTGGTCACCTCGCCGAAGATCGTCGCGAGGCCCGTGGTGACCATGGTCTCGCACGCGACGCGCGAATGCGCATCCTGGGCGAGGAGTGCGTCGAGCACCGCGTCGGAGATCTGGTCGGCGACCTTGTCGGGGTGGCCTTCGGTGACGGATTCGGACGTGAAGAGATGGCGATGCAGCACGGGATCGGGTCGGTTGGAGGCGCCAACGGCCGGCACAGCGCCGGCCGTGTTCAATGATTGTCCTTCTTGTCGGGAAGAATAGGCGTGTCAACGAGGGCGAGCAACCCGTCGGCCGCATCGCCGCGGCGGCGCAGCTCGCCCAGCAGGCGCGGCCGCAGCAGCGCCTCGACGGCCTTGGCCGTGCCGGCGTCGAGCGCCTCGGCCATCGCGGCGGCCGCGGTGGACACCCGGATGGTGCGGATGAGGTGCTTCACCGCCGGCACCGACCGCGGGGCCACGCTGAGCTGGCGAATGCCCAGGCCGAGGAGCGCAAACGCCATGAGCGGCTGCGACGCCATCTCGCCGCAGACCGACACCTCGATGCCGGCCGCCGCGCCATCCGCCTGCGTGCGCGCGATGAGCCGCAGCACCGCCGGATGCAGCGCGTTGAAGCGATCGACGAGCTGGATGTTGCCGCGATCGACGGCCAGGGTGTACTGCACGAGGTCGTTGGTGCCGATGGAGAAGAACGCGGTCTCGCGCGCCAGCGCGTCGCCGGTCATGACGGCGGCCGGCGTCTCGATCATCACGCCGAGCGGCACGTCGGCCCGATGCGGCACGCCGCGCGCCACGAGGTCCCGGGCCGCCTCAGCGATGAGCACGCGCGCCTGGCGCACCTCGTCCACCGAGACGATGAGCGGCAGCATGATGCGCAGGTCGCCGTGCACGGCCGCCCGCAGCAGCGCGCGCAGCTGCACCAGGAAGATCGCCGGCTCGTCGAGGCACATGCGGATGGCGCGCCAGCCGAGGAACGGGTTGGCCTCGTGCGGGAAGCCGCCCACCGGCAGCTTGTCGCCGCCGATGTCGTAGGTGCGGATGACCACCGGGTGCGGCGCGAAGGCGCGGAGGACGCGGCTGTACGCCTCGTACTGCTCGTCCTCGTCCGGCATCGCGGCGCGTCCGACCACCAGGAACTCGGTGCGCATGAGCCCCACGCCCTCGGCGCCGCTCGTGGCGCCGGCGGCGGCCTCGTCGGGCATGTCCACGTTGGCGCGCAGCGTGATGCGGACGCCGTCGAGCGTCACGGCCTCGGCGCCGGCGTAGCGCTGCAGCTCGCGCGCCTCCTCCTGCTCGATGCGGGCGCGCTCGCGGTACTCCGCGATCCGATCGGCCGTCGGGTCGAGGATGAGCAGGCCGTGCGTGCCGTCGACAATGGCCACCGCCCCCGACTCGATGCGCGCCGTGGCCTCGCGCAGGCCGACGACCGCCGGCAGCCCCAGCGAGCGCGCCAGGATGGCGACGTGCGACGTGCCGGTGCCGGCGTCGGTGGCGATGGCGGCGATGGCCTCGCGGTCGAACTGCACGGTGAGCGACGGCGTGAGGTCGTGCGTCACGAGGATCGCGTTGCTCCCCTTGGGGAGTTCCACCGGGTCGCGATCGGGCAGGTCGAGGAGCAGCGAGAGCACGCGGATCTGCACGTCGAGCAGGTCGCTCACGCGCTCGCGCATCAGCGCGTTGGTGGACCGCGCGAAGTGCTCGCGCCACTCCAGCAGCACCAGGTCGAACGCCTTCTCGGCGGCGAAGCCCTGGCGGATGAGCGTCTCGGCGCTCATGCGCAGGTCGGCGTCCTGGCAGATGGAGATCTGCACGTCGAAGATTGCGGCCTCCTCGGGCCCGGCGTGCTCCTCGACGCGGACACGCACCTTCTGCAGGCGCTCGGCCGCCTGGTCGCACGCGGCGTGCAGCCGGGCGACTTCCCGCTCGACCGCGTCGCTCTCGATCATGCGCGGCGTCACCTCGGGCACCTCCCACCGCAGGAGGTGCACCGGCCCGATGACGATGCCGGGCGACGCGGGAACGCCGGTGATCGTGAGGCTCACGTCAGCTCTCACCGAACCGCGTGTTCACGAGCGCGACCAGCGCATCCACCGCGGCCTGCGCGTCGTCGCCCAGGGCGCGGATCAGGATGGTGGCGCCGCATTCCGCGGCGAGCATCATCACCCCCATGATGCTCTTGCCGTTCACTTCCAGGTCGTCGCGCACGATGGTGATCGCCGCCTGGAACCGGGCGGCGACCTTCACGATCTCCGCCGCCGGCCGGGCGTGGATCCCGTGGGCATTCTGCACCTGGACCGAGCGTTCGACCATCAGCGCACCACCGAGTAGAGGAGAAACACGACGAGCAGCAGCACGCCGACGCGCAGGCCGTCGATGCGCCCCTGCCAGCGCGCCAGCACGCCGGCGAGACCGGCGGCGCAGGCCAGCTCGAGGCCGAACGAAAACGGATGTCCATCGCTCGTCCGATGGAGCACCAGGGGCAGCGCCAGGCCCGACACGAGCGCGACGCCGCGCGCCACATGCAGCGGCCCCTGGCGCAACACGGGGCTCCCGAGCGCCGCGGCGATCTTGAGCCCCTCGCGATACCCCGCGCGCAGCCCCCACGCACGCAGGGCGACGTGACCCACGTTGTAAGTTCCCACAAAGAGGGCAACGACGCCAGCGGCGGAGACGCCCACGCCATAGGCGAGCAGCGCCAGCGCCGAGCAGAAGGGCAGCCACCCCGCCCAGACGAGCCGGTCGCCGGCGGCGCCAAGCGGGCCGCAGCACGCCGTGCGAAACCGCTCGGTGCGCACGGCATCCTCGCCGTCGAGCTCGGCGCGGACCAGAGCGCCGACCGCCAGCGCAGCCAGGTAGGGATGCGCGTTGAAGTACCGACTGTGGCGGGCCATGGCCGCCTGGTAGGCGGGGCCGTCGCGGCCGCCCGGGAGCAGGCGGAACGCCGGCTCGGCCGCGAAGGCGATGCCGTTGCCGATCATCACCTCGTAATTGTAGCTGCCCTGCACGGCGAAGAGCCGCACGAAGACGCGCAGCCACGTGCCCCACGGCAGCGTCGGCGCGGCGCTCACCGCAGCACCGCCATGGCACTGCCGGCCAGGCCGCCCGCCAGCAGCCACCACTGATAGCCCTTGGCGGTATGGACGACCTTCCACACCGCAGCCCCGGCAACGCCGACCGCGATGGTGCTCACCACCACCACCGCGATCGCGTCAGCGCCGGCGTGCAACGCACCGGCCAGAACCGTGCGCGCCGGCTCGAGCACCAGGACGAACGCCGCGGTCACCGCGCCAGCGCGACCGAAGTCCACCACCAGCCCGGTCCATTGCACCGCGAGCACGGCGGCGGCGTTGCCCGCCACGAGTTCGTCGCGGTAGCGCCCTGCCACCCTGAGGTTGAAGTGACGCAGCCAGACGAGCGTCTGGCCCCCGAGGAAGGCGCACGCCAGCCCGGCCAGCACGGCAAAGGGCACGATGCGGGCGTTCGGCACCGCGTCGCCGTGCTGCAGGGCGGCCATGGCGCCGGCGGCCACCGACGCCGGCCCCCACTCGGGATAGCGCGACGCGCCGAACGGCATGGTCTCGAGCGCAAAGCACTCCAGCAGGATGCCCACCAGCAGTCCGGACCCGGCGTCGCCGCACAGCAGGCCGGCGAGCGTTGCGCTCACCAGCGGGCGCGACAGCATGGCCTGCGGGAACGACACGAAGTCGAGGCCGACGACGGCCCCGAGCATCGTGAGCAGCGCCAGCGTGCCGACGTCGGTCATCCGCCGCTCCGGCCGAGCAATTCCTCGAGCGGCACCTGCGGCGTGCCCGGGACGTCCAGCGCCGACACCTCCACGCCGCGCGCCGCGATGGCCCGCAGGTCGGCCTCTTCGGCGTCGTCGAGAAAGACGTACCGCAGCCTCGGGGTTCGGCCGGCGCGGTGGTGCAGTCCGCCCAGGTTGACGTGCTCGATGCCCGCGCCGCCCTCGACCAGGGCGCGCATCGTCGCCGTGTCCCCGGTCAGCAGCATCCCCGGATCGGGGAGGGCGCGATAGGCGTCCAGATGCGCCAGCGCGCCGGCCGTCGTCTCGAAATACACGGTCATCTCGGGCGGCACGCCCATGCGGTACAGGTCCTGCTCCCACGCGCTCACGGCAAGCATGTCGTCAACGAGCACAATGAAGCCGAGGGCCAGCGGCTGGCCCCAGCCAACGACGACCTGCCCGTGCACCAGGCGGTCATCGATGCGGTAGACCTCAAGCGCCACCGGCGCCCTCCTCGGCGACCAGCATGGCGGCCTGCCCCTTCTCCACCGCGAGCCGCCACATCGCCGGCCCGGCCGCGGCCGACATGACGAACGCGAGCAGCATGGGCAGGTTCGCCCCGCAGACGACGGCCAGCCCCGGATTCTCGTGCGCAATGCGCCGCGCGGCAATCGTGCAGCTGCCGGCCGGCAGGTCGGTGAACACCACCTGCGCCCCGGAGGACGCGACGGTCCGGCGCATCGCGTCGGCCAGGTCGGCGCTGCCGAGGTTGGCGTTGCTGAACGCCAGCAGGCGCGCGGCGGCGGTCGCGCCGGCCACGCGGGCGACGGCGCTCACCAGCCCCTCGGCCAGGTCGCCGTGGGCCGCGACGATGGCCCGCGGTCCGTCACTCATCGTCGTCGAGCAAGTACTTGCCCACCTCGGCCGTCCGGCTGGCCATCTTCGCCTTGAGGCGCTCGTTGAACGAGTGCGCGGCGTCCACGCCGGTGTAGCGCAGCAGGTGGTTCATGGCGATCACCTCGGAGATCACCGTGATGTTCTTTCCGGGATTCAGCGGCACCGTGATCTTGGGCAGGTCGACGCCGAGGATGTTCACCGTCTGGCCGTCGAGCCCCGTGCGGTCGACCTGCAGGTTCTTGTCCCACACCACGAGGTCCACCACCACCTCGATGCGCTTCTGCTGGCGCACGGAGTGGATGCCGAAGATGGCGCTGACGTCGATGAGCCCGACGCCGCGGATCTCCATGTAATGGCGCTGGAGTTCATGCCCACGGCCGATGATGACGTCCACGCCCTTGCGGCGGGCGAGCACGAGGTCGTCGGCCACCAGCCGATGGCCCCGCTCCACGAGGTCGAGCACGCACTCCGACTTGCCAATGCCGCTCTCGCCCGTGAAGAGCAGGCCCACGCCGAAGACGTCGGCGAGCGAGCCGTGCAGCGAGATGGCCGGCGAGAATTCGTTCTCGAGGAACGGCGTGATCATCCGGTAGAAGTCGTTCGTCTTCAGCGCCGAGATGAGGATGGACACGCCGGCGCGCTGCGCCTCCTCGTCCATGCCCGGGGGCAGCGTCTGGCCCTTGGTCACCATCACGCAGGGGAGCGGATAGCTGAAGTAGGTGCGCAGGTTGTGCCGGCGCGTGTCCTCGTCGAGCGACTTGAGGTAGCTCACCTCGGTCTCGCCGAGCACCTGCACGCGCTGATGGACGAACCGGCCGGTGTACCCGGCCAGCACGAGCCCGGGGCCCGAGGCATCGGACGTCGGGATCTCGCGCGCCAGCCCCTCCGGGCTGCCCAGGACCGTGAGGCGCAGGGCATCGCCCATGCGCTCCACGAGCCCGCGGACGGTCAACGGCATGCGCGCCTCAGCCCGCGGTGGCGGCGGCACGCCGCTTCGGCGTGTGGCGCTCCTTCGACGCCTGACGCACCAGCTTGCCGAGCGCGGCGTTGAGGGCCGGCCCCCAGTAGCGCCCGGCGGCGGCGGCCACCAGCCGCGTGCCGCGGGGCGCCGTGAACACGATCTCCACGCGGCGCTCCGGCCCATCCTCGTCGAACCGGACGATGGCGCCGGTGGCGCGCGGGATGCGCTCCGCCGCCTTGACGACCGCCCGTTCGGCCCGCTTGAGCATGGACTCGGTCAGCGCGATGCCACGATGCGAAAAGACCAGTTCCAAGACGCTATCCTCCGGTGTGTATCACCTGCTGAAGATGCGCCGCCGTCTCGTCGGCGGCGCGGTCCCACGTGAAGGTCCCGGCAAACCGGCGCCCCGCGGCGCCCAGGCGGGCGACCAGCTCGGGCGACTGGCACAGGCGCAGCATGGCGGCCGCCATGGCCGCCGGGTCGCCGTGCGGCACGAGGTATCCTGTCTCGCCATCACGCACCGACTCGCGGATGCCCGGCGAGTTCGACGCCACCACGGGCGTCCCGCAGGCCGAGGCCTCGATATTGGTGAGGCCCCACCCTTCCTTGGGTGACGCAAAGGCCGTGGCCCAGGATCGCCGCAGCAGCGCCAGCTTCTCGGCTTCGCTCACAAAGCCAAGAAACCGCACGCGCGCGGTCAGGTCAAGCGAGGCGACCAGGGCCTCGAGGGCGGGACGGTAGTCCCCCTCGCCCGCGATCTCGAGCACGGCCCGCAGGTCGGCCACCTGCGCGAAGGCGCGGATGACGAGGTCCACGCCCTTGTACTTCTTCAGGCGCCCGAGGTAGGCAAAGACCGGTGTGGGCGAGCGGAGCGACGCATCGGGCGTATAGTACTCGCAGGACGCGCCGGGATAGATGACCCGCACGTGGTCGCGCGCGATCCCGCGCGCCGCGAGGTCGCCGGCCGTGCTCTCGCTGATCGCCTCGAACGGCGTGTCGCGGTACACCGCCGGGATGGGACGCTCCGACAGCCAGACCGCGGCGGCCAGCGGTGCGGCCAGCTCCTGGAATGCCGTCCCGCCGAACAGGTGCGGCACGCAGGCCACGG
>Ga0334722_10002418_pt1 | contig 21259 bp, 21 predicted proteins | sample C3_bottom_MG_FD_207210 | JGI IMG/M metagenome (GOLD analysis project Ga0334722, IMG submission 207210) | Sediment microbial communities from Yellowstone Lake, YNP, Wyoming, USA - C3_bottom | ecosystem: Environmental > Aquatic > Freshwater > Lake > Sediment | place: USA: Wyoming | collected... | reverse complement strand
TTGTCATTATCATCGTCTGCAAGTGCAAATGGAATTGGTACTAGAGCACTTCCAAGTAGTAGTGAAATAATTACTAGACCATATGATATTTTACTTGTTGTATTCATTTTCCCTGCGTCCTTCCTATTGTGTAAAAGTAAAAAAATATTAAAGATGTTGCTGTGCACTGTGCACAAAAATTATGCAGTTATGAATTGATGAGGATTTATTATAGAACATATTTGTGATTTTATGATAATTAACATTGTAGAGCTCCCTGAGTGAGAATTTTCATAAACAGAGATTAATTTGTAGCACATTATTAGAATTGTTTAAACAAAATTTAATAAGGATTTCACAGACATTGCAAAAATCAAAATAGATATAGACAAAATAATTGGTTTTCCATAAGGCCTGTTTATGAAATAGGTCAATGAAATGGCAGCAGGTATTTGGAATGGAATGTTATAAAGAATACGTGTCTGAATAACGTCCTCTCCAAACAGAATTGGCAAAAGGGCAATTGAAAAAAAGACGCCAATGAAAATATTTGGCATCGAATAAAGTTTCGACATTAAAAGCCAACATACACACAACGAAAGAATTAGAATATTCCCAAACTGTCCTCCAGCAAAAAGTTGTATTGATTCAATCAAATTTTTTTCAAGTGTAAATACATTTTCAGTGCCAATCTTTGTACCTGCTATTAATACATCTTGTTCAATACCGCCAACTGAATCGGTAAAGATACTTTTGCTAATATCTATTACAACAGATAGAGTGAGAATTAGCGCGATCAAAATAATTTTCTTTGTTTCAAATAACTTTAGTTTGTATGCAACACCAAGAAAGATAAACATAAAAAGTGTTAATATCGTCCATGTGTACACATGGCTAAAAAGTAAGAGAAACACAAGTACTGAGAAAATAATAAAATTTCTTTTTGATGGAATTTTAAGAAATTTTATTAGAAAAACAAATGCAGAATAACCAATTATAATAGCTAACCAATTAGCATAGATGCCAGCATATACTCCAATTAAGGTATGAAATGATACTGCTGTTAGAAATGATGCAAATAATGACGAAATATCGTTTGAAGTCAACTCACGGGTAAGGAAAAATACAACCACGACAAGTATTGGTGCTAGAATTATTGGAAGATAATCAATTGTCTGTGCCGAAGAACTGTCAAAGACTTGTACGATTGGAAAAATTAACAGTAATGGAATTGGTCTATCTCCTGAGCTTTGAAGAAAAAATATTTGATTAAAAAATTCTGTACTCTCTGATGAACTTAATTTATTCATCCATCTTTGATAATCTGCACTATCAGAGCCAACAAGCTCATTCTCAGGATTAACTGTTGGATAATGAGGAATTAAAACTAGAATTATGGACATCAACATGAAAGATACAAGATAAAGAATTTTTATTTTGGCGTTTAATTTATGACTGGAAAGTTCAGAGTTTATTTTTTTTAAACTCAATTTGTTAAATAGTCTCATTGCCAAAAGCTTTACTGTGGAGCCTGCAACAAGAAAAACCAATAATGCTGGCGATAAAACAGACGCAAGGATGAAAATCTGAAAAGCATAATCAGTTACATCTAAAGTAATTGAAAATAATGACGAACCAGATAACAGTAAAGAAAATCCACCTAACCCAATACCGAAGATTGCAAAAAACACCAAAGTCAAGTTATGCCGTGTAGAAATTTTCATAATTGAGAATCTATTGCAAATCAAGAATCCTACAATTACAGGCAGTGATGCAAAAGTTATCATCACTAATAATGTTGGAACGTTTGATCCAAATGCAGCTAAAGCCACAGCGCAGTAGATAAGTAATGATATAGTTCTGGATTTTCCAAAAACTGATATTGCAAGCCAAGCTAGAGTTGTGATTGTCATTATAAGACTGTCAACAAATGGATCAAAAACATATGTATGAAATGATTTATGGAATGTTTCACGCTCCTCCAAAGGAAAAATCCCAACTTCAAAAAAAGTTCCTGCTGAAAATACATAGAAAAAAGAGACTAGTACAATCAATACAGAAGAAATTACCGTTTGTGCTGAATAGACCATTTCAGATCTTTGCATGTTTCCATTCAAATTTTACTCTCATTTATACTCCTAATCTCTACTTTAAAGTGCCTATATTTGAAAATTAATTTTGAGCTAAAGAAAACTATGAATCTAATTTAAGGACAATGAATTATACCGATACTCCATCATAGTTTAGATTTCGAAATTTTCCATATTATTTTTCATTAATGCATTCTGCAAATGCCTTTATTGTATTACTCGTTACATAATTCCAATCAAATTTTTGTGCATACCGAAGTAATTCATTCATGTTATCCGGGGCTCTAAAGTTGGAGATAACTTTTAAAACAACATTCTCAATTTCTTCAGTTGAAACTTTTGTGAGTATGGTTTTTGCAGAATACCCTTCTAATATTTCTGGTATCCCTCCTACTTGAGTGGAAACTATGTGTAAACCTGCATTCATAGCCTCAATTATCGTCAAAGGGAGTGCTTCAAATCTAGAGGGAAGGACAAAAACATCTGATGCAATGTATAATTCATGAATTTGTTCTTGTGGTTGCCAATCAAACAAATGTATATTTTCAGAATTCCCAATAATTGATTTTACTTGAGCGCCTAATGCCCCTCCACCAACTATGACAATTTCACTTCCGCTCTTTTTGACTATATTCTTTGCAGCCTCTGCAAAATCTATGATTCCTTTAACATGCTCAAAACGACCGCAGAAAAGAACTATTATGCTATTTTGATTTATACCGTATTTTTTTCTATATTCTACTTTCTTACTCAGATTTTTTTTAAAAAGTTCGGTAATAACTCCATTTGGAATAGTAAAATATTTTGTATGTTCTTTGCCGAATTGTTTTGCATAATTGGTGATATAGTCTGTTAATCCTATAACTCCATTGGTTTTTGATAGAATTCTAGTAAATACATATTTGTTAAACCAATCTTCTATTCTTGATTTTCCTCCAAGCACATTTGGATTCAATGCATACATCCCATGCAATGTTAATACAGATGTAACACCATATCTGTGAGCAGAATTTATCGCCATCCATGAAGTTGGATAATGATGACCGTGTACATGAATTATGTCAAAATTTCCATTTCGTATAACTGATTTAATTTTTATCCCAAGATCTATCGGAACACTCATGCTACGTAAAGTGGGATATGGCCATCCTGGTAGATAAATAGAACTTATTCTGTAAATTTGGTTAAAGATTTCATTTGATTCTTTTATTTTGTTACCAAAATGCTTTGGTGCAATAATAGAAACATTATTTTCTTTTCTGATCAAATTTGCATCAAGATTCCATACATGGCTAGAGATTCCACCTATGTCTGGCGGAAAAAATGGTGTAATGGTCAATATTTTGTAAGTTTTTGTCATGTATTAGATATGTGCACAACATCACTAATTTAATAGTGCACTGTCTTAGTAGAACACAATAACTTGGTTGACGTATCAATGGTAAGTTCAAATTTAATAATATATTGGAAACTTGGTCATGAATTATCACCTTTACCAGTAAGTATAAAATCGAGGTAAAAATCTAATTGCAATACATAAATGGAATCAGCGAAATAGCACACCCGATCCTGATTATTGTTCCAATTTTCCTAATGGTTTTAGCAGGATATACGGTGGGATGGATGATCTCCAGACTGAGAAAAATTAAATCGGATGTTTTAAGTGATCTCATAACAGGCAGTATAATTCTAATTTTTCTTTTCATTTTTGGCTTCATAATCTTTGGTGTAATTGGTTCCATCGTAAAAGAATACTTCTTTTTCTTCACTATTGCATTAGTAATTCTTTCAATTATTCCCCTATTCTTATTATTGAAATTTTTGCCTTGCTGTTATGGAAAAATTAGAAATAATATTACCTCTCACTCGTTTATTATTTGTCTTTTTGGAATAGCACTTTTTACAATTCTTGTTGTGTACAACGCTGTAATAATATTTCATCATCCTATTTTCTTTGAATATGATCCAGTAAATAATTACCTGCTGACATCCAAATCCATCCTATTGGGTAATGGTTTACACCATGATTATTATGGTGGTGCTGATATACACCTTAGGTCAGCACCACTAAACAATGCAATCAATGCTTGGATTATGGATATTTTTGGATATTCAAGTTTTCGTCTTTTTCCTATCTATTTTGTATTTTTTTCTGCGCTGTATGTATTCCGATTTTCAAAGAGAGTTACCAATGATTCATTCATTAGTTGGATTGCCTCTGCTGTCTTTTTAATAACTCCTGCAATACTCTCAACAAATTCTCGCTTTAGTCTATATCCAGATATAAATTTCTTACTTTTTCTAACTACAAGCTTTTATTTTCTGGCTCAAGTAATTGCTCAAAAGACAACTGCAAAAAAAGATTTGCTATTGTTAATGATTTCATTATCTGTACTGATATTAAGTAAGGATGTGGGTCTACTCATTGCATGGGCAATTTTATTTGTAGTTTTGTATGTAAAATTCAGCAGTAGAAGTCTTAAAATAAGATCTATTTACAGCATACTAATTTTTTTGCCTTTTTATTTATTGATACTTAATGATTTTCGTTCCTACGGTGTTACAGCTCACACTACTATTAGACTAATCGAAATATCGTTGGCAACTACTGGATTGTTTTATGTGTTATCTCATTTGACAAAAGAAGAAAAATCTACATTAAGATTACGCAATCTCTATTATTTTATTCCACTATTAGTACCAGCAATCTTTCTTGCCATCAATATTCATGATATTAATGGGCCATATTCCAGTTACGTATTTTCAGACAGTCTCAATAAATCCAATGTTTTATACCACACCATTATGGGGTTTGAAGATAAGCATTCTCGTGAATTATGGACTTTATTAGAAAACCTGCCACCAATAGACATTTTGTTTACTGCGACATTGTTAGGTTCACTATTCATATTTTTTAAGTTAAGCGGTTTAGTAACAATAATCAGAAAATTTAAGCTCAATGCATACTACGCAACCATACTTATCATATTGATTTTGCAACTAGCTATTTGGGCATATTTAGATCTAGGAACTGATCCTAGGGATATAAGGCACATATCGTATTTTGCTCCAATTTTTGCAGTTATTATTGTCTCAGGATTTAGAAAAACGACAACTCCTTACAAATTATTCTATTACGGCATAATTGTCATTTCGACATACTACTTCATATTCAAAGATATGCTAATGCCCAAATTTAATGGCCATTTTGGAGGTATTTTGCTTGATTCACAAAAAGATCCTAAAATATCACTGATGAGTTTAGAATGGGCAGCCCTCCTAATCCTAATTTTATTAGTAATTGAATTAAAAGAACCAATCTTAATTCGGTACTTTAGCAAAATCAAATTTCCACGATTTCTAACTAAGAAATATTTTTCCTTAATAATTATCGCATTTTTCGTTTTGTTAGGTCTTAATGTCTATACACTTTATACCACTGGAGTTGTATTAGACCCACCAGAAAAGATGGATTTGGTGGCACCGATTGCATGGGAAGCCAATCAAACTGAGGTGATAGATTTTCTTAATCACAGCGAAGAAGGTAATGTTTTATCGTTACAGGCCCAAGCAATCTCTTTCTTTACTAACAGGACTAACTTTGAGCTTTATGACACTCATACTTTTAATTCAATTTCTTCCTTACTGCAAACTGAAGATCCTACTGAGTTTAAGCAGAAAATTTCCTATATGAACATAAAATATTTTGTATTTCCAAATGAAAATTCGGCTATGTATGAAAAAACACAAAGGTTTAGTCAGGTGTATAATATGACTAACATATTGGAAACTGATGAAAGTTTTCAAAAAGTTATACTCAGGTCTTATAATATATACAACTTTACGAGGTAGTCAAGAATTGAACGTATTGATTGCAATCAGAAATGAGCTATGATTTAACTACATCAACAACAGAATCAAAAGGTAAAAGAAATTGAGTAATTCAGCAGTTGGAAGAGGAGGAGCGTATATTTTCATCGAAAATACTTCCTCACTTATTCTCGGATATGTTTTTTGGTTTGTTATAGCAATAATTTCCACATCAGAAGTTGTAGGAATTTCTGCCGCGGTAATTTCTATGACTAGTATTTTCATATCATTAGTCACGCTAGGTATTCCTAGCGGAGTACAGCGATTCTTAGGCAAATACTTTGTAGACCAAAATCTACAAGAGGCTAAAGTCTTCGTAAAGATATCTATCTTTATAATTTCTGTTGGAATAACTATTTGTAGCATTATAATTTTAACTTTTCATGAATGGGTAGAGAAAACATTTGTGATTAATTTTGAGCTAGTTTTGTTGGCTATTTTAATCACCTCATCAACTGCGATGAGTCTATTGTTCAGATCTTTTGTAATTTCTACATTAAAAACAAAAATACTTCCAATTGTAATGATAACTTCCACTTTTTTTAAGATAACCATAACCGTTATCTTGATTTTGATGGGTATAGGAGCATTCGGGATTCTCATTGGATTTGCAATGAGTCAGGTTCTTGCTACTATAATTTTAGGAATTAGCATCTGGACAATTCTAAAACCGTCGACGGAAAAGTCCCTATTATCCTTTAAAAATACATCCAAAAACATACTATCTGCCAGCATCTCCAATTGGCTTCCATTAATAATAACCACAATAGGAACTCAATTGGGTACAATAATTGTTTTTGGTGCTCAGGGAGCAAGCAATGCAGGAATTTTCTTTATGGCATTCTCTGTATTTTCCGCACTGAGCGGAATTATGTCTTCATTATTTACTATCGCATATCCTGCATTAAGCTCTATGACAGATGGCAGAAAGCGACTTAGCTGGAGAGTTATAAAATTGAGTTTAATTATTTCACTTCCTTTCTCTGCATGGTTAATGTTTTATGCAAAAAATGTATTATATCTTATAAACCAGAGCTATGGTGAAGGCTCCTCTACATTAGAAGTACTTTTGTTGTCAATATTTCCAATGGTAGTAACGTCTGGTGTAAACATCTTAGTGTACTCCTACGGAAAATATAGACAGGTCTTGATAATTGGTTCTGTAGTTAGTATTCCACGTATAATTCTTTATTTTGCCCTGGTTCCAGTTTATGGAATTTGGGGGGCAAGTATGAGTTATACAATTGGTTCAATTGCAGGGCTAATTGTTTCACTATTAGTAGCAAAAAAGATTGGAATGAAAATATTTTGGAAACAACTTGTTTATCTGTGCATAATCCCTCATGTACTTGCAATACTATTGAGCTATGTGAATGTGAATTACGTTATTAGCTTTATATCTATACCTTTGATAACATGGTTTTTATTATTAAAAATAGGTCTTATCACAAGAATAGATTTACAAGATTCTATAGGAGTTCTTCCAAATAATATTGCGAATAGAACTCTTATGATAGTTAATAGAATAGCAAAGAAATTAAACAGTTCATATTGAGTGTATAAGCGAAAATATTTTTAACACATATAGAATTAATTTACAACATACAACATTGATAATTTATCTTTGTTACATTCCATTAAGAATTTTTTTGAAGTAAGGCTATTTCCTTAAAAATATAACGAACAAATAATCCTGTCATTATTACCTTGAACTAAAAATACATTGTCATCAACTCACACCAACTTGACTTAATTTTGTTTACTGATTTATACTGAATACAATTAAACTCTAAATTCTTTTCTACGTTGAAATATGTTTAGGACTCAAAATGCATGCCTCAATTACTGTTTAGGTAATATTGTGGGGATTTTTTCATCACAATCCAGTCTTAACTTTCTGTGCATTTGCAAGAACCTCTGTATATACTGCTATATATTTTGCCGCTATTCCGTCTGTAGAATATTTTTTTATTGCAAATCTTCTATTTCTTTCACCTCTCTCTTTGAACAATTCATTATTTTTCCTGATATCAAAAATTAATTTGTTAATTCCATTAGTAATAGCAGTCTGATCTAATGGAACTACGTAATTATTATTTGGATCGATAGCTTCTACCAAACCTCCATGATCATTACAAAGAATAACTTTGCCTAACATAATTGCCTCAATCACAGAGTATGGTTGATTATCCAAGCCTGAAATATGAAAATATGCATCAGAATTAGATAAAAAATCTCTAAAATCTGTTCTGAATCCCATAAAAATAATATTTTTATCATTTTCATATTTTGCTTTCATACTTTTCAGATTTGTACCATTACCGAAAACCAATAATTTAACAAAATTATAGTCATCTTTAATACTGTTCATAGATTCGAATAAAAAGCGTAATCCATTAGATTTTTTCTTAATGTTAAAGTTAGATGCAGTTACAAAAATAATGTCATTGTTTAATTTTTTTGTAATAATATTTGATAAATTATTTTGCAGTGAAGCAGGATTGAAAGGATTAGGGATCACAATAGTATTTTTTGAGATTTTCATCTTGTATAATAGATATTGGCTAGGAGATATTATCACATTTGCACATAATCTATATGTTTTATCTGCAATCCAAAATGGAATGTATACATGCGGGTTTCTTAGTAAGGAAGACTCTTCAGGATAGATTCCATGATATGTTGTAATTATTTTTTTTTGGAATATTTTTGCCAAGATAATAAATGGAACGTTATATGGAGAAAGTACAACGAAGTGTACTACTTCCACTTTCTGCAGGTAATTCAGATATTTTTGAAATAATTTGATACAATTATTTAAAATTCCTTTATTTTGTCTACCTATCAATTCATAGACTATCAAATTATTTGATTTGAAACCATGAAGTAATTCTTCTACAAATCGTTTTACCCCCCCATTTAATTTTGGAGTCACTGCATTGAAAATCAAAACAGGTAATTTCTCAAATTCTTTCATTATAATTCAATATTTATTAGTATTAATATTGATTTAAAATTGAATTCATTTTAATTTGTTTTAATCTTGTTCAGTAAATAGAAATTTAGCTGTAGAAATCACAGATGTTGTTTTTCATATAAATCAGTTAATCTTAATATGAATTTGTTATATGTTTATCTAAATTAGATATTTACAAAAGATTATGGTGGATTGTTTTCTCTTAAACCCACTAATCTCTTTTATTCTCTCTTAATCTCTCTTTTACTCACTTATTTTCAATTATTTTTGAACATCATCTTGTGCATTATGCACAGCAAATTTGTAATATTACAACTTCTTTTGTTATTTTCTATGGTCAACTATACTTCTAACACGCTAGTATGTATCCCTGCATTCAATGAAGCAAGACAAATTGCCCAGATTGTTAATAATGCAAAAAAATACTGTTCAGAGGTTTTAGTATGCGATGATGGCTCCGTTGATCGTACTGCAGAGATTGCTAAGAACGCTGGAGCTATCGTTATCAGACATAACTCTAATCGGGGATATGGTGCTGCAATTAAGACATTGTTTGCTGAATCAAGGAAAAAAAATGCAGAGATTATTGTTACACTTGACTCTGATGGACAACATGATGTAAACGAAATTCCAAAACTTATTAATCAATTATTAAGAGAGGATGTAGACATTGTCATAGGTTCTAGATTTTTAAACAAAAAAAGTCAAGAACAAATTCCTATGTATCGAAGTTTTGGAATAAGGACAATCACGAAGCTTACTCAGGTTGCATCTTATGAGAATCTAACTGACTCTCAAAGTGGATTTAGAGCGTATAGTAAAAATGCATTAGAAAAGATAAACATTTACGAAAATGGAATGTCTGTCTCCACAGAAATATTACTAAAAGCTAAAGAAAAAGATCTTATAATAAAAGAAGTTCCAATAACAGTGAGATACGATGTTGAGGATGCTTCCACTCAAAATCCTCTCAAGCATGGAATTAGTGTGATTCATTCTGTCATATTGTTTGTTTCTCTTAAACATCCTCTTACATTTTACGGAATTTTAGGGTTGGTATTTCTAGGACTTGGCATAGCATTCATGGCTAGTGCACTTGATCTTTTTTCTGCAACACGATATGTATCAACTCCTAACATAATATTGGCAGCTGGGTTTTTCATAATAGGTATTGTATTGCTAGCAACAAGTGTCATTTTGTATACAATGGCAGCACTTCTTCGTGGTAAATTGAAGGAATCCTAATTTTACTAAGGATGTATGGCAGATGAATTATCATGTTTTTGTGGGTGCTACAGGGAATGCAAGTAATGGAAAGATTGGGCAGTTCCCACAGGACTTACATGTGAATTATCGTTTTATGTTATCATGGATGCATGAACAATCAATCACCGCTGGATCTAGCGCGCGATTCTTGGATTACGGATGTGGTAATGGTAAGGTGGTTGTAGCCGCACGAGATAGTGGATTGGAATGCGTCGGGGCAGAGACATTCTACGAAGGTCACTCCAAAGTTCAGATTGAAGATCTGAAGAAGGCAGGTCTCCTTGGCGGTGTTGTGTATAAAATCGATGGAGGCCGATTGCCGTTCCCAGATGAATTCTTCGATGGGGTAGTCAGCAATCAAGTATTCGAACATGTAGTAAATTTGAATGCAGTTCTCCTTGAAATTCATCGCGTCTTAAAACCAAATGGGCGGTTGCTATCTCTTTTCGCAGATAGTGGTGTTGTGAGAGAAGGACACGTAGGGGTACCGATGGCTCACTGGTTCAAGAAGGGAAGTCGTCTGAGGGAGCATTACATGACAGTCGCTAGGACTCTAGGTCATGGAACAAAACTTAATCCAGGTGAGAAACCGCGAGAGTGGGCTCGACGGTATGGGTACTTCTTGGACAACTTAACGGTTTATCGGTCATACCATGCCATTCGGAAAGCTTACGATCCGCTGTTCATGACGAATCATGTAGAGGAAGAATATATCAGGTTACGATTACCCAAGGCAAGTTATGTGTTGCGCATCCCGGGCATGACTTCATTAGCTCGATTTGCATTCACTAAAGTAGCGGGAATAATAATGGATTCCAAAAAACGGAATATGAAATATTAGTAAATTTTAGAATCTCTAACTTTGACAGAGAATCCCTCATCTTTAGAGATAAAATTTCATCAGATAGATTTACGCAGATAATTTTTCTGTACTGCAGTAACAACTGAAGGTGGAAATGTACGAAATATCACTTTTCCAAGAAACCGAACTACTTTTTTCTTAAACGACCAACTCTTCCTGTATTCAATTAGCACCATCTCATATTTTTTACGCTCAATAGAATCTAATTTGGATAATACATTGTTTTTTATTAAGTCAGTTTTTTTGGGATTTCTATAATTTATCAACGATTTCTGATTTTCATGAATCCTGTACGCTGAAACCGTCTTCTTAACTAGCTTTAACCTACAATGATGAATAAGACAACATCTAAGATGTAGGTCATAATCTTCTTGTCCACGTAATGTTGTGTCAAATAATCCATATTTATCAAGTGTTGTTTTATGGATTAAGACAGTATTTTGATTAGCAAGTGAAGAATCTAAAAGCCTGACATTAAAATTAAAAAGATCTAGATGATTGTAATCTGGCAGTAATCTTTTTCCAATTATATTTCCCTTAGAATCAATAAGATCATAATTGGCGTACAAAGTTGTATGAGTCTTGTCATCAAGATGCACTGCTTCTGCCATTAGGTCGTCAATGGCTTTTGGATATAAAATATCATCAGCACCCAGCCATTTGAGCCATTCTCCAGATGCTATCTTAATTCCTTCATTTAGAGCTGATGATGCTCCACCATTTTCCTTTGAAATTATTTTAATTTTATTTGAGTACCTCTGTAAAATCGCGGCTGAGCCATCAGTTGATCCGTCATTTACTGCAATAATTTCTTTGTCTGCATATGTTTGGTTTAATGCGGAATTAAGACAATCCTCAAGGTATTTTTCTACATTATAAACTGGGATAATTATGGATACTTTTGTCAATTTTTTACATCACGTCGTTATTTATTTTTTTTACGTATGAGTAATGATATAGTTCCAAAGATTGATTAGAAAATCCATTAACTTTCAAGGCGTCATTTAAAATCTGATTTACTACATATGAAAAGCTTACAGATCTAATCGACGAATTGATTTTTGAGGCTTGGATCTCCTTGATTTGGTTTACTATATTTTCATCCATCGTAATAGTGATTCTTTTACCCATCTAATATCATCACCATGTATGATCTGGCGCTATTAGTAATCAAGTATGTCTTATTTGCACACCAGCAAATGATCATACATCTTACATTGATTCAAAATCCTAGTTGGTGTATACATGTAATTTAGTATTAGATTCATCTAACTTTGCATGTAATTCCTTTTGCCATTTTTCAAATCCGTCAGGAGTTTCTGGAAAATCATAATAATGTTTTGTCAACCAACTGTTTACTTGGGTTGTAAATCGTAGTCCATCTGCAAGTTTTTTGTTGAGAGCTCCTCGTATCATCATTCCTATTTTACTTAATGCACTAAAGTCTGGATGCTCACCTTTTGAGATTGCCTCAACATCAAGATTTCCCAAAAAGTGTTTCATACCATAGCTGATTTGTTCATTAGTTAGTGTCTGAATTAATCTACGAAATATCTCAAGACCAGCTGTTTTGTATCCGTATTCATTGATGAATTCCTTGTTGTAGTTCCACAGCCCTTTCTCAGTTACATCGCCTGATTCTATAGCTTCTGCAACAACTTTCCCAATCAGAGTACCAGCAACTAGAGCAGGGCCAATTCCTCCGGCATCAAGTGGTTTTGGCATCCATGCAGAGTCTCCAACTAACATGTAACCATTTGCAACCAAACAATCATTTTGTCGTCTTACAGAAACTTGAAAGTTCCCAGTCGCATTATTTTTATCAATTGGGTCAGTTGATAGCCTAGGATTTTTGATTGCTTTGTTTCGACGGAGATATTCCTCTATCAGACTAGAAACATTGTCATTTTTTCCTAGTCGTTTATTTCGTTTATCTAAAATTGTTTTTTCAACACCTAAACCAATGTTTACCTTGTTTTCTCCTTTAGGAAAAACCCAGCCATAACCACCTGGTGCAATATCCTGATCAAGATGTATGATACAATAATCAGGATTAAATTCAGATAGATCTTGTTCCCCTTTCTCAAAATACATTATGTGACGTCCAGTAGATTCTATATCTCGTCTGTCAATTTTTCTCTCAATTTTTGTAGTATTTTGAATCTGATTTCGTAGCATCGATGTTATTCCAGTTGCATCAATTACAATTTTGCCAGTTTTCTTGTATGGTTGTTTAGTTTTGTTATCAATTCCTTGAACCCCTGTGACTTGATTGCCATCATACAAAAGACCAGTTAGATTAATTTCAAAATCAAACTTGACTCCCATTTTTTGAGCTCTTTGGTTTTGAACTTCTGGAAGTTTTTGTCTGTTGAGCATATAACCCGCCCCATCAAACGGAATGGAGGTTTCTCTGTCGGGAGAAAATGCCATCACGCCCTTTACATGATGCTCAATTTCTGGCGCTGTCCAGGGAATCTTGATTCGCTCTGTCATAAAGTCAACTGTTTCTTTACTTACTGCATCACCACAAGTCCATCCGCTAATATTTTTTTGACCTGGTGTAAACTGTGTACTTCGATCAATTACTAAAATTGATAATTTCTGTTTAGAATAGTATGAAGCTGATTGTGCCGCAATAGTGCCTGCAAGTCCTCCTCCAGCTACAACTACATCATAATCTACATTCATAGCTACCCAACTAGAACAACTGTATTTAAAATAATCCTAAAATCACAATAAATTTTTGGGTCAGTTCGTCGCGGCTTCTTCAAAGCATATTTGCTCAGACTGGAGCGGCTAATATCTCCTCATTCCCATTCCGTCATACAGAATAATATTATTAAATTCTATCCAAGAAAATTTATTTCATTTACTTTTGCCAGTCAAGAGCAATACATAATTTTTAACAGCATCTTTTTTGTTGTATGCAGGTGTGACTATCTTAAACTTGATAGCATCTTTTTCTTCTTGTATCATTTTTCCTCTAATCATATCCTGCTTTCCAAATCTCAAATGCAATGTTGAATCTTCTAGCCGATTCTCAATATCATCAATTAATGCTTTAAATTCATCTTTTGGAATTTTTGAAACCAATTTTTCTAGCAAACCTTTGGCATCGTTTTTTTTAATTTTAGCACTAAGTAAAGTTATTGGATTATCAAAATGACCAGTAAGGATTTGTCTGGAAAACTCATCTTTTGGAATATTAAATAGCTCAAAAAATGAATCTAAAATTTTTTCAACATCTTCTGTGGCATGAGCAATTATCTCTACTGTAACTTCAAGCTTATCTGCCATCTTTTAATTAAGAAAATATTCTAAATTAATTCTAAGCCTTAAGAAGGGCAATTTCAGCTTCTGCTGTTCTGACAAGTTTTACTTTTTCTAATCCAACATGTCTCATTCTAATGACTTTTTTAGTAGCTGCCATAATGTCCGAGTTTATTTTTCCATAACATGTTGCTTGGACAAACTGGTCGATTGTCATCTGAGGGACTGTTTTTTCCATAACATCTTTTGCTATCAATCTGAATGCATGTTTTCTTGAGGTGTTTAGTTTTCTATGTGTTAGTGCAATAACCTTAATTCGGAAAATATACCCGTCCTTTGTTTTTACTTCAAGCATAAATGTAATTCTAGATGAACCACGTCTAATCAAACTTCTCAAAAATTCTTTTGCATATTCATATCTTTTGAAAATCGTAGTAGCTTTATCACCTTCGATTTTGTCAATTTGAAAGTACATCTTATATTGGTGCTGAGATGGATCTCCCTTTAGGATATCAAAAAGTGTTACCTCAATTACTCTTCCTTTTGCATTTTCATCATCAGTGATTGGAATATACGCTATTGGTACATTGTTAAATGACTCTGGAGCATAGACGTTTATCCATCTTTTCTCTCTCCACTTGTCTTTTACTTTTGTTGTTCGGCGAGCCAACTAATATCGACCTTTTGAGCCAAAATATAAGTGGTACTGAATTTAGATTGTATTTTTTCCAACATATCTCTGTAAAACTTCTGGAACGTTAATGTGACCATCTTTTGTTTGAAAATTTTCTATGATGGCAACTAAAGTCCTTGTTGTTGCCACAAGAGTACTGTTTAAGGTGTGAAGATACTGAGTTTGTTCATTGGTCTTATCTCGAAATCTAATCTTTAATCTTCTTGCCTGATAATCCAAACAATTCGAGCAAGAAACAATTTCTCTATAGGCATTTTGACCCCCCATCCATGCTTCTATATCATATGTCTTTGCAGAAATTTTTCCCATATCGCCACTTGATAGAAGCATTACTTTGTAGGGAATTCCTAGGTTTTTGTAAAATTCTTCAGCAATTGAGAGCATGAGTTCGTGCTCCTTCCAAGAATCCTCAGGTCTAGAAAAAACAAATTGCTCTATTTTTTCAAATTGATGAACGCGAAAAATTCCTTTCTGATCTTTACCGTGAGCTCCTGCTTCTTTTCTAAAACAGGGACTAATTCCTGCATATCGTATTGGCAATTTTGTTCCATCTAAGATTTCATCAGAGTGCATAGCTGCAATTGCATGTTCTGATGTACCTATCAGATAAAGATCCTCACCTTCTACTTTGTAAATAACATTTTCAAAATCTTCAGCAATAATTGCACCTTCCATAGAATTACGATTGATCATATATGGAGGTTGAATTAGATTATATTTTTTTTTGGAGAGAAAGTCAAGAGCGTATTGAATTAAGGCATGATTTAGTTGAACAAGATCATTTTTTAAAAAATAAAACCTTGCTCCAGCTACCTTTGCAGCTCGTTCAAGATCTACAAGATCCAAGCTTGTTGAAAAATCCACATGATCTTGTACTTTAAAGTCTAGTCGAGGAGGTTCTCCCCATTTTTTAATCTCTTTATTTGCAGTTTCATCTGCTCCAATTGGAACTGATTCATGAATTAGGTTTGGAATTGTTAGTGCTAGTTTTTTGTAATCTAACTCAACCTTGTTTTGTGTTCCCTCCATCTCTTCTAATTTCTGGGAAACCTCTTTCATCGTTCCAAGCAATGGAGTAGAATCTTGTCCAGCTTTTTTCTTCTGTGCAATTTCTAAGGAAACATCATTTCTTTTCTTTCTTAGCTCATCTGTTTTAATGATGAGTTCACGTCTTTGTTTGTCACATTGAACTAGCCCATCAAAATCAAAATTAACTACTCGATGTTTTAGCATTTTTCGAATAATTTCAGGTTCTTCTCTGATGATTTTAGGATCAAGCATTACTCTATCACTTTGAGTGCAACTTGGACATGTTCTAAAACCTCATCAACCGTTGCTATTAATTTCTTCATATTACCCTGACTCTGAAAATTAAAAACAAGTTTGTTATCAACATTTTCTACTTCTAGGGTCAAGTTTTCTGGGAAATTCACATTGTCAGGCTCTAATGCCATTCTAATGGCATGTGCTTTTTTCTCTGATATGTTATTGAGTGTTACCTGCACTTTGCACGTTAAGGACATTTTGTTCCAAATAATCTAGAAAGCCATCCAATTTGTCTTTAGTTATTCTAGCCCCAGCTGCGGCATCGTGACCCCCGCCTACTCCATCAAACTTTTCTGCACCTGTTCTCATTAAATTACTAAGGTTTACCCCTGACTTGCAACTATATGATTTTCTTGATGAAAATTTTATCGTCCCTTCCTCTCCGTTTGTTCGCAGAATTACAATCTTTCCAGCATTTTTTGGTGATCCCGCAATCAAAGATGAAATTGTTCCTGTCATAGTTTCAGGGACAATCCCTTCTGCATTTACCATCACGCAATTTGTTGTATCATTAGTTCTCCACCGTTCATTTGCTATTATGTTCATGTAATTTCTGATCATCTTTCTATATTCTACTAGAATATTTTCTCCTTCTTTGAGCATCTTAGTTCTATCTCCCATACATATGGCAATTCCAACCCCTGCCTTTTGAATTCGCCCACAAGAGTTTAACATAGTTGAAAACTCTCTTCCATCTCTCAAAAAACTTCCTCTGTCTTCTCTTGGAAAGGTGTATGTGTATCCAATTAATTCATCCATTATTTCAGTAGCATTTTTTCCAGATGTAAATTTAGAAATAGATTCAATAACCATTCGTTTTTCATCCTCATTTAGTTCAGCTGGAACACGCCAGCGTCCACCATCTTTTAATTTTATCCCTGATGAATTAAGCAAAGAAAGACAAGCATCTCTATTCCATGTTAGTCCCTCAATAAATGGCTGAGATGTAAAAGCCAGAGCATCAGGTAAAGGTCTCGTTTCTCTTCCTACAAGTAACAGATCCAAATCAATTTCCATCTGACCAGAATCTTTTGCAGCATTTGCAATCTCCAAGTTAATTCCAGTAAATGATTTTTTTTCGCCATGGTCTTGCCTATCACCAAGTGCTGAAACAACTGCTATCCATGCAAGCTCAGTATTTTTGTCATCAAGAACTTTCGCTGCTTGATAGGCCATTCCGCCAGCACTGATCTGGGAACCTCCATCTATTCCATATTTCCAAGCGTTGATGACCCGTTCATTATCAAATTCTTCTTGGGGAATCTGGTGATGATCAAGAACAACCCACTTGTCAGCAAGATTCTCATCAAGATCTTTTCCAAAGCCTCCTCCAAGATCAGTTATCACATGAAAATCTCTATGATCTTCATGTAATTTTGCAATTACTTTTTTGTTTAATTCTTTTGCTGTGGTTACAGTACAATTTGCTCCAGCCCGAATTAGTGCCTTTGATATAATACTGCCAGATGTAATTCCATCACAATCTATGTGAGTGATAACTGAGATACTTTTTTTTGATTTTATACAATCCGTGATTTTATCTTTAAAATTTGCTAATGCCTGGTCTAAACTTTTTTTCATCACTCAAGTTGAGCGACTACAGACTTATATTTCCAGGTTTTAGGAATTCTCCCAATCTTCTTGTAATAAACTGAGAGTCTGTGTACTTTGGCTTCAATAAGCTCAAGCGATCTAGTATTTCGATTATCATTTCTGTTTGTTTTTAAGTGATTTTGCAAACCAACTGCCTTCATTACAATATTATTCAAATCCTCAGGTATTTCTTGACTTGATTTGTTCTCATCTAGAACCTGTGCTATTCCCTTATTGATTATTGGTTTAACAAGTGGAATTGCATGTTGATCTCTTAACTTAATTCCAATCATGCTGGGCGGCAATCCCTCTTTTCCATATTTAACAATCATTTCTTCAATTTCTTTTGGACTTTGAGTTACCCATGATGGTTTCTTGAGCTCTACTGGTCTTGTGGAATGCGATTTTCCATGATTGTGTGTGTGTAATCTGCCCATGCAAATCGTGCCTGAAGAACAAACATAAATGTTACTTAAAGCGATCACACTAATTATTTCCAAAATTGATATCGAGAAAAAAGTTAAATAGACACTGCTAGCATTCCTTCAACAGGTAAACAATATGAATCAAACCGTACTAGTTGCAATCGTTGTCGGTGTATTTGTTGCAGGCTCATTCGGACCTTATGGTTTAGCTTTTGCACAATACATGGGTAATGTTGGCGAAAAAGGTCAAACCGGTGCGCGTACTTTAGAAGAAACATTAGAACTTGCAAGACGAAAAGTAGAGATGGCTAGTTCCAATCCACATACTGGTTCTGGTACACCATATCTCGCAGCAGATGGTGTCTTGGGTGCTTCAGCAATTGCTGCAGCAGTATTTGGAGGAATTGCAGGTGCATTCTTCTTTAAAGGAAAACATGGAAAATACGCAGCTCAAGGTAGAGGTTAAACAACCTTCTCTTTTCTTATTTTAATTCCATCCCTAGATTGTGCTATAATTTTGATCTCTTCTTGTTTGAGAATAAAGGAAATGTATATATCGCACGTGTGTAGTTTTCATATTCAATGATTCCTTTACTGGGCACAATCCTAAGCATTCTGTCAGTGGTTACAGGACAATTAGGACCAAATTATGACCCACTATTTTACGATGTAATGGTATACATTTTCGGAACCATAATGTTTACTGTATTCCTTCTTGGAGTAATTTCATTCTGGTTACGTGTTCACGGATGGTCATACAAAGACAACCGTGAGAGATGGGTTGATGAACTAGACAGACACTTCGAAAAAGAAGGCATCGGTCTAATACCTGACAACGGCAAATACTGGTAAAATCATTTTCTTTCTTCTTTTCATTATTTTTTAATCGGACAATCAAAAATTAATTTCAGTCCACTTAGACGTCTGGGGGTAAAAAGTCCTTATTTTTTGTCTCATCATAATCTTTAGTCTGAAACTCCGCTCTGTAATGATTTCCATCTACCAAAGGAGTATTGAGGAAATCAGGAGATTCAACACCATTAACTAAAATTCTTGATTTGGCCTGATCCATATCTCTCATTGGAAAACCACCTTCATGATAAGTTGTCCAAGTCCACAAAAAGTGTCCTATCACAAAAGGATATTCTTTTTCCCATTGTGCATAGATTATTCCATCGTTTGAAATTGTATGAAGCGAATGCGTACAGCCTTCACTAATTCCTATATTTGATGGAATCTCAGCCTTTTTACCGTTAACAAATAATTCTAGAGTAGCAGAAATTTTGAATGGTGTATCTCTATTATCTATACAGACTTTAAGTGGATTATCTGCATTTAGAAAAACTTGAACCAGTGTACTTCCTAGTGCTACAGAAATAGCAATTCCAGCAGTAATGAGAAGATACTTGATTGTCTTTTTGCGTTTGGTAGGATCTCCCAGACCTGGCCATATCATGCCTAAAAATCGTTGAGATTTACTTAAAGTCCTTTCTATAAAAGTCCCTTAATGTCATCTATGATTTCAAGGGTATCAAATTGATCCTGATGATCAGCAATGTAAAATGTTATTTCATCAGAATCGATTTCTACCCATTCAGACTCTCCTCGATATGGTAGATAGTCCTCAATGAAAATATCTCCAGGACCTGTAAGTCTCACCAACATTTTTTCATTTTTTACTTTTGGCTCAAATGGAAGTTTGAGTACTTTGCCCCTTCTTTCATTTTGTACGTTAATTGTATACTCATCTCCCCTAAATTCGACTTTGCCCTTAAAATAACTCTGATGAATGTCTAGATGATTAATTTTAAAATTAATTGTCATTATTTTATCCAATACTTTGATGCATAACATTCAAGATAAAATTTTAATTCATAGAGTATGAAGACATGCATCAAAATATGACTATAGGATTAAAGATAAAATGAAAAAGGGAGGAAGTTTGATTTTAGATTACTTGCCAAGGTCGTGTCGCAAATGTCACCACATATGCAACTCCAATCATTATTGATTGATATGCAATGTTAGTGTACGGAATTGGTTTAAGAATGAAATCTCCGTCAACTACAACTGTTTGTCCAGGACCGAGTCCAGGACCTACTGAGGCAATATTGAGTTGAGAGTGTACATGATATACACCTGGTTCAAGTGCCTTTGCGCAAATTTGGTATGGGACCACCCCGTTTCCTGGAATATCAAATACATTGCCAGGTGGGTCTCTTGTCATAATTTCCCATCTATTGCCAGCATTTGTTGATTCAGAGAAGATTGAGTTCCATGCTCTCAAGTCTCTTGTAACAAGACTAACAAATTTTCCAGAAATACATAATTGTTCTCCTGTTTGTAGAGATTGTCTGTTAAAGGTCTCATCTTCAATTCTTACGAAACGACTTTGTAGTTGTGCTTGGACACCGTGTGCTTCAGCTGATGGAAGTATAGAATCAATCCAATTGAATCCAATTGTTCCAAGTGCTAGTACAACACTGAGCCCTACAACGATTAATTTTTTATCTACCATAGTTATCCCGTTAATTACCAAATGAGCCAACTAAGAACGATATATGTTTTACCTTAATTATCATCATTCAGGGATCTATTTGAATGATTAACATCAATGATTATCATTGAAACCTATTCTAAAAGTGATAAAAATCTCATATATTTTATAACGAAAAATTAAAAATTTTTATGAATTTTATTAAATTAATACTAATTAATTACAATAAAAACCCCTTTTTTCTAACTCATGCCTTATATTTAGAATTATGACTATACTACATATGGCACAAATGCCGGCACTAATTCCCAAAGAGGTCGAAATCCAGAGACTAAAAAAGATCTGGCTTATCGTTATCGCTATGGGATCAACTGCTGCATCGGTAGAAGTCGACAACTTTGTTGACG
>Ga0334722_10002417_pt1 | contig 21260 bp, 33 predicted proteins | sample C3_bottom_MG_FD_207210 | JGI IMG/M metagenome (GOLD analysis project Ga0334722, IMG submission 207210) | Sediment microbial communities from Yellowstone Lake, YNP, Wyoming, USA - C3_bottom | ecosystem: Environmental > Aquatic > Freshwater > Lake > Sediment | place: USA: Wyoming | collected... | reverse complement strand
TCGTAATTTGATTTTGATCAACAACTTTCTCTCCAGATTTTTCTAGACTTTTAACTCTATCTCCAACTTCACTAATTTGATTCGTAATTTGATTTTGATTAACAATTGTCTGTTTTACTGTATCTCCAACTTCACTAATTTGATTCGTAATTTGATTTTGATCAACAACTTTCTCTCCAGATTTTTCTAGACTTTTAACTCTATCTCCAACTTCACTAATTTGATTCGTAATTTGATTTTGATTAACAATTGTCTGTTTTACTGTATCTCCTTCTTGATTTACAACATTTGTTAAATTATTAATTGTCGTATTTTGTTGTTGATTTTCTGAGGAAACTTTTTGAACAATCTCTTCTTGCTCGGTAAGAGACTTCAACAGAGATTCAAAGTAATTTTCATTTGAAAATGCTTTCATTGATGAGGATTTAACTTCCTGTAAAGCTTGATCTGTTTTTTTATCAACACGATCCAATTCCCCAGAAATCTCATCAAGATTCTGAAAAAAACTATCAATTGAAATCTTTTTTTCTAGGGTATTAGCGGGCATTTGCGTGTCTTTGCTTATCTTCCTCTAAGTAATTTTGTAATAATGCCAAGTAAATTTCGCGTTCCCAAGGAAGCATGTTTTCAATTTCACTTAAACTGTATTTATGGTATTGCACGAGAGCAAAATTAATTCTGTAATAAGATTCAAGGTCCTCTCGTGCAATACTTAAGCGAAAAAATCCTTCAATCCCTCCAAAACGACAGGATTTTTAATACCAGTTTTTGGATTCTCAACAATAAATTCGTGAGAAAGTTTTGGCATAGTTGCAAAAAACTGTTCCACTTCCTTATATTGCTTTGAAGTAAGTTTTCCCAAAAAATTAATTTTTTCCTTTTCACTATAACTTGAAAAATCCCAAGCATCCTCTTCATTAAAGAGCATTTCTAAACAATTTGCAACAGGTTTTAATGTAAGATCTACCTTCTCTTCAGGGGTTAATTTATCATCAACTTCAAAATTTGATTCTATAAATTCTTCTAAAGATGGATACTTCATACGCAAAGTTTTATCATCTAAAACAATGTCATTCTTATGATCTTTATTTTTTTTAACTTGAATTTCATCAACAAAAATAGTTACAGGAACTTCAGTTTCTCCATCGTCTGCACATGTAATTACAATCTTAATGGATTCCCCAATAGATTTTGCACGAATGTTTAAAAATAAGTATTCAATATCAAATGTAGGTAATTTATCTACATTAACTCCTCTTGTGACAAGACAACTTTTAAGAACTTGTTTTACTGCATTTGTAATTTGAGCATTATCTTGAGATTGTAAAGCAAGAATTAATATTTTTTCTTCTCTAACCAGAAATGGGCGGTATTTAATTTTCTTTTCATTCGATGGTAAAATCAGTTCGTATGTTGGAGTTGTGATTGCTGGTAAAGTCATTGATAAACATTTAGGTCAATATAATTATTTATTAGGTTCTTGTAGGAGGTTCTTTTCATTAAACAAATACTCTACACTACCATCCTCTGGATTGGATTCAAAGACATAATATCTATCATATTGAAATGTAACTGACACCTTAAGAATGTTTGCTGTACCATAAGATACAGGCATTTGTGACATATTCATCGGCCAACAATTAGTAAGATGATACCTTATCATAGGCGATTTATATCTCAATTCTGATGTGTTACCTACAGTTCGGTTTCCTCCAGATGTCAAGAATGATCTTGACAGTCCAGCATCTTTTTCAAATTTAATTATCTCAATGTTGTCTTTATAAGTATCCGGATATCTCATTCTACCATAAGTATTATGCATTTTTTTAATTGAATTAATTGGATTTATGAAATTCATCCACATCTCAAACATCTTAATTACAACATGATTTGAATCTACATAAAAAGTCAAATTGAGTGGGGGGTAAATTCTACGTGTTGGAAACATCTCAGTCAATCCCTGTCGATCACCAAATACCTGAGTTGCTTCATAGCTTGTTGCTGGCAATTCTGCATCAGTGCATAATAACCCAACTTTTTCAAACATATAAAATCCTTCATTTCTAGTCTTGCCAGTAAGTTTTTCGTCTTCACCCTTCAACCAATTGCCATAATTTGCAGAAGTAAATCGTACTTGATATAAATTATCAACCGATATTTTTGAAAAGATACCTTTAATCGTTTCAATAGAATAAGTAATTTCGCTCCCTAATAGTGCCACAATAAATACTAGTAGTAGTTTAATATTTATATTTATGGCTTATACTACAAAGTATAACCCAACTAATCCAAAAAAATACAAAGGTGATTCAAATAATATCATTTGCAGAAGTCTTTGGGAACGAAAGTTTGCAAAATATGCAGATTTAAATGAAAATGTTTTGGAGTGGGCATCAGAAGAAATACAGATTAAATATTTTGATCCAACAACAAAAAAAGTTAGGAGATACTTTCCTGATTTTTACATCAAGTATCTTGGCAAAGATGGAAAAATTAGAAAAGCAATTATAGAAATCAAACCTTTAAAGGAGACGCAAGAACCTGTCAGAAAAAAAGGAAAATCAAATAAAACATTAATTTATGAAACTCTTACTTATGTGAAAAATCAAGCAAAATGGCAAGCAGCAAAAGAGTTTTGTTCCGATAATTTATTTGAGTTTAGAATTATGACAGAAAAGGAGTTAGGAATTTGAATATTTTCGAATCAATACAAAAAAAAGCAGGAAAAATACCACAAAAAAACGATTGGTACATAAATCAATTAATTACTGAACTTCAATCTCGAACGTTCAAGGGTCCAAAGGGATTTATTCCCGGAAATTTATATCTTTTTTCTTATGCTCCAAAATACTCTTTTGAGGGTCACGATAAATTTCCTTTAGTTTTTGTTATGGAAATGTATGCAAATGGATTCTTGGGATGCAATTTACATTATGTAAGTCCAGATTCGAGAGATGAAATTGCCAATGACTTGCTAAATAAATCAGGACAATCTGGATTTGCAGTTCCTCCTCAAACACTTCGCAGATATCTTTTTTCTGGAGTTCAAGGAATACCTTATTTCATTCCAGACGATGAATGGAAAGGATTAGTCAATCTTCCAACAGAAAAATTCGTAGATAAAAGACAACAATCTGTAAGGTCGGCAGAAAAAATTAAAGGAACATAACAAAATGGCATTTACAAACTCCTTCGCAATATCATCCTTAGGTGCAAAAAAAATTGAAGTTGATGTAATTACAGGAGGAACCAAAGATGGTTTTATAACTGGATTCTTTATTGATGGAATTCCAGTAAATCCAACATCTAACGATTGGAAAAAAATTGCAGAAGCAGAGGAGACTAAGTTCATTGTAAATCAATTTAATGGTACAATTAATCAACCACTAAAATTTTTGTCGGAAGAGGAACTATTAGATGAGTATGATAAAAGAATAAGTGATGGGGATAATAATGCATCAATTGATGAGGATGAACTTCCAGTTAATGTTGGGGTCACAATTGGCGGAGAACTTCAAAAAGAAAATCGGTTGGGCTCTGGATTAAGGAAATTTAAAACAAAAAAACTTACCTCGGCACTTGCTTATCCCAAAGATATTGATAAAAACCAAGATTATCTACAAATAGATAAATATGAGTATAGACCACCTCAAGGAGGTGGTGGTGCGAATCTAAAAAATCCAACTCGCGGTAAAAAATATGGAGGAACTATCATTCTCCCAATGCCAAAGGTAAGTGATTCTAATGGAGCAGAATGGGGAAAAAGTGATTTAAATGTTTTAGGTGTTGCAGCAGTGGGTACGGTAGGAGCTATTATTCCAGGAGGTGGTGGTGGGGAAAATCCAGATTTAGGCAGGATAGCCCAGAACGTTGTCGGGGGAGCTGGCATCATTGCAGCGCAGGAGGCAGCAGCATACCTATCATCTAAAAACATTAACATTGATGTTGATCAGTTGCTTGCAAGAACCACAGGAAACATAATCAATCCAAATGCAGAACTTCTTTTTCAAGGTGTAACTTTAAGACAATTTGGATTTTCTTATAAGTTAGTCGCAAGAAGTGCAGACGAAGGTGCAAACATTCGTAGAATTATTAAATTTTTTAAAGATGGAATGGTGCCAAGAAAAGTGTTGGGTGATGCGTTACTTGGAACTCCAAACATTTTTGCTCTTCAATATAAAACTAATAATGATAATAAATCTGTAAATAAATTTAAAGACATGGCTCTCGTAAGATTCACGGCAGATTATGCTCCTGATGGATTTTGGACTGCTTATGAAGATTCACATCCAGTTGCGATCCAAATTCAATTTGAATTTTCAGAATTACAACCAATTTATGATGTTGATCAGGCTCTGTATCCAGCAGACGACGTAGGTTACTAAAGATGGCAATTCCAAAATACAATCCTTATCCAGAGGGTTATTTTAAAAACAGTTATTTTAGAAGATTTTCAAATTTAAGTTATCCAGATTTGAGTGCATCAAGAAATTCAATTCTTGAATACACAACTGTAAAAAATCTTTTTAAATCCGCAAGGGTAAGAGAAGATATTTTTGGATCCTTTTTAAATTTTGAAAAATATCAAGTAGAAGGTAATGAAAGACCAGATCAAATAGCAGAAAAATTTTATGGAGATTCTAATTTAGATTGGATTATTCTATTGGCCAATAAAATTACAAACATTCGAAATCAATGGCCATTAAGTAATGCAGATCTAGAGGAATATTTAAAAAATAAATATCCAAATGAAGAACTTTATCAAGTTCATCATTACGAAACTCTAGAAATTAAAGATTTTAGGAATCGGTTAATTCAAAAGAAAGGTCTTTGGGTTGAACCAAATCATTCAATTTCATACATTGACAACAATCAAATAGTAACAAAATCAGAAATTAAAGAAGTTTTATTTTTTGATTACGAAAGAGAGTTAAATGACGAAAAGAGATCTATTGATATTTTGAGTTCAAGATTTGTGCCTGTGATTATTCAAGACCTGGAAAACATAATGACGTATCAACCAAGTTCACAATACATTGATGATAAACTGAAAAAAACAGAAAATCCACGTATCACATTACCATAAAAAAAGGGTTGCTTTTTGAGCAACCCTTTTAAGAAAAATTTGTCAGAAAAAATTTTTAGACCTTTTTTGAACTAAAAGTTAATTTTAGTTTTCAGCAAGTTTTTGAAAGAACGAAAGAGCATCATCTTCATCCTCATCAACATCGTTAGATACTGTTGAACGAGAAGTAAGAGAATTCAATTCAGAACGAAGATCTTCTGTCAATGAAGGTGAAGATACTTGCTCCTCTTCATAAGTTTCTGGATCTTCACGACGAGGAGCACTCTTTGTTCCAAGAACATATCCAAGACGCTTGCTCAATTCATCATAAGATTTGAAATTTTCAGATTTAGTAAAATCTAAAAGAGAATATTCTTTCTTCCACAAAGACTCAAGAGCATCATCATCATTAAGAAGAGGACCTGGACGTTCAAATTCAGAAGAATCATAATTCCAATAACCAGCAACTTTTTTAATTTTCAATTTGAAGTTTGCACCTTCCCAGAAATCAAACGGATTAATGGCAGTTTCATCCTCAAACTCCGGTTGCATTGCTTCCTGAATTTTATCAAAGATTTTTTTGCCATATTTAAACAAAAATACTTTTCCTTCATTTTGAGGATTGGTATTGTCTTTCACAACATAAATGTTTGAAAAGTAAGACAATTTGCGTTTTTGTTTACGAGCGATTTCTTTATCAGACTCAAGACCACTGTTCCATAATTGAGTATTATACTCCGATACAGGATCCTTTTGACCTAGTGTTGTCAAAGAGTTTTCAATGTACCAACCGCCAGAACTTTGAAAAGCGTGAGACCAGACCTTTGCCCAAGGAAGATCTTCTGCCTCTGGTGCTGGAAGAAAACGAATAACAGCAAATCCGTTACCCATTTTATCTACTTCTGGTTTCCAAAGACGATCATCTCCAGCAGAAGAAGTTGTATTCATCTTCTCAACTTCTTTTACCAATTTTTGAGTAAGAGATCCAAGAGAGGACTGTTTTTTTAGATCAGCAAATGACATGCGTATTTCTCCGTATTAGTTGTATTAGGTGTGTGTTCATGAAGAATGATACTACGTTTCACTCTTCATGTCAAGTGATTTTCGTAAATTCAGCACAGTTTTTTTCATCTGATCAAACAATTCTTCTAATGAAGTTTCAGGAGAAACTCCAAGAATAATAGCACTTTTTTTAATCTCAGATATCATCTTTTTACTTTCCTCATCGTCAGATAATTTCATTCTAAAATACATTATTTCCTGTTTTTCCACAAGAGTTTCAAGTAATAATATAAATTCAACTCTTTCCTCATGAGACAAACTAGGAATCATAAAAAATTTTTTTTGTAATTTTTTTTGAATAGTATGGATTTCTTCAAGATCTCCAAGAACTATTTCCGAATCAAAAAAACTGCTCATTTTACAATTATTTCTTTAAGAAGAGTTTTAAATTTGGTTATATTTATGTTTGCCATAAAAGGATTATATTTTTTTATTTTACTACTTACAGTTTTCCACATCAAATCATCTAAAATTTTATCATATTTTTTACTATACCCCAAAATCTTATCCAGTATGATAAGAGTTTCCAAAGAAAGATTTTGTTTCAAATGTTCTTTCAGAACTTGTGGGTGATGACCTGGTTTACAGTCAAACATCAAATCAAAGTTTTTGTTAGAAAAAACATTCTCAATCTCCTGCGAAAATACATAAAAAAGACTTTGGTTTTTCTTTTTCCAATTTGTATAATGACTTTCTCCTGTTTGAATAATTTCTCCGATCCAAACTTTTTGAGGATCGTCATGAACAATGAAACTAGAAACAAAATAATTTACAACTTCATCATCATTTAATTTTCTTGAGCATCTTTCAAAAAAATACTTGTCCTTTCTTTTATTAAATGATGCTACGCTTGCTCTAGATTTTCCAGAATACTTAAAATAATCATAGTTATCATTTGTAAAGTGATTCTTTAGGGCAAGATAAGTTTTATAAACATCAAAGGGTGTCACTTTCATAAAGGCAGTTTTGCTTTAGAAGTTTTCTTCAAAAAATTTAACTCCATTGCTTCATGTTTAATTTTATCTTTCAGTGGTTTTGAAATAAGTTTGGAAATTAAATCAAGTTCAATGTTATTTTTTTCACAAAAATAGATGATAGAATCAATGTAACTACTTTTAGTTTCACTGACAATTTTTTCAATTTCTTGTGCAAATCTAGACGAGCATAGAAATTTTTTTTTCAATTCTTGAGAAATTAAATCTTCCATTATTGGGTTCTTTCCTTTACAAATTCTTTGATGTATTTCACCAATAACTTAATATAATCCCCTTTGTTTCTTTTGTCAAATATCTTCACTTCTCCATCAGGAGTTACCATCAAGGTAATAAGTTTTTTAATAGGAATTTGAGTTAATTCATAGTACATACATGCATAAGCAGTCTCTTGAACAAAATAATTTTCAAGCCATTTTTCAGGTTTAATTTTGCCAGATGTTTTAAAGTCAATGATTGCCAGTTCACCTTCGTATTCAGCAATACAATCAACTCGTCCAGCAAGTCCAAAATACTCACTATAAAGAGTTCTTTCGATAGCATGAATGTTATTTATTTTATCAAGATACGGTTTTGCATGATAAAACATAAACTTTGACGTAGGTTGATAATTCTCCCACACAAGTTCTTTATTCTCCAAATAGTCTTGGCAGACTTGGTGAAAATCAGTTCCTCTTGATGTTGCTCTTTTTGTAATACGATTTGCCTCTTCAATCCCAACTCTCTTTCTCCACTTAACAAAAATCTCACGATTATAGAAAGAAGTTACCGAAGTAATTGAAGGAACCCATTTACCACTTGGAAGATTGTACAGACGAATACTCTCGGTAGTCTTACAATCTAATTCAAGATCACCCAGATAATTACAATGAATGAATGACATTACATACCTAACGCAATTTTGTTAAGAATGTATTCTTTAACCAAACCAGATCTCACAATATCATCAACAGTAAATTCAATCGCATCGAAACTATTCATGTTACGAATGATTTTAATGAAATCAAGAATACCATTTTTTTCATAAGTTTTTGTTAAATCAGTTTGAGTAGCATCACCACAGAACATAATTTTACAATTTTCTCCAACACGAGTAATTATACTATCAAGTTCGTGAAAATTTAAATTCTGGCACTCATCAACTAAAACAATACAATTGTCTAAAGTTGTTCCACGAATAAAAGAAGTGCTCCAGAATTTAATAGTCTCTTGTGATTTCAAATTTCCATAGAGCATCTCAAAATCAGCATCAGATGGCATTTGGAACATGTATTTAACCATGTTCTTATACGGAATTTGATAAAGTGCAGATTTATCTTCATGATCTCCTGGAAGAAACCCAATCTCTCTAGTAGAAACTAAAGAACGAACGATGTAAATTCTTTCATAGGGAGTTATCTCATTTAAAACTTCTCTTAAAGCATTGTAAAGTGTGATAAATGTTTTTCCAGTTCCTGCACAACCATATGCAAACAAATGCTTGTTATTAGCATAGGATTCAAAAAGTCTTTTTTGATTGTCGGTTAGAGGATCAATCTCAATTAATAAATCTGTGTTAATTGGTTTTCTTCTTTTCATTTGTTTTGTATTCATTCCTACCCCAATTGGTTGGAGATCATTTGATCTTTTTCTTCTTGCCATTAGTTTTTCTTTACTCGTGAACCAGGTACATTTCCAACTTTTTTTAATACCTCATTCCAAGAAGGATTTTTTCTGTTTAGTTTGTCTTTCCATTCACCAACTTCACCGAAAGATGCACAACCTTGTGACCAATCTTTGTCCCAGTCCTGGTTATCTTTTCTCCATTGGGAGTATTCATCAACAGACATTTTGAGTTCTTTTGTCTCACCTGTTTTTTTATTAATAATTGGATATTCTGGCATTGTTTATAATAATTTACAAAATATTTAGGGACTTAATCGTGCTTTGTGAAGACGCTTTTCCTCATAGTAACTAAAGATTTCTGGAACCCATTCTCTCATTACGGGAACCATACCTTCACATAATGCCTGAATTTCTACTTGAGCATCCAGTTTAGCACGAAGGTCAAGAAAGTGTAGTGCGGCACGAAGAGAGAATGAAACAACAAAGTTCTGACGAATGTTCTGCGGAAGATAATCACGGAGATGTTCTTCTGCCATACCACGAGTATTGTAGTTCTCTGCATACCTCTCAGATGCCGCCAGGCAGAACTTTAACTGCCTTTCGTAGTCATCCTTCCTCCATTCGTATTTGTGCCCTTTACGGTCAAGGTAGAGACCTTCTGGACGCACATAGAAAACCTCTTCAGGTTTCAGGTCACCAGTCGCAACCTTCAATACACGACGACCAGTATAACGCTGAGACTGAACATCAAAAGAAACTCCAACACGGTGAGTTCGTGCCTGTACCATTACATTATGAACAAACCCAACACAGTCCAAAGTAATTGCAGGATGCTCTAGAGGTCCCCAGTGCCCTCGCTCATTTGCAAGTAACTGTTCAATTACCCATTTACCACATTCCTTTTCCGCAGGGGGAAACTTAGTGTGAATAGGGTCTTCACTATAATCATTCTTACCTGCCTGATAAACAAGAGTCTGTGGAAGTTGTGTTTGGCGAAGCATCACAACTTTCATATAACGGTCAAGTTCTAAAAGGTCTTTTGCTTTAATAGGTTTCATCAATCCTCATTTTCATCATAATACTCTATGTCATCATCGCAATTTTCTAGATAATGTGTAATTTCTTTATAGTTGAGATTTGATTTTTCATCTGAATCAATTTCTTCTTTTAAACTATCAACAAGAAGTTCAAGGTTGCGAACAATTAATTTAAGTTTTTGTTTGTTCATTTTATAAAGAGTTCTCTATCTATTATAGAGAAAAAAAAGGAGAGTGTCAACTCTCCTCACTATCATTGATTATAAATTGATTGATACGCATCGTATAGTGAGTCTGGACGAGCATTGCTTCCATAACTATCTCCTCTCAACTCCTCTTGAAGACTATTTCCTTTGATTTCCATTCCAGCAGCAATTTTTTGTTGATTCTTTTTTGTTTCAGCAGGTTTTGATAAATCTGTTGACATCTTGAATCCAGATACACCAGTGGTCGTTGGTTTAGAGGCAGCGGCGGTTCCTGCTGATTGCATTGCTGGAGTAGAAGTTCCTAATGCTGGTGTTGATGAAGAAAAAGCAGTTGATGATGTTGTTGGTGAAGGAGTTTTTGGTGCTGGCATTTTACTTACATAATCTGCACCAAATGTTTTTTTCATCAATGGATTGGTTGTTGCACTAGTTCCTCTTGTGCGATCTCTTTCAGCAGAAGCAGCAGCAAGTTTTGGATTAGCTGCAGCAAATTGTTGCATTGGAGTTGTTGCCGGTTTTGTAGGTGATGCGGGAGTTGCTGGTGCTGTAGGTACTGTAGGTGTTGCTGGTTTTGCTGGTGATGTAGGTGTTGCTGGTTTTGCTGGTGTTGATGGTCCAGAACCACGAGCAATTCCAGTGGCAGGTCTTGTTGCTGCTGGTCTTGGACTTGTTGCTGCCGGTGTTACTGCAGGTCTTGGTGTTGATGCTGAGTTGCGTCTAGGATCTGCTTGATCTTGTTTTGCCTGAGCAGCAGATGGTGGATTTGCTTCAGACCCAAGTTCTCTAAACGTTCTTTGCAATCTTCCCTGACTTCCTCGTACATATGATAATTGTCCTTTTTTGCCACCTAGGGTTGCTTCATATCCTCTACCTAAAGTTACATTGCCTCCAGCAGTCACTCCTTTTTGTGGTTTAAGATTTATAGTTTCTGGTTTTGCCGGTGCTGGTCTATTATTTGGTCCACCCATTTCACTCAAATACCCCTCATACATCTCTTCCCAAGTATAATCACTCAGGTCATAACCTTCTTCTAGAAGTGAATTTACCCACTCCTCAACACCTTCCCATACCTGTTCTTCGGTGAGTTGTCCGCTAAAAATCATCTGAGATGCTTCCAGAACATTATAACCCTCAGAAACCAATTCATCCATCAATTTAGTGTACTGGCGATAAGATAATTCCATTACTTCTACTTTAACTTTTTTTATTATTTATGTATTTATTTACCACCTCTTGTATTTGTAGGGGTTCCTCCTGTAGTACCAGTGGGACTTGCTGTTGGTTTAGGTCCAACAATTTTAGGTCCAACAATTTTAGGTCCAACAAGATTTTGTGATCCCTTCACACCAAGAGATTGTTGACGCTTAATATCACTAGTGGCAGCTTGTTGAAGTTTTGTTTTTCTTGACACTTCATCTTGTGCTTTGTACGCATTAGGATTAATTGTTCTACCAATTCTTTCAAGCGGATTACTAGAGGTCTTGGCAAGAGTTGAAGGATCCTGTGCTCTTTTATAAACTGCTTGACCTCCCTTAAAAGCAAGATTTCCTGTTTCTATCTTACCAGTTTTAGGATCTTTTACTACACTAGTCTTAGCAAGACTTACGGTTTTTCTTTGTGATCCAGCACCAGTTGACATAAAACCAGTTCCATCTTTAGCCTTACTGAAGGTTGTCTTACCTCCAATACCTGCTAAACCACCACCTGCTTGTTTTTGACGATTTGCTGTTGCCATTGTCTTTCTTTGTGCTGCATTTGCTCCGGCAACAGTATCAAAGGCAGAGCCTGCTGCGGTTGCACCACCGTAAGCACCTGCTGCACCAAGAGCAACACTACCAACACCTCCGCCAGCAACACCACCTAAAGTTCCTCCTAGGATACCACCTGCGGTAACAGCAGCACCCTTCGCTAAGGATCTAGCCCAACCAGAACCTTTTTCTCTTTCTGCTCCAGTTTCTAAAGCACCACCTAATGCAGTTAACGCAGGTCCAGCTAATCTGCCAGCAGTGCCTGCAGCACTCTTTAATCCAGTTGGAACTTTCGGTGCTTGAGGAAGTTTTGATTTAATTCCACTACCAAGATTTTTTACTGACTGACGCAATCCAGGAGTAGATGTTGGTGCTCCTGCGTTTGATGCTTGAGTTGGTGAAATAGTTGAAGATCCACTTGCTGCAGGTTGAGGTGTTGGTCTTTGAAAGGGTACTCTTTTATTAGTAACTAATTTTTTAACTGCTTGAGATCTAGTAAAAGGAGTTATTTTATTTGCAATTACTTCTGAAATATAAACTTTCAACCAGGACAGATTATCAAGATCTTGTTCCGATAATTCTTCAAGAACTTCCAACTTATCTACTTCAGAAAGTTCTTCATCAAAAATACTAAACCACTCAACTGCTTCAGACAAGTCAAGTGGTATAGAATTTTCTGCTTCAGTTAGGAATTGATTAAAAGTTTTCATTTACCTACTACTGTTCTTTATTGTAGTATTTATTCACTAGATCATTTACAATCTTTTCAGTACCATTTAATTTTAGCGATTTTCGGCATTGAAAACACTACTTTTAAATCCTTTTTTTATCGCATTAAATGCTTGTCTTGGAGTTGTATTTCCTAGTCTAGAGACAGTATTATTTACTGACTGTTTTCCTCTGTCATATGTATTTCTTACTGCGTCATATGCTTGTATTGGACTTGTATCTGCTGCTCGTGCTGCTGTTCTTTTAATAGCACCACCAAGATTTTTTAATGATTGACGTAAATCAGATGGTGATGCTGGTGCGCCAACCTTTTTTGCCTTTTTTTTATTCATTTGTTTCGCTTCTCTTTTTCGAGCATTATCCCGTAATGCTTCCAATTTACTTCTACTAATCTTTAAATCAGATGCTTTGCTATCTGCGTCATTTTCCTCTTGAAGATATTGTTTCAACCAAGCAAGATTAATTAAATCCTCCTCTGATAGTTCTTCAATAACTTGCAATTTATCTACTTCAGAAAGTTCTTCATCAAAAATACTAAACCACTCAACTGTTTCTGACAAGTCAAGTGGTATGCAATTATTGGATTCGGTTAAAAACTGATTAAAAGATTTCATTAACCCACTAAAATTATTCCTTGTAGTATTTATTCACTAGATCATTTACAATCTTTTCAGTACCATTTAATTTTTGAATTTCAAAGTAATTAGTTTTCATGTACTTCTTAATTTTTTTATACTCTTTAGAAATCTTATTGATGTCACTTACAAATCCTTTGACATCAGAATTATCAAAACCTTTTTTCATCTACGTCTCCTTTTATTTTCTGGAATGACATAATCCCACGAGTTTGGATTAATTGTTCCATAACCAAAATCAATATCTTGAATCACATTAGGACCAAATTTATCATAATACATATCAAACAAATCTACTCTACGAGATGATCTTACCATGTCACAATGAACATTATTTTCTAGTTTGTAAAAAATTCTATAAACATCCCTAGGAAGTTGTTTATTCTTTTGCTCATCTGATGTTGCTTTCTCTTTCAACAAAGTACAATTATACTTGGATCTAAGAGATGAAATTTCTTCCTTTGTCCAATAAGTTTCTTCCTTATTCATGGTTGTTTCTTTGACTTTTGTTTCAAACATTTTAACCTCCACGAGTTCCCCAACTAATATCAGGGTAAGATTCAGACACAATCTCTTTTGTAATTTTATATTTCTTATTCAATTGACGGTCTTTAGTCAAACAAACTACTTCTGCTTCTTCTGCATGAAGACCTTCCAAAAGTTGCATAAAAAGTTCTTCTCTTTTGATTGGGCGAAGTTGATCGTTACCACCTTTCAAAAAATTATAAAGAATTTTATGCTCATGTGAAAGATTTGTGTGCTCGGTTCCCTTTGGTGCTTCGTTTGGTCTATAAGGAGGTGTTCCTTCTGGAAGCATGTTTGTAACACTTTCGTCAAAATTCCAAATCAAAATAGACTTAAGCTCTGGGCTTTCAAAATCTTTAAGTGCTTTGATTTTTTCTGCTTTTGTTCTTTTCTTAGAAACAAATTCAAGCACTTCACTAACCAAAGGGTTAGGAGGTAGTGCTACTGTTGCTGGTGCTGGCATAATAATCTCCAATTAATTTTCGTCTTCGTCGTAGTCAGTAAAAAGTTCTTCCGGATTTTCAAATCTAAAAGCAATGATTTCGTCTGGTATTAAATTACCGTGATTATCAAACATTTCGGGATGATAATTCATTTGTTTGGTCAGGATATTTTCTCTTGCTATCCATCCTATTACACCTCCCACACAAAAGAAAAGAAAAGAAAATAACGTACAAATAGTAAGCGTAAGTTCTAACATGTATTTCTCCCAGAGGACGTTTCTTGTTTACTAACAAAAAACTCAAAATTAATTTTATGTCCAAATAAAATTTGATTGAACTTAAAATCAAAAATTTTGAGCTCTAATTTTTTTTTCTCCCTAGATCTGAGTAGAACTTCTACACCTTTATTTAGATGCAAGCTTTTTTCTTCTTCCTGGTCTTCGTTCTTTTTCATATTTCCAAGCATCCTCAAGAATTTTATACAAATAATTTCTTATTTTTCTTGCATGAGGTTTAGAATGATGACCATAAGCTTCTCTAAGTTGCTTATGCATTTCATCAGAACCTCCTTCAAGATAATCATCCAAATCCATAATGATGTTATTTAGATTTGCAGCACAAGTACTTTCAATAAAATCTTGAGTTTGTTTCTTAGTTGCCTTATTTGACTTTAAAAATTCGTAAAGATTAAAAGTAAATTTGTTCTGAAGAAACACATAATCAATTGCTTTCTCAACAATACTACAAAGTTCTTCCATTAAAGTAAATTATTTTCCTGAAGGTAGTTAAGAGTGTTTATACATCCACCAAGTGTTTTATCATCACAAATTACTTGAGGAAATGCAGAACCAAGTCCAAATTTATCATAAAATTCTTTTTCAGTAAAGTCCTCATCCAATTCATAAACTTCATATTTAACCTTTGCCAAGTCCAAAAGTTCTTGAACTTTATCGCAATAAGGGCAACCGTTTTTTGAATAAATCGTAAACTTCATAAACCCCTTTTTAAAATTGTTATGTTTAGGTTCTTGCATTCTAACGCATTTGAAAGAAATTCACAAGCCCTTTCTGGTGATGTGTGATCTCCACAAGTAAAGATATCCACCGCAGCATAGAATTTTTCAGGCCAAGTATGAATACTAATGTGACTTTCTGATAAAAGGCAAACTGCAGTAACTCCTTGTGGAGTGAATTCAAATTTAACTTCTTCTATCAACGTTGCATTGGCGTATTTTACTGCCTCTCTTAAAGAAGTGCTGATAAAGTTAGAATTATTTAAAAGATCTTTATTACAATCACACAATTCTGCAATGTGATGTATACCAAGCACTTCTTGTATCATTTCATAAAAAACTGAATAAGTTTGAGTATTTATTTAATTTACAAGTACTGGTTCCCCATGACCCTCTGGAAGTTGAGGTGCTTGAGAAGAGACAACTGGATTCTTGTTTGAGTTTTTAATGACGATAAAGGCATCTTTTTGATAAGTAACTGTCCCATAAGGTTTTGCCCATTTTGGATTTGCATCTGGGTGAGTTGCGGTTCCTGTTGCAGAACAACCACCAACATTCACCTCAAAAGTATCATCACCAGTCCAACCAAGAGAACGCATTACCTCAAATACATCTTTCATTACATACTGAAACTTTGATTCCTCTCTTGATGCTAACGCAAGGTCATCAATCATTTTGGTATAAAGGTCATCAATGTTCTTGTTGCCTGCACGAAAGTCATTTCCATAATCATCAAAAGTTTTCTTGGTAATTTTAGACATAAAAAATGAGGAGATTTCTCTCCCCATTATAGTATGATTTAAGTTGAAAGTCAATTGGTAGTATTATTTTTTCTTGGACGATAAGAATATAGATTTGTGGGCAATGGAGGTTTCATCAAATCTTCTATTTTATTAAAATTATCTTCATGGTAAAAGTCTTGTTGAACATACCACAATTTCCAATGCTCATGTCCTTTAGATTGATTACAAGAATGACAGCAGGACACAATATTTCTTGTTATATCAAGACCACCCTTACATTGTGGAATCACATGATCTAATGTTAGATTTTCTTCTGAATTACAATAAGCACATTTATGATCCCAACTTTCTTTAATGTGTTTTCTCCATAATCGTTTTGCTTCAGATGAACTTGTAGTCTGTAAATTAAACAAGTAGTCCTGAGGCGACTGGAGAGGTCTCATAAGTTACTGCGACTTATGAGTATTTATTTTCTATATTAGAGACATCAGAAAGAGGAACACTCCGAAACTTATGAATAAGGAACTCCGAAGAGTTCCCCTTTATTTTATCACCCGATGGATGGTGCAGTCAAGGCAACCGAAGTTGTTTGAGCAGCAGCAAGGTCAAGTGGGAAGTTGTGAGCGTTACGTTCATGCATCACTTCCATACCAAGACCAGCACGATTAAGGATGTCTGCCCAAGTAGGAATTACTCGGTTTTGACTATCAATAAGAGACTGGTTAAAATTAAAACCGTTGAGGTTGAATGCCATCGTGGATACACCAAGAGCGGTGAACCAGATGCCTACAACAGGCCAGGCAGCAAGGAAGAAGTGCAGTGAACGTGAGTTATTGAAGGACGCATATTGAAAAATAAGGCGACCAAAATAACCATGAGCAGCAACGATGTTATAAGTCTCTTCTTCTTGTCCGAACTTATAACCATAGTTCTGACTTTCGGTTTCGGTTGTTTCACGAACCAGTGATGAGGTTACAAGAGAACCGTGCATCGCAGAGAACAATGAACCACCGAAGACACCAGCAACACCCAACATATGGAAGGGGTGCATCAGAATGTTATGCTCTGCCTGAAAGACAAGCATATAGTTAAAAGTACCAGAAATGCCCAAAGGCATAGCATCAGAGAAAGAACCTTGACCGAAAGGATAGACCAGGAATACAGCAGATGCAGCAGCAACAGGTGCCGAGTATGCAACGCAGATCCAAGGACGCATACCTAGACGGTATGAGAGTTCCCATTCACGACCCATATAGGCATAGATGCCGATGAGGAAGTGGAAGACAACAAGTTGGAATGGACCTCCGTTATAGAGCCATTCATCAAGGGAAGCAGCTTCCCAAATAGGATAGAAGTGAAGTCCAATAGCATTAGAAGAAGGAACAACAGCACCAGAGATGATGTTGTTACCGTACATGAGCGAACCAGCAACTGGTTCACGAATGCCATCAATGTCCACTGGTGGGGCTGCAATAAATGCAACGATGAAGCAAATAGTAGCAGCAAGTAGGCAAGGCACCATCAATACACCAAACCACCCGACATAAAGACGATTATTGGTAGATGTAATCCAGTCACAGAATTGGTTCCAAGTATTTGTGGAACGTTGTTGAGCAATTGTAGCAGTCATTTGTAAAAGGGTAAGTATGAGTTCGGGGGAACGAACCGTTAGGAATTATTCCTACACCACCCTCCAGTGTAGGTATGAGGGATGCTTTACTTCTCTTGATCCCGGTTGGAGAAGATACGAAGATGAGAAATTGTTAGATTTCTTAACCCGTGTATGTATTTATCATACCATTGTTAGGAAATGCTGTCAATAGGTCCAATTACCTAACTGGCACAGTATAAATAGAAATCATTTTTTTCTCACACAATAAAAAAATTTTTATAAATATCTTTAGTTATTCATACCAAGAAAATGAAAAGATTACTTTTAATCTCTTCGTTATTCTTTGCTATTCCTGTAAGTGCTACTGAAATTACATCTAAGATTACTGATTCTGTTCAACTTAGCGTACAGGGTGCTGCGGTACAATCAACAAGAATCGGAGCATCTTATGGTGTGTCGGGAACAAATATTCAATCAACTTCATTCGGTGGAGTAGGTGGTGCTGGAACTTATGACATCAATACATCAGGTCAAGCATTTACTTTCTCAGAAAGTTTTACTGCTGCCGATACTCCTGTCACCACTCAGTCGGTTAGTGCTGGAGCAATTGCTACTCCCAACCTTTATGGCAACTCTACTACTCAGTTAGCAGGAGATAAAGGTTCTCTTGCTGGTACATTATCACCTACTGGTGTTCCTACCGTCACTGCTGGTGGTGCTGGAACTACTGCTACTGCTCAAAGAACCATTGAGTTGAGTGTATTCAAATGAGACATATCCTAGTAGGTATATTCCTGCTAGGGTTTTCTTGTCCTACCCTAGCAAATACCGTAGTGCCTAATTTTACGAGAGGCACTATCAATGCAACAACTGAGACAACAACAAAAATCGTAGAAGTAATTCGCCAAGTTGATTATACAACTGGCACATCATACACTGTAACTGGAACGAACATTAATATTCCTGGTAGACCAAACCAGAATTCTAATTATAGTATCATGAATCAAGGTGCTCTGTTTCAATTCAGTGAAACTTACCTTGGACCTGGAGTCGCAAAAGAAACATGGATAGACAGAACTACCGAGCAACAATCAACCACTACATCCACCTCTGTATTTACCCAATAATTATTTTACTATTGACATCATCGGGAAAAACACAAACAGCACCCAGTAATACTAACATTGCTGGACCGAGTGCGAGTGCTACTGGTAGTGTAACAAATCAGGCAGTTCAGGTTTTACAAGGACCTTATGCTATGAATACTTATGGTGGTGGTGTGAGTTGTCAAGGACCTACTATGAGTATTGCTCCATTTGCTTTTGGTAATAGCAATAAAAGTTTAGACCCAGAAACATACCAATCTTTTGGTGGTAATGCTGGTCTGAGTTTAGGTTTCAACTTTCCTCTTGATGGATCACTACAAGAGATATGTAAAGCAAGAGCAAAAGTTGAAATTTTAAGACAAAATAGTGAATATGAAAAAAGTCGTTTAGATTTTGAACTTGTTCGTTTGAGAATTTGTGGAGAGCAAATACGAGCAGGGGTATTTTATCACCCAGAAAGTCCTTATGGAAAAATATGTGCTGATATAATGGCAACAGCACCAAACGGACACATTATGTCTGGAAATGGAGTTGTTATAAGCAAACCCCCAGTAATGAAATAGGTTATACAAAATGAGTGAGATCCCCAACATTGGTGCGAATGGGATTCCAAATATTAATAATCTTGGTGGTCCCAGTATCATCCCCACAATAAATCCACCAGTCGTTCAACAGACACCTCAAGCACTCATTCGTAGTTTAGAAGTGCCGATAGTTCGTTATACTGACACCTCAATAAAATATCCTACTCTCAGTGTTCCTACTCAAGCAGAGTTTGATGAGGCAGTAAGAGCAGAAAGGAATGCCCAGGAGGAAGCGGAACAAGAGAAGTCTAGGGGTCTTCCAGATACTCCTGTGATTCCACCTATACCACAAGTTTTGGTTCCTACTCCCCCCACTGATGAGGTGAAGAATGTTGAAACCCCCCCAGTTGAATTCGCCAAACCAGACACGGGCATCCCAATCATCGAAGTTCCCCTTCTCGGACCAGTTCCTGTTCCTCCTAAGGAACAGGTTATTCTTGCTGGCACCACTGCTACTGCTTCTGTTGCTGCGGCTCTTATTGGCAAATCTCTGGTGGAATGGATGGTAGCAAAAATGAAACCCATCGTTCAACAGATACTAATAAGGGGCAAGAAGCTCTTGAATAGAGACCTTACCCCGTATGAATTACAATTATATTTTGCTGCTGAATTAGATAAGAAGAATTTAAAACTACTCAAAAAAGAATGGAAGGAAGAAAAGAAAAGTCAGTATAAAAAAGCACATAATAAGTAACTACTTTCTTTTTGCCTCCAATTCAGCAAAGTCTTTTTTCTTTGTGCCCCCATCATACTCCGTGACCATCACCTTTATATCCAAGTTTCTTCGCTTGCATTGCTGCTTGCGATTCTGTTGCTTCAGTTAAGAATTGGAGAAAACTTTTCATTAATGTATCTTATTGCACTTATAGTTCTTTTAGTTATTTATTGTTTAAAAATTTACTAGACACTGAATTTTCGGGTTCTTGGATCAATATCAAATATTCCATCTAAGGCTTCTAAGTAATGTCTTGGATACATTTTATATGTTTTATTTGCACCTGATCCAGAACTTGGGTTTTCCCATTTATATCTAAATTGCATAAGTGAGCTAGCAACTCCATCTGCCTTTATTAATATTAAAGAACTTTTTCCAGTATCTTTATATTCGGCAGAGAAAGTTAAATTAGATAAAACTTGCCGGAATTCTTGATCTATTTTTAGTGTCTTTCCTCCAGTCATATACATTTCACCACCTCTAGTAGATCCCGTCAATTTAACAAGTTCAGTATCAACACCATTACTAAATCCATTTATAACATAATTTATAAAATTTTGTTTTGGAAAATTAGAATTCATAAGATTTGCAGCACTACGATATACTCGTTTAGCTGCATTTTTTGTGTCGTCTGGTATAGTAGTAGATTCTATTGCTTGTCTAGTGGCATATTTTTTAGTAAATACACCTTCACTTAAATATGACTGCATAGAAGAAGTCCACTCCTTCTTAATTTGTGTAGGTATATTCACACCCAACTGTCCAAATAAATCTTCAAACTTTTGCCATTCAAATCCACTTACTTGAGCAAATTGTTCTCCTCCAGGAACCTTACAAGATACTGCAAATGCAGGAATATTTGGACCACCATCATTCGTTTGAATCGTAACTGTTACATCTGCCTTGACTGTTCTTTGATCAACAAGTCCATCAGCAGTTATGTTAATAACATCCTCAAATCCATTAAAAGCAACTCTTTTAACTCTAGCATTCAAGTTTGCATGACCATTAGCAAGAGCAGCAGAAGAACGAATAAAATCACTTATTTCATTAAAATTTTTTGTTCTTACCATATTTGATATAAGAGAATCAATTTCCTTCGGAACTCCCACAGAAATAATCAAAGAGTCTTTTACTTTTGATTTAAAATGAACATCACTTTGTGTTAGTCTTCTTAAATTTTTTCCACTATTCCATATTTGGATTATCATATCCGCAACATCTTTTTGGTTCACTGGAGGTAAAGTTTGCAGAGAAATTCTTTTAGAAGCTGATTTTTCAAATGCACCCGGTTTTTGTATTTTTTCAATATCACCTATTCTTTTATAAAACCTAGCAGCAACAGCAGCAGTCCAAACTGCCTCAAATATATAACCTCTATTTGGCAAACTTCTTTTGGCCATAATACCAAACACTTTACAGGTATTATTATTTATTCTAA
>Ga0334722_10002416_pt1 | contig 21264 bp, 21 predicted proteins | sample C3_bottom_MG_FD_207210 | JGI IMG/M metagenome (GOLD analysis project Ga0334722, IMG submission 207210) | Sediment microbial communities from Yellowstone Lake, YNP, Wyoming, USA - C3_bottom | ecosystem: Environmental > Aquatic > Freshwater > Lake > Sediment | place: USA: Wyoming | collected... | reverse complement strand
TTAATCAATAGGAGAATATATTCCGGCTTGACATCGCCTGAAAACGATGAAATTTCATGGTTATTCCCACCTTTTTTCCCAAATTTGATAAGCTTCAAACGCCTCTTCATTTTAAAAACTTCTACCATCTCGGCCTTTAAAGACTCAAATTTAATTCTATCTTCCAGAAATTTTTCCATATGCCTGATGTGTGATTTAATGTCGGATTTCCCCACCAACGCATCATCGCCATACTTCACTTCAATGAATGCTAAAGTAGGCAAAAAACCATTTGAAAGTTTACGAGTGGCTGAAGTTGACGGCCATTTCATGGCAATCATGTCAAACCGTGCCTCCCTGCTATCCGAGTTAGTGTACTCAATGTCTAATATAAAATAATCAGTAGAATTGGCTATTTTGGAATAATTGTTCTCGCGGACTATTAATTGTTGGAACTCACGCTCATTTTTTTCTTTTGATGATCCTAGAAAGAAATCAATTGCATGTTTGATCTTTGGTATTGCATTTACCCAAGTACAGACTCCCTCTGGAGAAGAAACAAACACAATGTTCTTTTTTCTAAGTTCATCATATGTGTGGAGGTTCGTTGCCTTAGAATATTTAATATCAAATTTAAATTCATATAATACGCCTTGCTTGATTTCTGTAATTTTTATAAGATTGCCACCCCTGTAATAAATGTTTATATATTTATTGCGAATCTCAATGTCTAATGTTGAATCTTTTCTTACAAAATCAAGTATAGGGGATAGCATCCCTCCTGTTAGGGATTCCACAAAATCATCTGACAATATTCGTCTATCGTTCATAATGCTAAACCTCAACCTTTAATGTTTGGCCATCCGATAGCTCAATAACATTGTTGAAAATTTCTTTAAATTTATCCTTATGTTCAGTATGAATAGGCACAAGCATTTTGGGATTTAGAGCCATTGCGAATTTTTTCAAATCCTCAACTGTCGCATGGCCACTGGTATGGGCATAGACAAAATTTACCTGCGGGTCATTTTGATAAGCTGACATTTCTACAGACCCGAAGTAGTCCTTATTCTTTAAATACCCGAGCCATTGGGAATATATGACATTCACAGGCTTGTCTTTTTTGTACAGTTCGATAATTGGGAACGTGGACATCTTGCTTAAATATAAATACTGCGACGGCTTTGCCTGCAAATCTTCTTTTTTTATACGATAACTATACATTCTTTTACTGAAGTCGCCAAAATAGCCGGGATTGGACTTGAGCTTTTCATTCATATTATGACTGGCATATACAGCGACTTCCTCCCATTCCATTTTAGGAATATGAGGCGAAATTTGTTTCATTTGTTCAAGCACCCATGCTGTATAAATGTCTATGACAAGGGTCTTACCTGCTCTTTTACAGGCACGATATGCCGACACTATTCTGTCAATGTTCTGCGAGGAGGATATCAGGAAAGAAATGTTAGCCTGGTTTTTTATAACTTCATATATTTTCTCTTCGACAGAGGCTTCATTTGGAAATTCATCGTTACCGCGTTGCATCATCGTGCCTTCCATAAAAAGCACGTCTATTTCTTTTGGCGGTCTTTTTACGGCACGGTCAAACAGGACTGATTTTCTACCGTGTGCACGAAAATCACCACTGTAGTATATTCGTTTACCCTCGGCTTCGATAAGGAACGAGTATGCATCTACGGCAGAGTGGTCAACGAGCATTGGCGTTATCTTAATATCGCCAACTGTAAATGCCTGACTGTCTTTCAAATACCTGAAATTATTTGTCGGGAGTTCTTTTTCCAATATAACGCGGACGGAATCAATGAGGTTTTTGCCCACCTCACCTATCCAGACAGGAATGTTCTTATCTATTGTGTCAATCAAGCCATAGTGATCTTGGTGGGGATGACTGACGATAACCGCGTCAACCTTTGTGCCAGACAGGTCAATGTCTTTTGAATCAGGGCTGAGCGGCTGTCCAATGTCAAGGAGTATAGTTGCCTTGGTAGTGGACAACTGTATGCAGGTGCCTCCTATTTCATTGGTGCCGCGATGAATAAATATTTTCAAGTCGAACCCCCATGCTGGAATGTTTAAGTCATTATCAGTTTCAATGAGTTTAACAGCTGTGTAGCTCTTAGCGTATCAATAAAACCCATACAGCGGCTAACGTAATTCCACCTACGCCGTCAATCTGTTTTTTAATATCATCAATCTCTGCTATACGTTTTCCAGAGCTGTCACGTATTACCTTCCCGTCGAACTCTGCAACTTTAGATCCATGGCTATCCCGTATTTTATCGCGATCAATTTCGCCAACCTTTGTTCCGTGAGAATCCCGGATTTTATCGCCATCAATTTCGCCAATTTTAGCACCGCTTTTATTCCGGATATATTTCCCATCGATTTTGTATTCAGACACAACCCCTGGCGGTTATGCTCCTCGTTGCCGTGAACAGACCAATCCAGTTTCCAGAGATTGGCTTCATGCGATATCCTACATATTATTATTATATTTGTCAAGGTAAATGTGATCTTCCCCCGAAAAAGTGGACACACGGTTAGGCTTGAGAGAACGCCATCGCCTTCTCGCTCGGCATGGACGCGGTTACCGGCAGGCTCACCGTGCGTTTCAAAAGGCCGCTTATGGTGGGGGAGAGGGTTACCGTGACCGGCAGGCTGGTGAAGGAGTCTGGACGTGCGATAGAGGCTGTGGCCGTGGCCGTCAGGGAAGACGGGACGATGATAGCAGAGGCCGAGGGGCTGTTGATGAGGCTTAAAAAGTAGCGGTTCACCATGAAATGAGAAGAAATATGGGATGTGTCCCTAATTACCCAGAAGAAATATGGGATGTGTCCCTAATTACCCTAATTACCCCTAATTACCACTAAGAGCTGGCCTGGAAAAACTGTACAGTTGCATAAGTGGGTAGGGTGGGCACGGCCCACCGTTCGATTGTAAAGGACTTCCCAAGCCCCGCGGGTGCTAATTATTCGGCCCAGCGCTCTGAGACGGGCGTAACGCCTGGGCTTGCCGAAAACGGGCGACAGCTCGTTTGAGGCTTAGCCCGGCACACCCGGCGAATGGGCTGGCCGATAATTTGTCACCCGCTAATAATTACAAAAGCAGATTCCTCGGCTGCGCTCGGAATGACAAGCGACTAAGAAAATTCCAGGACCCCGCATCAAGTGCGGGGTGACAGACTGCTGATTCTCCCCTCTCCACCTGCGGGAGAGGGGCCGGGGGTGAGGGTGCCTTAAATTTTCTTCAGCACCGCTATCAGACTCGCCCCGCTCTTGTAAGCCTCGCCGCCGCGCTTGCGGAACCTTTCGAGCAGTTTCCTGGACTCACCCGCGAATATTTTGTGGAGGATGGAGTTGACCGGCCCGCTCGGGACGCTCAGGTCGGTGCCCGCCTCGCCGCTTGCGCTATTAGTCAGCTTGTTCATCACCCGAGTGAGCCATATCAGCGCGTAGAGCCGCGAGTTGAAATGCGAGATGTACTCGCACTTCACCGGCATACCCGCCCAGAGCCGCCTTAAACCTGCTACATCGTAGCGCCTCTTGTGCCCGTATGTCACGTCGTGTCGGCTCCATATCTCCATGTTCGCGGGCACGGTAATGATACAGTACGACCCCTCCCTCATCTCGTCCACCAAGGAAGAGAAAAAAGCGGAGTCGTCCTCTATGTGTTCGAGGATGTCGAGCAGAAGGAATGCATGGGCCCTGGACGCGTATTCGTGCAGGTCGCGCGGGTTATCCGATAAAAACACTCGGTCGTGCGATGTGCCCCTGCTTGCAAGCTCAACGGCCTCCGGGTCGGAGTCGAAACCCGCCGTATCGTAGAACTTCCCGAAGTAGCGCAGGTTGCCGCCGGTGCAGCAGCCGGCCTCTATTACAAGGGTCTGACTGTCCGGGGGCAGGATGCCGGAGAGGAACGAGAATATTATCTCGCGTCTGGCGCAGAACCACCAGTGCGTGTCCTCGGTCCTTCTGTGCAGTTTGAAAAGTGCCCGATCCATAACTTACATCTTAACAAAGGGCCATAATGCTGTCAAACAAAATGGGAAACCGTGGTTGACTGCCGCACCGTCCTCATGCTATCATTTTCCCATGCCTATAAAAAGTGAAGAAATACTCGCCCTTATGCGCGCGAAGACGTACCGTCCTCACCTCATAAAAGAGCTGATGCACGAGCTTTCCGTACCGAAGGACGAGCGGCAGTCCTTCAAGCACGCGCTGCGTTCGCTCATAGTGGCGGGCGAGGTCATAAAGATACGCGGGAACCGCTACGGGCTGCCGGAGAAGCTGAACCTCGTGGTGGGCAAGCTCTCGGCGCACCCGGACGGTTACGGCTTCGTCATGCCCGAAAAAGAGGGCGAGACGGACGTGTATATACACTCGCGCAACATGATGGGCGCAATGCACGGCGACAAGGTGGTCGCCCGCGTGGAGGGCGAGAGTGGCCCCGGAAGGCGCGAGGGCAGGATAATGCGCATACTGGAGCGCGCATTCGACAAGGTGGTGGGCAAGTACATGTCGGGCCGGGGCTTCGGTGTGGTCGTATCTACCAACCCGCGCATCACGCCCGAGTTCTACGTCGGGCCTAAGAACAAGGGCAAGGCCACTGACGGCGACCTCGTGGTGGCCGACGTCATACGCTACCCGGAGGTGCACTTAAGCCCCGAGGTCAAGGTCGCCAAGGTGCTGGGCAGGGCGGGCGACGCCGCGCTCGACACCGACGTGGTGATAGCCGAGCACGGGCTTGCGACCGAGTTTTCGGCCGAGGCGCTGGCCGAGGCGGAGGCCACGCCGCAGAAGGTAACGGCTGCCATGAGGAAGGGCAGGCGCGACCTCCGCGATATCAAGACCGTTACGATAGACGGGGAGCGTGCGCGCGACTTCGACGACGCGGTTTCGGTCGAGGAACTCCCCGGCGGCTTATTTAAACTCTATGTATCCATCGCGGACGTGGCCAATTACGTCAGGGCGGGCGCACCGCTCGATACGGACGCGCATGAGCGTGCTACCAGCGTGTACTTCCCCGACCGCGTCCTGCCGATGCTGCCTGAGGCGCTCTCCAACGGGATATGCAGCCTGAACCCGGATGTCGAGCGGCTGACCCTGACCGCAGAGATGGTGTTCAACGAGAAGGGCGAGCGGGTATCGTACGAAGTCTACGAGAGCGTGATAAAGAGCGACCACCGCATGACCTATACGGACGTCGCGGCAATAGTAGAAAAGGACGACGAGGAGACCTGCAAAAAATACGAAGACATGGTAGCCGACTTCCGCCTGATGCACCGGCTGATGAAGATACTGAACCGGATGCGCCACGAGCGGGGCAGCATAGACTTCGACCTGCCGGAGCCGGAGGTAATAATAGGGCTTCGCGGCGAGACTACCGGGATAATAAGGTCGGAACGGAACCAGGCGCACCGCATGATAGAGGAGTTCATGCTCGCGGCCAACGAGGCGGTCGCGTTCCACCTGGAGACAAACGGCGTGCCGTTTCTGTACCGCATACACGAGGAGCCGGACGAGGAGAAGATGGCTGACCTGGGCGAGCTGGTCAAGGAGTTCGGTGTGGCCTGGCCGTCCGTCACCAAGATACGGCCGAAGAACCTGGCGGCAGTGATCGAGAAGCTCGCAGGGAGGCCTGAGGAGCGGTTCCTGAATACCGTGATACTGCGCTCCATGAAGCAGGCACGGTACGGCCCGGATAATGTGGGCCACTTCGGCCTGGCGTCGCGCTGTTACTGCCATTTCACATCCCCCATCCGGCGGTACCCGGACCTCACCGTGCACCGCGCCCTCAAGGAGCTTTTCAAGACGGGTGGGATTAAGGCGGACCGGAAGTCCGCCATGGCGGCGGAACTGCCCGCGCTCGGCCAGCATACGTCATTCCGGGAACGCGAGGCGGACGAGGCGGAACGCGAGGTCGTACAGCTGAAGAAGCTCCAGTTCATGATCGACAAGGTGGGGCTCGATTTCGTAGGATACATTTCCGGCGTGACCGCGTTCGGCGTGTTCGTGGAGCTCGAGGAATACTTCGTGGAAGGGCTCGTGCGGCTGACCTCGCTCTACGATGATTATTACACCTACGACCAGAAACGCCACGCCCTGGTGGGCGAGCATACGGGCAGGGTGCTGCGGCTCGGCGACAAGGTGGATGTACGGCTCGACCGGGTGGACATGGAGCGCAGGCAGATGGACTTCGTGCTGTCCGGCGGCGGGGGTAGGGAAGAGAAGAACTGGCTGAAAGAGCCGGTCTGGGTGAAGCACAGGGGGAAGGGGAAGAGGTAGGTTGTAAATATCAAGATATACATTGCGTGTGTTGATGTTACGGTCATTCCGAGCCCCGGCTTTAAGCATGCCGGGGTAAACTCCGGCGGGAATCCAGGTTTAAAATCTGGACCCATTGTTCTCACGGGGGTTAAACCCCTGTATGTTTGCGATAACCGGCCGCAGTTTGTCCTTGCAATTTTGCATTTTAAATGCATAATTACATGAAGGAGGATACGGGTGCCGAACAAAAAATACATCGCCAGGTCTTTGGAGCCGGTATTGAAGAAGGCTGCGGCACAGTTTCCGGCAGTGGTGTTGACCGGCCCGCGCCAGTCTGGAAAGACGACGCTGCTGAAACACCTTTTTGGCGGCAGGTTTGGGTACGTCTCTTTGGAGCCTCCGGACGTCCGTGCGGCCGCACTGGAAGACCCGCGTGGCTTTTTGGAGATGCACCCGCCGCCTGTTATCTTCGACGAGGCGCAATACGTACCCGACCTTTTTCCATATATTAAGGAAAGGATAGACTCAAGACGCGACAAGGCGGGGCAGTACCTGCTGACCGGCTCCCAGAATATTATGCTTATGGAGACCATAACTGAATCCCTTGCCGGACGGGCCGCAATCCTCCGTCTCCTTCCGCTCTCACGGAGGGAAGCCGAAGGACATCCCCAGGCCCCGTTGCCGTGGGAGTTGAATGGGGCGGGCGCGGTAAGGAAGAAGGCCTCGCCTATAGGTGTCTGGCGCGATTTTTTACGGGGCGGCTACCCTGAGTTGGTGGCTAACCCAAAGCGTGACATTAACCTCTGGTATGCAGCGTATGTCCAAACCTACCTCGAACGGGATGTGCGTTCAATACGGCAGGTAGGCGACCTGTCGCAGTATCAAAACTTCCTGCGCGCACTTGCGGCGCGAAGTGCGCAACTACTTAACCTGAACGACATTGCCCGTGACCTGGGCGTGGCTGTCAACACGGCCAAGGCTTGGATTTCCGTATTGGAGGCAACCTATCAAGTGGTCGTCCTCCGCCCTTATTTCGCCAACATCGGGAAGCGGCTCGTCAAAACTCCTAAGGTCTATTTCACCGATGTCGGGATGCTCTGTTTTCTCACGGGCCTCAAGGACCCGGAACATGCAGCTTCAGGGCCGATGGGTGGCCCTATCATGGAGACGGCGGTGCTCTCTGAGATAATTAAGGCTCTTACGCACAGGGGAATTGACCCACAGGTCTATTTTTGGCGGACTTCTTCCGGCACGGAAGTGGACATAGTGGTTGAAACCAATGGGAAGCTTGTCCCGGTCGAGGTGAAACTTAGCGCAACGCCGCGTCCGGCGATGGCCTCATCCATCAAAGTGTTCCGTGAGAGCTTCGGCGTCAAGGCCACGGAAGGCTATGTTATCCATTCAGGCGATGTCAGGTTGCCAGTTGGGGCGGGCACAACCGCCCTGCCGTTTGTTATGCTGTAAGAAATACCGGAGCCAATACCATGATTGAAAAAGACAACGTCGGCGACAAATACCAGGAACTTACAAAGTACCGGAAAGACGACGTCCCCAAGGGCAGCCTCGACTGGGACAAAAAGCCAGAGCGGTACAAGGTATACGAACACCCGCTGAAGGTGGTCGAGCTGCCGGAACCTTTGCATGAAGGCGGCGGGGCATTATGGGAATTGCTTGCAAAGCGCCGGACACGTAGGACGTACAAACCCGAACCCGTGTCCCTCACGGAACTCTCCCAGCTCCTATGGGCGGCAAACGGCAAGACCAAGGAGGGCAGGGAGGCGTTTCTGCGTTCGGCCCCGTCCGCGGGCGCGCTCTACCCCATAGAGCTGTACGTCATGGTGAACAACGTCGAAGGTTTTGAGCCAGGGGTATACCACTACGACGTGGCGGGCCACAGGCTTTCTCTGATACGGGAAGGGGCGTACGGTGAGGCCGCGGTCAGGGCGGCGCTCGACCAGCAGAGCCTGGCGAAATCGGGGTTCGTCGTGTTTCTGACCGGGGTGATAGAGCGCACGCGCTGGAAGTACAAACAGAGGGCCTACCGCTACATTTATCTGGATGCCGGCCACATCGGCCAGAACGTATGCCTGGCCGCCGAGTCGCTCGGGTTCGGTACCTGCCCGATAGGAGCTTTCTACGACGACGAGTTAAACGCCATATTGGGCGTGGACGGGGTAGAGGAGACCGTGCTCTACGCATTCACCGTAGGTCGGTGATAACCCGCTGTATTTGCTTGAGTTGACAGTTATATTGCTGTATAATGAAACCAAAATAAGACGTGCCTGTAAATCAGCTTTTTACTTGACAGCCCAGCCGGTTGAAAGCTACAATACAACGCTTTGTCCAAATTGCATACCTGTCTTTAATTTTGCCATAAGGAGGCCGGAAGCCACATGAAGATAGTCCTTGGTTGCGACCACGGCGGCTTGCAGTTGAAGGATACCATCGCGGGCGCCCTGAAGACGCTCGGTATAGAGGTAGTGGACGTCGGCACGGCCAACGAGGACTCGGTGGACTACCCGGACTTCGCGGCTAAGGTGGCCGAGGCGGTATCCACCGGCAAGGTGGACAGGGGTATAGCGGTATGCGGCACCGGCATAGGGATGTCCATTGCCGCGAACAAGTTTCCGGGTGTCAGGGCCGCGCTCTGCCACGACAGCTTCACCGCCCGCATGTCGCGCCTGCACAACGACGCGAATATACTGGTACTGGGCGGCAGGGTCACAGGGGTCGAGGTCGCGCTCGAGATGCTGAAGCAGTGGATAGCGACTCCGTTCGAGGGCGGCAGGCACCAGAGGCGTATCGACAAGATATCGGACCTGGAGAAAAGCGTCTGCAAGAACAAGTAGCTATTGCGGCGTGGTTAATAATCCGTAGTTTAAAGAAGGGGTTTAGAAGATGCCGTCGTTAAGAGAGACAGACCCGGAGATCTGGCAGGCGATAGAGGACGAAAAGAGGCGTGAATCCGAGAAGATAGTACTGATTGCATCGGAGAACTACGTGTCGCGCGCGGTGCTTGAGGCGCAGGGCTCGGTCCTGACCAACAAGTACGCCGAGGGCTACCCCGGCCACCGCTACTACGGCGGCTGCGAGTTTGCGGACGTGGTTGAGGACCTTGCCATCAGGCGGGCCAAGGAGCTCTTCGGGATGGAGCACGTCAACGTGCAGCCGCACTCCGGCTCACAGGCCAACATGGCCGCGTACTTCGCGGTGCTTAAGCCAGGAGACACGATACTCGGTATGAAGCTGACCCACGGCGGCCACCTGACGCACGGCGCGGCGGCCAGCTTCTCCGGCTCGCTCTATAAGTCCGTATTCTACGGCGTAAAGAAGGAGACCGGCACCATAGACTACGACCAGGTCGCATCGCTCGCCCGTGAGCACAGGCCGAAGATGATAGTGGTAGGTGCGTCCGCTTATTCCCGCATACTCGACTTCAATGCGTTCAGGGAGATTGCCGACTCGGTAGGCGCGTACCTTATGGCGGACATGGCCCACATAGCGGGCCTTGTGGCGGCTGGGGTGCACCCGAGCCCGGCGCCGTATGCGGACTTCGTGACTACCACCACGCACAAGACGCTCCGCGGCCCGCGCGGCGGGATGACGATGTGCAGGGCCGAGTTCGCCAAGGCCGTGGACAAGGTCGTATTCCCCGGCATGCAGGGCGGCCCGCTCATGCACGTGATAGCGGCCAAGGCAGTCGCGTTCAGGGAGGCGATGGAGCCCGAGTTCAAGCAGTACCAGACCCAGGTGGTAAGTAACGCCAGGGCGCTCGCCACGGGGCTGATGGACAGGGGTTTTTCCCTCGTATCGGGCGGCACCGACAACCACCTGATGCTTGTGGACTTAAACGAGAAGGGCGTTACCGGCCATGAGGCCGAGTCCGCGCTCGACCTCGCGGGTATTACGGTCAACAAGAACGGCATACCGTTCGACGAGAAGCCGCCGACCGTCACCTCCGGCATAAGGATGGGCACGCCCATCGTTACCACACGGGGCATGAAGGAGTCGGAAATGGACCTGATAGCCGGGATGACCGCGGACGTGATAGCCGACATAAAGGACGCGGCGCGGATGGCGAAGGTGCGCGAGGCGACGAGGTGCCTTGCGGCAAAGTTCCCGGTATACGGCCGACAGGAAGCCTCCGCAGGTAAATAAACACGAGTAATAGGTGATAAAGTGGAACGACCCAGTTGGGACGAGTACTTCATGGAGATTGCCCACCTGGTCAAGAAGCGCTCCACCTGCATCAGGAGGCAGGTGGGTGCGGTCCTGGCCAAGGACAAGAATATCCTCGCCACGGGCTACAACGGCCCGCCCACAGGCTCCGCCCACTGCTCCGACGTGGGCTGCCTCAGGGAGAAGATGGGCATCCCTTCAGGCGAGCGGCACGAGATATGCCGCGGCCTGCACGCCGAACAAAACGCCATCATCCAGGCTGCCAAACACGGGATGGGCATACAGGGCTCGGTGCTCTACTGCACGAACCTGCCCTGCTCCATCTGCTCCAAGATGATAATAAACGCCGGCATCGTGAAGATAATATACGACAAAGGCTATCCGGACAAGCTCGGCGAGGAGATGCTGGCCGAGGCGGGTATCCCGATGGAAAAACTGGGCGGTTGATACCGGGCTGAACCATCACCTGGAGGCATAGACCATGAAATGTCCCTTCTGCAGCCACCTCGAAGACAAGGTAGTGGACTCCAGGCTTTCCACCGACGGCGAGGCCATCAGGCGCAGGCGCGAGTGCGAGAAATGCGGCAGGCGTTTCACCAGCTACGAGCGGGTGGAAGAGATAATGCCGATGGTGGTGAAGAAGGACGGCCGTCGCGAGCCGTTCGACCGTATGAAGGTGCTCTCCGGGCTCAAGAAGGCGTGCGAGAAGCGGCCCATCTCGATGGACACGCTCGAGAAGGTGGCCGACGAGATAGAGAAGAAGCTCCTCGAAGGCTCCGACAAGGAGATCTCGACGAGCGCTATAGGCGAAGAGATAATGAGAAGGCTCCAGGAACTCGACCAGGTGGCGTACGTCAGGTTCGCCTCGGTCTACCGGGAGTTCAAGGATATAAACGAGTTCGTCCGGGAGCTTAAAGACCTCCTGGGTGCGGAGAAGAAAAAGAAGTGAGCACGGATACATTCAGGGGCGGGGTGCACCCGTCCGACATGAAGAAGGCTACCCAGTCGCTTGCGGTGGTGGAGGCCAAACTGCCGGAGCGCGTCGTCATCCCGATGGCGATGCACATCGGCGCGCCCGCGGCGCCCATCGTGAAGGTGGGCGACCTGGTCAAGAAGGGCCAGAAGATAGGCGAGGCGCAGGGCGCGGTCTCCGTGCCGGTACATGCCTCGATATCCGGCAAGGTCATAGCGGTCGGCAGCTTCCCCTCCCCGATGGGTTTCAATACCCCCTCCGTCGTCATAGAGTCCGACGGGAAGGACGAGTGGGCCGAGGGCCTGGCCGGGCGTGAGGACTACATGACGATGCGGCCCGACGAGCTTAGGGCCATTATCAGGGAGGCGGGCATCGTCGGCATGGGCGGCGCAACATTCCCCACGCATATTAAGCTTGACCCGCCCAAGGAAAAGAAGATAAAATACGCCCTCTTGAACGGGGCTGAGTGCGAGCCCTACCTTACCTCGGACTCCCGGCTGATGGAGGAAGACCCCGAGGCGGTGGTCGAGGGCCTCAAGATAATGATGAGCATCCTCAGGGTGACAGAGGGGTTCATCGGCATAGAGGAAAACAAGCCCACCGCCATTGACAGGATGGCCGAGGAAGCGGGCAAGGTAGCATGCGACCTCGTGACCGAGACATACTACGAGCGCTCCGGCATCGAGGTCGAGGTACCGAAGGGCTGCCGGATGAGCGTGCGGGTCGCGCCGGTTCCGGTAAAGTACCCGCAGGGCTCGGAGAAGCAGCTTATAAAGGCGGTGCTGGGCCTCGAGGTGCCGCCGGGCCACCTGCCGATGGACGTGGGCGTGGTGGTGCAGAACGTGGGTACGGCCGCGGCGATATTCTACGCGGTACGTTTCGGCAGGCCGCTGATAGAGCGTATAGTGACGGTCACCGGGCCGGGCATCAGGGAGCCCAAGAACCTGCGCGTCAGGATAGGTACGCTGTTCTCGGACCTCATAGTGCAGTGCGGCTGGCTCAGGGACGCCACGGCCAAGGTCATAATGGGCGGGCCGATGATGGGCATCGCCCAGTCGGAGCTGATGGTGCCGGTAATAAAGGGCACCTCAGGCATAGTGGCCCTGACCGGCAAGGAAGCGGGCGTATATGACATCGGGCCGTGCATCCGCTGCGGCCGGTGCATAGAGGCATGCCCCATGGGGCTCAACCCCGGGCTTATAGGCAGGCTGATAGAGAAGGGGCAGTTCGAGGAGGCCAGGCAGCAGGGCGTGCTCGACTGTTTCGAGTGCGGCTCGTGCAGCTTCGTATGCCCCTCGGGAAGGCCGATGGTGCAGTTTGCCAAGTGGGCCAAACGCGAGTTGGCAAAAAAGAAAGCGAACGTCTAAAACACGTGTTGTGTGTTCGTAACTGGAAAGTATCGTCATTCTGAGGCCGGTATTTTGGGCCGAAGAATCCCGGGTTTGGTTATTAATATGCAAACTTAACCCCGAGATTCTTCGCTTCGCTCAGAATGACATTCTTTAGCGCCCGTTATTTAGTCAGCAGCTCTTTTATAAGGTGGTATTTCTTCATGGACACTCCGGCCAATAAGCCGAAGTCAGCGCCAGAGGCTCAGCCTCGCTTCATGGTATCCATAGGGCCGCATATCCGCTCCGGCGAAACGGTGGAGAGGATAATGTGGTCGGTCTCGGCGGCGCTTCTGCCTGCCGCGGCCCTTTCGGTGTATTACTTCGGCTTCCCCGCGCTGCTGGTGCTGGCGGTGTCCATCGCATCCTCGATGTCCTTCGAGTACATCTCGCAGAGGGTGATGGGGGTAAAGACCACCACCTCGGACGGGAGCGCATTTCTCACCGGCCTGCTGCTCGGTATGAACCTGCCCGCCGGCGTGCCGTTCTATGTCCCCATAGTCGGCTCGGCCGTCGCCGTCATAATAGCCAAGCAGCTCTTCGGCGGACTGGGCTACAACATATCAAACCCCGCACTCATTGGCCGCGCATTCCTGCTCGCCTCGTTCCCCAGGCTGATGACCTCATGGCCGGTCCCGGGCGGTACGCTCAGCTTCGCGCACGTGGACGTCGTGACGTCCGCCACGCCGCTCGCCATCCTCAAGGAGGAGGGCTACTCAAAGCTCCTTACGCACTTCGCCGGACGCTCCGACATGTACGCCCAGATGTTCCTCGGCCACAGGGGCGGCTCGCTGGGCGAGGTCTCCATCATAGCGCTGCTCTTCGGCGCGGGCTACCTGTTCTACAAAAACTACATCACCTGGCACATTCCCGTTACATTCCTGGCTACCGTTGCGGCGCTGACCGCCCTGTTTGGGGGCGACCCCGCGCTTTCGCTTCTGTCCGGCGGGCTGGTGCTGGGCGCGTTCTTCATGGCGACCGACTACGTCACCGCACCCCAGCTCAAGAAGGCGCAGATAGCCTTCGGCATAGGGTGCGGGGCCATAACCGTCCTGATACGCCTGAAGGGCGGCTACCCCGAGGGCGTCTGCTATGCCATCATACTTATGAACTGCTTCACGCCGCTGCTCGACAGGGCGTTCAGGCCCAAAAAATTCGGCGAGGCCAGGGCGGTGAAGGCGTGAGCGACATACTGAAAGTCACCATAAACCTGACCGTGATATGCGCCCTGGCCGGTATAATTCTTTCGGCCACCTGGGCGATGACCGAGCCGGTGAAGGTGGCCAAAGAGGCCGCCGAACGCGAGCAGGCCCTTAAGGCGCTCATCCCGGGCACGGACAACATCAAGCCGGTCAAGGACGTGGTGATTGCCGGGAAAGAGGGCGTCATATACGAGGCCAGCTCCGACGGCAACGTCGTTGGGTACATAGTCGCCGATACGGCCAAAGGCTATTCGAGCTTCATCAAGATGCTGGTAGCGGTATCTCCCGACTACAACGTGATGGGGATAGACATACTCGGCCACGGCGAGACGCCGGGCCTGGGCGACCAGGTGGAGGCCGGGTGGTTCAAAGAGCAGTTCAAGGGCAAGGGCATGGACAACCTCGTGGTCGTGAAAGGCGAGACGAAAACGGACATCCAGGCGATATCCGGTGCTACTATATCCTCCAGGGCAGTCACGAAGGGCGTCAAAGACGCGGTCGATGCGCTGAAGGTGTATAGGGAGCAGGCGCCCGCTCCGGGAGGTGCCGATGGCGGAAAATAAACACAGCCTCTTAAAGCTCATAACCAACGGCATATTCTCCGAGAACCCGGTCTTCAAGCTCGCGCTCTCGCTCTGCCCGGCGGTGGCCGTGACTACCTCGGTCAAAAACGGCTTCCTGATGGGTGTCGCAGTTCTGTTCGTAATGACGATGGTAAATATTACGGTATCAATCTTCAGGAAGCTTATAAACCCGAAGGTCAGGATACCGGCATACATACTAATAATAGCAACGTACGTGAGCATCACCGACATGGTGATGGCGGCATATGCCCGTTCTGCGTACAAGGAGATGGGGCTGTACATACAGCTCATTGTTGTCTTTGCCATTATTATATCGCGTGCCGAGTTGTTCGCGAGCAAGAACAGGGTCGTCCCGTCCGCGGTGGACGGTTTCGGCATGGGGCTCGGGTTCCTTGGCGCGCTGGTGCTGGTGGGCGCGGTGAGGGAGTTCGCCGGCAAGGGCTCGCTTGCGGGCATATCCATAATAGGCGCCAACCCCATACTAATGATGGTGCTGCCTGCGGGCGGGTTCTTCGCCATCGGGCTTTTGATGGGGCTGTTCAACTGGATAGAGGTCAAGTACTTCGGCGGCACGGGCGGCTCGCCCGGCGGCGGACACGGGGGGCATTAATCCATGTTTAAAGACTTGGGCACGATATTCATAGCCTCGGCCATTATAAACAACTTCGTCTTCTCCCGCTACCTCGGGCTGTGCATATTCTTTGGCGTGTCCAAGAGGATGGAGACGGCGGTCGGCATGAGCATGACGTTCACCTCGGTGATGGTAATATCCGCCGCGCTCTCCTGGCTGGTGTACAACCTCGTGATGCTGCCGGTGCACCTGGGCTTCCTCAAGATAATAGTGTTCATCGGCATAGTGGCGGGCTTCGTGCAGGCGGCGGACACCATACTGAAGAAGACGAACCCGGTGCTCTACCACAAGCTCGGCATATACCTCGTGCTCATCACGACCAACTGCATAATACTGGCCGTGCCGGTGATAAACGCGGACGAGAAGTACACCTTCATGCAGAGCCTGACCCTGGGCCTTGGCTCGGGCGCGGGCTTCTCGCTTGCGCTTATCATTATGGCGAGCATAAGGGAGAAGCTGGAGCTTGCGAACGTGCCGAAGCCGTTCCAGGGGATGCCCATAGCGTTTATCGTGACAGGGCTCATAGCCCTTGCATTCATGGGCTTCTCCGGCATGATAACAATGTAGGTAGCGGTTCTTATATATTTTTGGCTCATGTGGAGTTTGGTATGCAGGAAGTGGCAAGGCCGGACATAATGAACGTTGTACTGACGAGCCTCGTGTTCATGGGGGCGGTTGGCGCGGTATTCGGCATAGCGCTCGCGTACGCCGCGAGGAAGTTCAAGGTGGTGGTGGACCCGCGCGTCGAAGCGGTCAGGGACGTGCTCCCCGGCGCCAACTGCGGTGCGTGCGGCTTCGCAGGCTGTCAGGGCTACGCCGAGGCGGTCGTGAACGACCCGAACCTCTCGGCAGGGCTCTGCGCGCCGGGCAAGGCGGATATCGCCGCTATGGTGGCCAAGATTACCGGTAAGGTCCCGCCGGAGGTGGTGCCCATGGTTGCCACGGTGTTCTGCCGGGGCGACGTGTGCAAGGCATCGCGGCGGTTCATATATGACGGCGTAAAGGACTGCCGTGCGGCCATACTGGTCGCGGGCGGAGACAAGACCTGCCAGTACGGCTGCCTCGGATACGGCACATGCTCACGGGCCTGCCCGTTCGGTGCGATATCGATGAGCAAGGACGGCCTGCCCGTCATAGACCGCGAGAAGTGCACCGCCTGCGGCGTATGCGTCTCGGCATGCCCCAAGAGCATCATAGCGCTCACACCGACCGCCAAGAAGGTGCACATAAGGTGCAGCTCGCGAGACAAGGGCCCCGTGGTAAAGAAGGCCTGCGAACTCGGCTGCATAGCGTGCGGGCTGTGCGTGAAGGGCTGCCCGGAAGGCGCAATTACGGTTGAGAACTTCCTCGCCAAGATTGACTACGAGAAATGCACCAACTGCGAGACCTGCGTCCTGCTCTGTCCGCAAAGGACGATAGAGGACCGGATAGACCCGTCGAAGGAGACCGCCCCGAGGACGAAACTCGCCAAGGAAGAGAAGGTTACTGAGGTGAAGGAGGCTTAAGCAGTTCTCACACCGCCGGTGGTGATGTGGGCAGCGTCACCCTGACGGTCGTGCCTTGGCCCTCGGCGCTTTTTATATCGACCGTTCCCCCGTGCAGTTCCGTGAGGGTCTTGACGACCATAAGCCCTATGCCGGTGCCCGGCATATACAAATTGCTCGAACCCCTGTAATATTTCTCGAATACGTGCGGCAGGTCGCACGCCGGTATGCCCGGCCCCTGGTCGGACACCTCCATGAATACCTTCTCAGCTATGTCCTGTTCGATACCGGCCCGCACGTGTACCGTGCCGCCCGGCCCGCTGAACTTCACCGCGTTGCCCAGCATGTTGGATAAAACACGGCGGCAGAGCCTCTCGTCTAAATATACGTGCGGCAGGCTGTCCGGCAGCTCGGTATTTATGCCTACGCCCTTCCGGGTTGCCAGCGGCCGGGACTCGTCAATGCATCCTCCTATTATTGCCGAAAGCGCAGTGGGCCGCCTGTTGACGACGAGCCTGCCCGCCTCCGCCTTTGAAAGCGCAAGGAAGTCGTCCACAAGCCAGCCGGCTTTATCGGCCGACCTCTTTATGAGCGCCACGGCCTCCAAGTCCTCGGCTCCGACGGTGGTCCCGTCCTGCAACAGCATCTCCGAGAGGCCCTGTATGGTCGTGACCGGGTTCTTGATATCGTGCGAGAGCATGGACAAAGAATCACGCATCCGGGCCTCGGCGTCCTTGGCGTCCGTTACGTCGCGGCCCGCCTCAACGCAGGCAACCACGTCTCCACCGGAGTCCGTCACCGGGCTTGCGGACATGTCCATGTAGCGCACGCTCCCGTCTGGCAGGGACACCTTCCGGAGCTTCCTGTGTACACGGCCGTCCGAGAATGCGAGCAGTACCGGACAGCCCTCGCATGGGGCCTCGCTGTCCTCGACGGCCTTGTGGCACTTCTCCCCGATGCGGCGGCCTATCATGTTTATTGCTGTATCGTTTTGGTATATGAGGCGCATCTCCCAGTCCACCATGACGACCGGGTCGGGCAGGCTGTCGAGGATCGACGAGCCGTCCAGGTGCCGGGCGAACCCGCCTTCTTCCCGTCCTTCCGAGTTGTCCATGGCAGCACCTCACAGATTAGGAATGTTTGGTTGATGCAAAATAGTATACCATGATTTATTTTATTTTGCAATATGGAATATGTGTATATGTTTTGTTTAAACGGTGCGTTGTTATAAACGTAGGTTTTTGAGGGGTTGCGGGTGGATTCGGAAGGCCTTAAGATACAGCCGGGCAGGCCATAATGTCGGGAAGTGGCGTCAGAACCACTTCGCGCCAGAGTCTATGTCCTCCTGGCGTAATATGAGCCTGCTGCCGTCCATACGGTGCTCTATCTTGATGGGCATGCAGTTGCCGATGCCCTTGTCGAGGCTGTCTATCCGGAAGGTGTTGCCGCAGAATATGCAGACCACGCTGCCGTCCTCGTGCCTGTACCCCTGCTTGTGCGGGTAGCATGTGATGCATGCGTCGAACGCGGTCTTTATCTCTCCGAAGTCGTCCCGGGCCACCATGAACACGACGGTCTTGCCGCCGGCCTCGCGCCGGAAGAACCTCACGTCCCCCTTTTTTATGTCGGCGGTGTCAATGGTGAACACGCCGCCGCTCGGGGTTACAAGCTCGCCTTTTGTCTTGCCGCCGCAGGAAGCAAGCGAGGCCGCCAACGATAAAAGGAGTACGGTTGAGGCAAGCAGGGAAAGTATATGTCTCGGTCTCATGGCCTTCCGAACGATGTTGACTTGGCGCTCTCGCGAATGATATTATAATTAAACCATAAACCCCTTTTGATTAAAAGCTTTTTTTATGAGCCCCAGGTTTGAAATAGGAAGGCTGAGCGATATCCTCGCCAGGCCCGCTGCCCTTGCGGCGGTCTTGGTCGTCTGCGCGCTTGCGGTGACGTTTGCCGCAGTGCGCCACGCGCAGGACACCTCGGACGGCTGCCTTTACTGTCACGCCGACAGGGCGAGGATGGCTAAGGACGGTTACCCGCAGTTCTTCATGACCAACGCGCAGGTAGAGAAGGAGTCGAGGATGCCCGGCATCAAGTGCCGGGACTGCCATCTGGGAGACGGCACCACACACGACAAAGACATTGCGCACAGGGGCATGCTTAAGCTCCTGGTGCTGGACAACAACGCACTTGTCGTACCGCGTAAGGGCAGGCTGGACAGCCTGACGCCCACGGGCGACGACCGGATGTACGCACTGCTGCCGAAGATTTCTGCGGGCGGTAAACTCCTGCCCGACCCGGACACCTTCACAATACTGTGGCACGACCGCGACCCCGTGTCGCTCGGTTACGACAGGGCCATAGCGCAGAAGACCTGCGGCAGGCCGGGATGCCACCCCAAGGAGACCGAGCAGTTCGAGAAGTCCATTATGGGCGGCAATGTCCGGCAAAGGAGCACCCGCCACTGGACGGACACGCACGGCCCGAACAACTGCGGCCCGTCGTTCGCGGACCTGCCGCCAAACTCCGGCGGGCAGACGGGATACTCAGAAAACAACTACAAGATTATAAGGGACGACCTCTCCTGCCCGTCCACTTACGGGAATGCGACCGACCGCCAGCGCTTCTGCAACCTCTGCCATGCAGGCTGTCTGGACTGCCATTATTACCCGAATACAAAGTCGGGCGTACACAGCTTCACGCGCAGGGTCCCGGCGGCCAACTGCAGCGGGGGAGGGCGCGGCACCGGCATGTGCCACGCGGGCACGATGGAGAGGCGCAGGGGCGACAGCTACCTGGGCGCGGAATACTCTCAGCCCGCGGGCAGCACACCCGATGCGCACGTGGCCCAGAAGATGGAGTGCGTGGACTGCCACGAAACTGGCGAGAAGGGGATGGGCGACCTGCAGCGCCGCGTGGACTGCGCGGGCTGTCACTACTTTATCAACAGGGCGCACGAGGCCGGGGTGCACAGGAAGCTTCGGTGCGAGGCCTGCCACGTCGGGAGCCTCGGCGGCTACGAGATGACCGTATGGGGCAAGGGCCACATTGCCGGGCAGGAAACCCCGTTCAAGAAGTACAGCCTGTACTACGGAGTGCTGGAGGCCCCAATCCTGATGAAGGACACCGACGGCCTGTACGCGCCTTACAAGGTGTGGCCCAACATAGCGACCAACATAAAAGGGGAAAAACCGAACCACGGCAGGGTGGAGTTCCGCTGGCCGGGCGGCGAGACCCGCGACGCGTACGCTCTGCTCGGCACCTATTCGACGATGCCCGGCGCCAACAAGGCGCTCGCTTGGTTGCAATTGGAGGCCGTAGGCCACCCGCTCGGCAAGTCACGCAGCTGTGCATCCTGCCACGGCTCGACCGTGCAGAAGACGAAGGCCACATGGGAGTTCCTCAACTATGCCGGCTCCGAGCCGTTCACCGGGTCGCAGGATATAGTAGCGGACTCGGCCGGGCTCAGGATAGTGAACATAAGGAAGACTTCCGAGCCGTCCCTTATGGGCGACGCCGAGCTTTACGACTTTGCCGCATGGATGTACCTGGGCGACATATGGCATGTACCCGGAGATTTTTCCATCCCCAGGGCGGACGAGGCTAAGTACAAAAACTACGTCATGGACGAGGCGGCGTTTAAGGCGGGCATATCGAAGCTCGATGGACGTCTTAACGGCCTTCCTAAAGGCGGGAAGGATTATGCTGCGCTTGAGCGCAGGATAAAGAAGCTGAAAGGCATTGGCGAACACGACCCGGCGGCGGGACTTGCGGAAATGCGGAAGGGTTAACCCGCCTCGGAGCCTTCGCGTCCCTTCCTCTCCAGCATCGCCTTCAACGCCTCTATGACCTTTATCGCCTGTACCTTTGTGCGTATCCTCTTGATGCTGAACCGCTTTATTATGAAGTTCTCCAGCCGTGCTGGGTTGTCCGCCCAACCGAGCTCGGACTCCAGTTGACGGATTAGCGCCCTCTGTCCGGGCGTCACCATTTCTATCAGCACGCCCGGCTTTTTATGTGTTTCACCGGGCGGGGCGAATATGCCGCTGAAATGCGCCTCGAACCCGAGCTCCCTGAAATGCTCCATGACCCTGAAGAAGCCCTCCGGGTCGAGTTCCTTGGACGAGCGTACGCCCCCGAAAAGCAAAAGAATCTCCACGTACTCTTCCTGGCTCAAGCCAAGCCTGCCCTTAGCCAGATGTATCAGTTTTATCTGGCCCCTGCTCACCATTTGAGAGCCTCTTTCTTTTACCTTAATTATACCACAACCGGCCGTAAACCAAGGCCAAACGACAGTTTTGTATTACTGCCGGAAACGCTTGACATGGCGAAAAAAAGGGGTAAAATACCTACCTTGTAACACGCAGCCGAATCCCGACGTGTGCGCGGCGGGAGCGGGGGAACCACTAATGGGGCGTATTCCTGCAATCAGGATAGGGCACTTCCAGGCCCGAGCCCGTCAGCTAACCTCGCAGGCGTTTGGAAGGGCAGTGGACGGAAGTATCCGCCGGAAATTTCCCACGGTTTACCCCACCCGCCATATTGCCCCGCTAT
>Ga0334722_10002415_pt1 | contig 21269 bp, 21 predicted proteins | sample C3_bottom_MG_FD_207210 | JGI IMG/M metagenome (GOLD analysis project Ga0334722, IMG submission 207210) | Sediment microbial communities from Yellowstone Lake, YNP, Wyoming, USA - C3_bottom | ecosystem: Environmental > Aquatic > Freshwater > Lake > Sediment | place: USA: Wyoming | collected... | reverse complement strand
CTGGCCAAAAAGACCGACGGAGAGATAATCTCCGCGGATTCCAAGCAGATCTACAAATACCTGGCCGCCGGAACTTCCAAGCCGGCCGGCCGCTGGAAAACCGTCCTGGGAAAGGAAACGTATCTGGTGGACGGCATTCCCTACCACCTGGTGGATTTCGCCGACCCGAGGACCGCTTACGACGCCGGCACTTTCGCGACGGACGCCAAGGCCCTCATGGACTCCATCTCGGCCACCGGCAAGACGCCCATAATCGTGGGCGGCACCGGCATGTATATCCAGGCCCTTTGGAACGGCCTGGACCCGCTGCCCGAGGCCGACCTGGAGTTGAGGAAGAAAATGGCGTCCTTCGCCGACGAACAAGGCAGGGAAGCCCTGCACGCCGAACTGGCCGCCCTGGACCCGAAAGCCGCGGCCCAGATACCGCCGAACAATCTGCAGCGCGTAATGCGCGCGCTTGAGATAACCAAGCTGGCCGGGCGCCCCGTCTCGGAACTCTGGACCGGCAAGTTCATGGACGCCCTGCCCGGGCACCTCGGCAAATTCGTCTTTTTGAAATGGGAGAAGGAACTTCTGGCCGAAAGGATAAAAAGCCGGACCGCCGCGGCCTTCGACGCCTGGACGGACGAGACCAGGGAACTGCTGGCGCGCGGCTACCCGGAAGACGCGCCGGGCCTTAAATCGCTGGGCTATCCCCAGGTAATGGATTTTATAGCCGGCAGACTGCCGCGTCCGGAGACCATCCACGCTATCGTCACGGTCTCGATGGCCTACGCCAAAAGGCAGAACACCTGGTTCGGCAGGTATAAGAACGCCATACGCCTAGACCTGGCCGCCGCGGCCGATTACGACACGGAAAAGCTCTCGGAAAGGATATTAAACGCATGAAAGCCACCCTTGTAGCCGCCAATCTCAAGCAAAGACCCAAAGGAACCCCCGATCCCGAAGTGGCGATGGAGGAACTTGCCCGGCTGGCGGAGACCGCGGACCTTAAAGTGCTGGAGAAATTCTTTATCCGCATGCAGGCCTATAACCCGGCCACCCTTATCGGCTCGGGCAAGGTGGAGGAACTTAAGAAGCATATCGAGACCGCCAAACCCGGGATCGTAATTTTCGACGAGGAACTCACGCCCGCCCAGCAGCGCAACCTGGAGAAGGCGCTCGGCATACCGGTGATAGACCGCACGTATCTTATCCTGGAAATATTTTCCCGCCGCGCCAGAACGCGGGAAGGGAAACTGCAGGTGAGGCTGGCGCGGTTCTCCTACGACCTGACCCACCTGACCGGCAAAGGCATAGCCATGGGCCAGCAGCAGGGCATGATAGGCGCCGCCCGCGGCCCGGGCGAGCGCCAGCTGGAATATGACCGGCGCACTTTGCGCGACAAGATAACCGAACTGAAGGAAGAACTGGATTCGATCAGGGACGAGCGCGCCACCCAGCGCAAGAACAGGGATGCGGTTCCCATGCCGCAGGCGGCCATAGTAGGCTACACCAACTCCGGGAAATCCACACTACTAAACTTCCTGACCGCGCAGAAGCACGCCATCTACGCCGACGATAAACTTTTCGCCACGCTCGATCCCACCACGAAGCGCGTGCGCCTGCCGGGCGGCGGCTGGGCACTTCTGACCGACACGGTCGGCTTCATCCAGAAGCTGCCGCACAATTTGGTGGCCGCTTTCCGTTCCACGCTGGAGGAAGCGGCGCACGCCGATCTCATCCTGCATATCCACGACCTGTCCTCGCCCGAGGTGAAGCTCCAGCACGCGGCGGTGCAGGAAGCGCTGAAAGACCTGGACCTGGCGGAGATCCCGGTCATCAACGTCTACAACAAGATAGACTCCGTGCCGGACTACCGCGAATATTCCGAGAATATGCGCCGCCTGCGGCCGGTCTTCGTTTCCGCGCTGACCGGCGAGGGGATAGCCGGGCTGATGACCAGGATAGAGAACACTCTGGCGGCCAAGTGGGAGAACTACGAACTGGTCCTGCCGGCCAACAGGCAGAAACTGCTCTCCGAGATCTACAAGGGCTCCCTTGTCACAGGCGCGGCCTACGGTCCCGATGAGATCAAGGTCAGTTTGAAGGCCACCAAAGAGAACTACCAGCGCTTCCTTAAACTGCTGAAGACGGCAAAATAAGACGGGGCCGCCGATGCGGACGCCGCAAAGCCGCTTTTTTTATATAATTTATTCAGATGACAAAAACAGCCCTCACCACCATTCTGCTGCCGGCCAGCTACCTGCTGGGCAGCGTGCCCAGCGGCTATGTCATCGGGCGCCTCAAGGGGATAGATATCAGACAGCACGGCTCCGGCAACCCCGGTACGGCTAACGTCTACAGGACTCTGGGCGCGGGGCCGGGCATACTGACTTTCCTGGCGGATTTCCTGAAAGGTTTCCTGCCGGCCATGATAGCCATGCAGTTCTTCTACATTTCCAGCGCTAACGATTTCAGCAAAGGCCATTGGTGGATACCGGTGGCCGCCGGCGGCCTGGCGATAGCGGGCCACATCTGGACCCCTTTCCTCGGCTTCAAGGGCGGCAAAGGAGTGGCCACCGCGGCCGGCGTTTTTATGGCGCTCCTGCCGTGGCCCACTGCGGGCGCCTTCGTGGTTTTCGCGATAGCCGTGGCCATCACCCACCACATCTCGGTGGGCTCCATGTCGGCGTCGGTAGCCCTGCCGCTCCTGTGTTATCTCATGAACAAAACCGACCGGCTGCCGTTCACGATCCACCCCGGAGACCAGCTGCCGTTCATCCTCATGGCCGTGGTGGTCTGCGCCGTGATCTTTTGCACTCACATCTCCAATATACGCCGCATCCTGCAGGGCAAGGAACTCTCCTTTAAACATAAGGGTGACGGCACGGCAAATGAAAAAAAGAACTGAGACGGCCGTCATAGGCGCCGGCATGTGGGGCTCCGTACTGGCCCATCTGCTCGCCGTCAAAGGGCACAAGGTGCGGGCCTGGGAATTCAACCGGGCCGTAGCCGGCGGCCTTAAGGCCAGGCGGACCCACCCGGCCCTGCCGGGCTTCAAACTGGACAAAGGCGTCCGGATATTCACGGAACTGGAGGAAGCGGTCCAGGCCCCGGAACTGCTGGTGATGGCCGTAGACTCCAGGCACGTGCGCGCCCTGGCGGGCCGGATAAACGTCATTCTGAAAGACCGCCCGCTGCCGCTGATCGTGGCGGTTACCAAGGGCATAGAGGCCGGGAGCCTCAAAACGGTCTGCGAGGTCATGGAGGAGGCGCTGCCGCGGGCGCGGCAAAAGACCATGATCCTGACCGGCCCCAGCTTCGCGGTGGAAGTGGCCGCCGGAGCACCGACCAAAGTCGTACTGGCCGGACTCGACCCGGCGCTCTTGAAGGCGGCCTCGGGGCTCATCGAGGGCGGCCCGCTGAAACTGGAACTTTCCGACGACAGGCTTGGCGCGGAACTTGGCGGCGCGTTAAAAAATGTATACGCTATAGGCAGCGGCATTATAGACGGACTTTCAAAGGCCGCCAAGAACAGCGAAGCGGCTTTCCTGATAGAAAGCGCCGCCGAACTGAAACATATCATCGTGGCTTTGGGCGGCAGGAGCCATACGGCCTGGGGACTGAGCGGCATGGGCGATCTCCTGCTGACGGCCACATCGGCCAAGTCGCGCAACTTCCGTTTCGGCAGCGAGATAGGCAGGGGCCTTACGCCCCAGGAAGCCCGGAAGCGCATAAGCACCGTGGTGGAAGGATTCGAGGCGCTGAAGAACGCCAGGGCCCTGACCGCCGCGCGCGGCATCAAAGCGCCGGTCATAGATTCCATCTGGAAAATTTTATACAAAGGTCACAAGCCGTCCTCCATACTAGAAGCGGCGGGCTTCAAAAAGAGAATACTGGCGGCAGGGAACATATGAACAACGAAGAAGACGAAGACGGGAAAGACCTCGAAGTAAAGATCTATTCCATAGCCACCAGCATGACGGAATCCATAATCTTCCTGGACGAGACGGGCGGAACGCGCATCCTGCCCATCTGGATAGGGCCCATGGAAGCGCAGGCCATAGCCATCCGGCTTTCCGGCTATCCTTCGCCGCGGCCGATGACCCATGACCTCTTTTTTTCCATTTTAAAAACGCTGGAGCTGACGGTGGAGAAGGTCGTCATCACCGACATCGTCGACAACACTTATTACTCCGTGATCCAGGTAACGGACAAAGGCGGGGGCAACAGGAGGGACATAGACGCCCGTCCCTCCGACGCCGTGGCGCTGGCGGTCCGTTTCGGCTGCCCCATCTTCATAAACGAGCGGGTCTTCGAAAAGACCCAGGTGCTTTCAAAGCCGATAACGGAAGACGAAGTGGCGAAGTTCAAGCTCGATCTGAAGAATCTTAAACCCAACGACATCATCAGTCAGCTGCTCAATACCCGGCACCAGCCGCCGGGCGAAGGCGGCGAGGAAGAGGGGGAAGAGGAAGAAGGGAAAGAGGGGGAGGGAGAAGATGAACAGACTTGAGATCATCAGGGAGATATCAAAGCACCTTACCACGGAAAAAGACGCCAAACTCGCGGTCCTTAAAACTTTCGAACTGATGGCGAACGCCCTGCGGAGCAATGAAAAGGTGGTCATTTCCAACTTCGGGACTTTCAAGGTGAAGGACAGGATGCCGCGCCAGGCCAGGAACCCCAAGACGAACCAGAAAGTTATGGTGGGGCCGCGCAAGAGCATACGCTTCAAGCCTTCGAAGAAGCTGACGAGCGGGATCTAGGGGAAGCAGGCGGCAGCTAGCGGGTGACGGACAGGGTTTACCGGATATGGCCGAAAAGAATTACTTCACCATCAACGAGATCTCCAAAAAGACCCGGGTGCCGGAATACACCATACGCTACTGGGAATCCCGGTTCAAACTGCTGCGCCCGCTGCGCCTGGCGAGCGGCCACCGCCGCTACACGGCCAGGGACGCGGAAATAATAAGCGAGATAAAGGACCTGGTGCTGATGAAGGGCTACACCCTGTCCGGCGCGAAAAAAGTAGTTTACGCGAAGAAACAGACCGTTCAGCCCTCCTGGCAGACGGTCCGGCCGTCGGACGATACCCTGCGGCTGCTGGAAGACATAAAAAAGGAACTGCAGCAGATAATAAGGGAATGCTGAAGTTCCCGGAATTATAGTTTTCCAAATAATTGCTATAATCTATACGGTAATTCCGAGTCAGCGGTGATTCAAGTTGTGCTGTCGGGGCGTGGCTCAATGGTAGAGCGCTCGCTTGGGGTGCGAGAGACTGCGGGTCCGATTCCCGCCGCCCCGATAGGACAACTTGAATCCAAAGATCTCTCCGGACCCGCAGTACCATTCGGCAGGCGCTCCAGCCGCCCCTAGGGGCAATTCGACCGCACGGGGGACAAATGCTAAAAAAAACAAAATATTTCGCGCTCATTTCTTTCCTTATGGCCGCCATACTCAGCGCTTCCGCCCAGGGCCCGGATAAACCGGCGGCCGCAGCCAAACCCGATCCCATGATCTCAGCCGGCAACGCTTTCGCTTTCGACCTGTATAAACAGCTTTCAAAGAACGGCGGCAACGTCTTTTTCTCGCCCTACAGCATAAACGTCGCGCTGGCAATGACCTTTGAAGGCGCGAAGGGCGCCACGGCGAAGGAAATGGAAAAGATCCTGCACCTGCCCGCCAACGCCGCCCTGCGCCGCGATTTTTTCGCGAACGACACGAAGCGGCTGGGCGCCGAACTCGGCGTGGATATGGCCAACGCCTTCTGGGCCCAGAAGGATCGCCAATTTCTTCCGGAATACAAGGACCTGCTCGGCAAGTCTTATCAGGCCGAAGCCTTCGGCGCGGATTTCAAGCTGGCCGCCGACAAGGCCAGGCTGGAGATAAACGGCTGGACCGAAGGGCGGACGCGGGGGAAGATAAAAGACCTGTTCCCGCCGAACTCGCTCAACAGCCTGACCAGGCTCGTTCTGGTGGACGCGGTTTATTTCAAGGGGAACTGGGAAACGAAGTTCGACAAGAGCCTCACCGCCGACGCCGACTTCGCCGTAACTTCCAGGGAGAAGGTGAAGGTTCCCATGATGAAGCGCGCCGGCGAAGGTTCTAAATTCAACTTTTTCGAGACGGTGGACCTGCAGATGCTTGAAATGCCGTATAAGGGCGGCAAACTTTCAATGCTGATCCTGCTGCCTCCCCAGGGCGGGATGAAGAAACTCGAGTCGCAGATCTCGCCGGAACAGCTGGCAGCCTGGAAGAAGGGACTCTACAACAGGCGCGTGGACGTATTCCTGCCGCGGTTCGTGCTGAACTCCAAATATATGCTCCCCGACACTCTGGCGAAAATGGGCATGCCGTCGGCCTTCACCGACAGGGCGGATTTCTCCGGCATGGACGGAACCAAGGACCTTTATATCCAGCAGGCGATACACCAGGGGTTCGTGGAAGTAAATGAGGAGGGGACCGAAGCCGCGGCGGCGACCGGCGTGGCCCTGGGCTTGAAGTCCATGCCGATGGCGGCGCCGAAATTCCGCGCCGACCACCCTTTTATTTTCCTGATCCAGGAACGCGCGACGGGTAAAGTGATTTTTATGGGCAGGGTGGAAAAACCTTAATTACGAGGTCCCTGCGCGTCTTTGGCCGGTCCCGGGCGGGGCCGGCCGATTTTTTTTACTCGGCCTCGAAACCGGCTTTCGCAACGGCTTCTTTTATTTTCTCCGCGCCGGTCCTGGTCTCGTCGAACTCGGCGGTCAGCCTGGCGCCCGCCAGGTCGGCCTCCGCGGCGGAAACGCCATCCAGCCGCTTAACGGCGCTCTCCACGCTCGTCTTGCAGCCCATGCAATGCATCCCTTTTATTTTTAAAACTATCTTCATATGAACTCCCCGGCGGTATCGCGCCCAAGCCGTATTTCCACGAACACATTTTAGTATATAATTCTTTGTATGGACTCAAAAAGCCGGGCCTACCCTATACGTGTCGGGCTGCTCTACGGGCACAAGCCGTCCGGGCATTATTCCGCGGCCAGGGCTCTGGCCGATTTCTTCCCGGCCTCCGTGATCGAGCCGGTGTTCATCGACCTCTCGGAAGTTTACCCTAACCTGGGGTCCTTTGTCGCCAAGACCTACCTGGAGATACTGAACAAAACCCCGGCGCTCTGGGATTATGTGTACGACAACAACGTCGTGGCGATAGCCGCGCAGAGCATCAAGACCGCGGTCTTCCCTTATTACTCCAACAAACTGATAGGGGTCCTCCGTAAAAAAAACCTCCAGGCCGTGGTCTCCACCCACGCGCTCGCGGCGATGCTGCTGGCCGGGCAGGACGGCGCCCACGGCAAGGCCGCGCCGCTTTTCGCCGTCCTCACCGATTACTACGCGCATTCCTACTGGCCGTCGAAGGGCGTGGAACTTTATTTTTCCACGGGCAAGACCGCCGAAGCGGGCCTTAAAGCCAACGGCGTGGACCCCGCCAGGATAATAACCACGGGGATCCCGGTGCGCAAGGAATTCCTGCTGCAGGGGGATCCCGGACAGAAAAGAAAAGACCTCGGCCTGAACCCGAACCTTTTCACGGTCCTGATAGCCGGCGGCAGCAAAGGCCTGGGAGATATCACGCTCTCGGTGGAGACACTGAAGAAATTCCTGGGCAAGCTCCAGCTCATCGTCATGTGCGGGGAGAACAGGAAGCTGTGCGCCGGCCTGGAAAAAAAGTATGCGGGCCAGAGACATCTGAAGATCGTCGGCAGCTTCGTGGAAAACCCGGCGGACTATTACACGGCGGCGGACCTGATCATCGGCAAGGCGGGGGGGATCACCATCGCCGAGACTATGGCGCTGAACAGGCCCATGCTGCTTTTCTCTTCGCTGCCCGGCCAGGAAGAGCATAACGCGCGCTTCCTCATAAAGAACCGGCTGGCGGAAACCGCGGAAGACCCCGGGCGGCTGGAAAACATAATAAGGCGCTACGTGCAGCGTCCGGGCTCTCTGGCGGCGCTAAAGAACAAGATCGCGGGGGCGGCAAGGCCGTGCGCGGCAAGGGATATCGCCGCGGGTATAATGGAACGTCTGCTGCCAGGTTAAAGCGAACGGCGGGGGGAAATAAAAATATCGGGGCATACGGATTTGAACCGTAAATCCGCCGACCCGAACGGCGTGTGATACCATTTCACTATGCCCCGATAAAATTAATTATACATTTTATTTACCGGGAAACCAAGGTTTCGGGCGCAAGACCCGGACCGGTAAACAGCGCCCGGGCCCCGGGCTTATTGCCTTGTCAAGCCTGCGTCTTGCTTAATGAAATCCTTTTTAGTATTATTTTGTTTGCTATACGCTGCTATGCGAGTTTTTTTTAAAATATCCGGCGTAGTACAGGGGATCGGCTACAGATATTTCGCCGTGAACGCCGCGGCCAGGCTCGCCCTGACCGGCCTGGTCAGGAACTGCGCGGACGGCTCCGTAGAGGGCGAAGCGCAGGGGGACAAGGCCGCCGTGGAAGCGTTCCTCCTGGAGCTCAGGACAGGCCCCCCGTCCGCCGAAGTCGCGAAGGCCGAGACGGCCCCGATGGACGAACGGAAAGGCGAAAAAGATTTTATCATAGACTACTAGAGAGGTAAGATAAATGGCCGACGAAAAAGAAGCGCAGGGACCGGGGCCTGAAGAAACGCCCCAGGCCGACAAGCCCAAGAAAGAAGTCCTGAAAGACATCAATATAGATTCCACCAACCAGTACATCAGGAAGATAAGTCAGATAGACCACAAGATCTCGCGCGAAGAATCCCACGAGCTGTGGAAGCGCGTCAAGCGCGGCGACAGGCGCGCCAAAGACCGCATCATGGAGCTGAACCTGAAGCTCGTCATCCCGACGGCCAAACGCTTCCTCTATCCCGGCGCCGACCTGATGGACCTGGTCGAAGAGGGGAATCTCGGGCTTCTGCACGCCATAGACAAATTCGAGCCCAAGAAGGGCTACCGGTTCTCCACTTACGCCACCTACTGGATCGAGCAGTACGTAAGGCGCTCCGTGGAAGAGAATTCAAAGACCATCCGCATCCCGCCGCACGCCTGGACCGCGCTCCGCAAATGGCTGAAGCAGTGGGACTCGATGCACGGGAAACTGGGCCGCGATCCAACGCTCGCCGAGATGGCCCGCAAGATGCACTGGACGGCCAACCAGGTCCGCACCGCGCTTAACGCTTCGGAGATCGTCACCGGGCTCTCCTCCATAGAGACCCCTCTGGGAGACGAGAACGCCGACACGGTCGGGGACATGCTGCAGGACAAAGGGTCGGGAACTCCGGAAAGCCTTATCTCCATACTGCGCCTCCACGACGAGCTCAAGGACGCGCTGGGCGAAGTCGGAGAACGGGAGCGCATGATAATAGAACTGCGCTACGGCCTGACCGGACAGACGGCCATGACCTTGAACGACATCGGCAAAAAGCTGAGTCTTTCCCGCGAGCGCGTGCGCCAGATAGAGGAACGGGCCCTCCTGCGCCTGCGCCGCGTCGCCGCCAGGATGGGGCTTATAGAGATGGGCAGGCGTCCCGACCACACCAATATCCAGCCCGGCTGGGACCAGCCCAGGATCAAGACCGACCTGCTGGGCGACGCCATGCCGTCGAAGCCCTATGTCCCGAGGAACCTGGGCAAGAACGGGAAGAAAAAATAATAATTCCGCACGGATGGAACAAATGATAAATAACACGCAAAGCGCAGCGTCGGCCGAAAAAATAAGAACGATAATCAGGGACGTGCCGGATTTCCCGAAGAAAGGCATCATCTTCAAGGACATCACCCCGCTGCTGGCGGATAACGCCGCCTTCGCAGAGGCCGTAAAGTGCATCGCCGACGCTTACAAGGGCCGCGGCATAACCAAGGTACTTGGAATAGAAGCCAGGGGCTTCATCCTGGCCGCGCCGGTAGCGCTGGCTCTGGGCGCCGGGATGGTGCCGGTCCGCAAAAAAGGCAAGCTGCCCTACAAAACCGTTTCCGCCACATACGCCCTGGAGTACGGCGAAGACACGCTGCAGATGCACGAGGACGCCATAAAGAAGGGGGAGAAAGTCCTTATCGTGGACGATGTCCTCGCCACCGGCGGCACCGCCGCCGCCGTGATCGCCCTGGCCGAAAAGCTCGGCGGCAAAGTGGAATCCCTGGCGGTACTCATAGAGCTCGAATTTCTCGCCGGCCGGAAAAAACTTCCCGGCCGCGAAGTCTTTTCTGTGATAAAATATTAGTAGCGCCGTCCCCATAAGCCCGCGCGTTTCCTTCGTAGCAAGCGCGGGGACCTTATAAAAGGGGTTCAGCGAGCGGACCGCCGGAAGGCGGTAGAGCGAGCGGCGAAGGGGAACTTAGTTCCCCTCGCTGAGCACCGGGCCGAGTTCCTCTAGAGGCCCGGCGGTAGTCCGCCCCGCGCATTCAGCGCGGGGTGCGAAAGAGGCCCCCGTCGTTCAACGGATAGGACGAGAGTTTCCTAAACTCCAAATAGAGGTTCGATTCCTCTCGGGGGCACCAGATCTTAAAAGGGGTGGACTTTACGGCGGTCTTGCGTACACCCATGGACACAATAACGCGAACAGCAGTTGAACATTGAAGGGGTGGACTTTACGGCAGTCTTGCGTACACCCATGGACACAATAACGCGAACAGCAGTTGAACATTGAAGGGGTGGACTTTACGGCAGTCTTGCGTACACCCATGGACACAATAACGCGAACAGCAGTTGAACATTGAAGGAGTCACTCAAATTATGCCAGATTCAACGTGGATACACAGCGGCACCCCCGAGACCCACAGCAAAACGGACATAACTTTTGCCTGGATCAGGGACCACCGCGACGCGGTTATCGGCTCACTGGTCATAGCCGCCGCCGCCTCGATCTTCGGCGTGTGGGTCGCCATGCACTATTCCAGTCTCAGGGAAGCCGCCTGGAAGACCCTTTTCATAGCCCAGCAGACCAGCTACAGCGGCAATTTCGCCGAAGCCTCGAAACAGCTGGACTCGATAGAGGCCAATTACAGGAAGACCAGCGCCTGGGGCTTCGCCGTTCTGACAAAAGGCGATCTGCTGTTCAGGCAGAATAAATTCAACGAAGCCGCCGCGGAATACGCAAAAGTGGTCGCGGGGGGCCCGAAGGACCTGGCGCCCGTCGCCATCTACAACCTGGGGAAGTCCAAAGAAGCCGCGGCCGACTTCGCCGGCGCCCAAAGCCAGTACAGGGATTTCCTTACCGCCTATCCGGAGCATTTCCTGGCTCCGGAAGTCCACTTCTCGCTGGCGAACAGCTTAGAACTTGCCGGCAACCAGGCCGAAGCCAAAGCGGCCTATGAGAAGATCGCTCTTCTCTATCCCGAGACCTCCTGGGCGATGACGGCGAAGGCAAAGCTCATGCCGCCCCAGCAAGCGGCCAAACCGCTTAAACCGGCAGCGATATCCGCGCCGCCGGCGGCTGTAAAAAAGTAAGCCGGCTGCCCGGCGGCAGCCCGATAATTCCAACGAACCCCCGCTTATATGCCGGGGGTTTGTTTTATATGGCATCCTTGACTTGACAGGGTTTTGACGTTTTTGTAGTATTATCTTGCTCTGTAAAGGAGCCTCTCTGATCGCAAAAAAGAGAGGTCCGCAAGACCCTGAAGAGGGCGGCGGAGCGTCGATTTAAAGACGCTTCTCCTTGAAGGCTGTAAGCTCCGAAAGGGGCAGGCCCTACCTGAGGCAAGCGGGCGACCGCTGCGGCAGGAAGAGTGAGTACCGTCCCCGCAAGGCGACGGGACTTAAGCCCCGGAAACGGGGGCTTACGAAACCAACAGGAGGAGTATTAATGAAAATAGTAAAAGCACTGTTAGTCAGCATGTTCGTACTGAGCATAGCCAACTCGGCCAGCGCGATGAACTTTGATGTCAAGAACATCAAAGCCTTCGGCAGCCTGGACCTGTTCACCGTCGGAACGGCCAACAACCGCTTCGATCAGCAGCTGAAAGACTCCAAAAAAGCCGGTGATATGTCTTCGTACAAGATCGCCGGTGACCCGGGCTACGGCTTCCGCATCGGGGCTCTTTATCCCGTTGAGAAAGTGGCGGACATTGGTTTAAGCTGGGGCTATATCTCCGGACCCCACGCCGATCTCAAAATAGACGGCGTGAAGTACATTGACGATATAAACAGGCGCTTCTTCCGCCTCCTCGTTGAAGCCCAGAAAACCGTAGAGATAGACAGCAAGTTCTCTTTCCTCGGCGGAGCCGGCTTAGGCATGGCCTGGGGCAAACAGGAAGTTGTGTATGTGAGCAAATACGCCCCCGTGTCCAACGGCATAATAGTCGACACCTTCGACCAGAACTTCTCAGGTTTCACCTGGGAGCTTTCCGCCGGAGTGACCTACAAAGCCACCGAGAAGATGAATGTGGACCTCGGCGTCAGGTACGCGGGCTTCCCTCACGCCCCGAACCTGCACGATGTCGACAACAACTCGGAAGTCGCCGGTATGGACTGGCGCTCGTTCGGCATATTCACCGGCGTGCACTTCTAAAGAACGCAGCCTTATTATTCAAACAAAACCCCGGCGCGCGCGCCGGGGTTTTGTTTTTTCACGGCGGCCGCCTGAGTTACGGCTGAAAGGGGAATAATCGGGCTTTTTATTTTATATAATTAAACCAATGAAAAGGCAGTTCGCCTCGCCATATACCGTCCGCCGTTCGCTGCTCGCCATAGCGGCCCTTCTCACGTTACCCCCGGCAGCGCACGCCACAAAACTCGACCTGTCCTCCAATGTGGAGATCAAGGCGTCGAATTACACCAACCTGGTTACCGGCGACGACCAGAAAGGCCAGGCGCTGTACACCGAGAACGCCACGCTGGGCTTCGTGATCAAGGACATCAAACTCGAGAAGACCGACGATTCCGTCATGGACGTGGGGATCGTCCTCAACAGCATCGGCACCGGCTCCTCGAGCGACACCATTACGGCCGCGCAGTTTTCCGAGGCCGCGGCCCGCTACCCGCACGTGAACGGCACTCCTTTCGCGAAAGAAGCGTACGTCAGGATCTACAGATTCATGAACCGGAACACCACGGCCACGCTCGGCCGCCAGGCGTTCACCCTGGGCCAGGGGATCACCCTCGCCGACGACGGAACGGGCCTGACCGGAGCCCGGATAGAGACGGAAAAGATCCTGCGCACCATCAAGGGGGAAGCGTTTTTCTTCAGACCCTACAAGGACGACAACTTCGCCAAGATCACCGGCGGCGGGATCTACTATCCTTCGAGCGAAGGCCTCTGGCACATTTATCACTTCTGGGAGCAGGCGGAGCAGCGCCCCGGCACTCAGCCCGTGGCGGAACTGGACCACACCTCGGTATCCCGGATAAAGAAATTTACCGGCATCAGGTACTTCCTGAACTACAACCAGCTCATTTTCGACGGCGAGTTCATACTCCAGCGGGGCAAATCCAAACGCCCCGGCTCGCCGCTGGACAACGGAGAGAAAGTGAAGTACAACGGCTACGCCTTCCTGATAAAGGGCGTCTGGAACCAGAACATAACTTTTTTCGGGGCCTCCAAGGCGCGCATGGCCTACGGCAAGTCCTCCGGCAATTCAGGCCCGGTGAGCGGCACCGATAACGCCTTCCTGCCGGGGTTCGGCCACAGGTTCAAAGGCATAGAGCGCGACGGCTTCGGCAAGATAGCCGGCGCCAGCCTGTACGACATCATCCAGACCTCCGGCACGGCGAACGGGCTACCCAACGGCGTATCGGGCCTGAATATCATAAATTTCGGCGCCGATATGCCCTACAAAAAGATGATCCTCTCTTTTGACTTCTTCAAATTCCGGGCCTCCAGGAACACCACCCTCGGTTCCAGGCAGATCGCCAGCGAGTGGGACCTGAAACTGGCCTACCCGATGGGTGAGAGCCTGCGTTTAGAGGCCATCTACGCCTTCTTCAAGCCGTTAAGCGTCTATACAGAGAATACCCCCATAAAACTCGTTTCCGTGGGCCTTACAGCGAAGTTTTAACCCATTAAACACCGTCAGCGGTCAGCCAGGCGCGAAAGCCGGCCCGGGACACCCCTTTTATCACACAAACACCCCGGAGGGCCAGGTGGGGTTGCTCTGGAGCCCACATAGCGTATGGGGGGGGCAGACTTTGCACCGACACTTCCCCGTTTCCTGCGTGGCCAGTGGGCAACCCCACCTGGCCCAAACCTATCCACACGGTTATCAACATGTTGATGACATAAGTTTGCCCTATTGTTGACATATGTTGACATATAATCAGCTATGCGCTAAAATATATGACATAAAGGAGCCGCCAGGCAGCGTTGAAGCGGCAGCATACACGAGGACATCATGAACCACTACAAGCTCCGGCTCAAAGACCCTTCGGGAGCGGAATTCGAAGCCGAAGGTCCGGCAGAGTTCATACTCAATGAGAAAGCCAGCTTCCTGGAGGTCCTGAGGCACAACACCGCCGCTACAGGGCCGCAGGCCGCCGAGGAACACGCGGAACACCCCAGAGTCGACTTTTGGACCAAAATAACAAGCCTTAAGGGCGATCTGCTGGAGCTCAGGATAAAGTCTCCCGAGATCAATGCGGCGGAAGCCGCGCTTGTCCTGCTGGCCGCGAACAGGGCGATCAGCCAGAAAGAAGACCTGAGCGCCATTTCTCTTTCAAAGGCCCTCAAAAGATCCGGTTACGAGCCCGACAGACTGGACCGGCTGCTCAGCAAAGAGGTAAAAGAAGGCAGAGCCACCGCGTCCGGGACCAAAAGGAACAGGACCTACCACATAACCCAAAAAGGCCTGGAAAAGGCCTTCCTGGCCATAAAGAAGCTCAAATAGAGAGCCCCGGCGGCCGAAGCCAGGCGCAACCACAAGACAACCCGAAAAGCCCGGAACCGGGCAAGAACGACCCCGGCCAGAAGCGGCATAAGGGCAACCACCGGCAGCCACCCAAAGACCCGCCTGATACCAGAACAGGCGCCAACAAGGCCGGCAACGCCTTGGCGGAGCAGGGGCCGGAAGCAGCAACAATAAACCAATAACACATGGCCGGATACGACCAAAGCGAGGCGCTGGCAAGCGGCCGGATCTAGCCTATGCTACAACTTACGATAATATATATTATGTTAACTTAATCACCCCTTTGGTTTGGCATGCGCACACCTACAACAGGTGTTAGTCTTTTGCTATTTACATAGGAAATATAAGCACTATTTTCATATTTCTAATGCTAATTATAGGATTATATAATTAGCACCCCCTTGTTTTACTATGATTTGGCTTCCCCGACAAATTTTGAAATTCTGAAATCAAAAAATCAGGCTGAAAATCTGAAATCGGCAAGGTCGGGGATCCGGCCAGGCAGCCAAAAATGCCCGGCTAAAAACACCATTAAAGCTCTCCGCCGGCTCAGGTGGTATCCACCCCAAAAAGTTGGCAACTTTCTAAAAACCACGAAATACCACCCCAGGCTAGAATGCCCCAGGACGAAAATCAGGGTATCCGGATACCCCCTTTTCAAAACACCATTAAAGCCGATTTCGGAAACAGCCTGGGCAGCATACCCGGAAACCTAAAATCAGCCTGTTTTCAAAAACACCATGAAAGACCGGACGCGCTGAACAGGCCGCGGATCCCAAAAATAGACTGTTTTCAAAAACACCATGAAAGGCTTCATGGTATTCCAGGCGCCAAAATGAGACCGCAAAAAGAGACAAGGAAGGGCCATCCGGGCACTCTCTCGGAAAACAGGGTGGTTTCAAAAACACCACAAAAGCTTATTTTACGGGAAACACCGCGGACACCTTTAGCAGGGTGGTGGGGGACCGGCCAAAAACAAAGCCGGATAGGAGGCTAGAAAACAGCCATTGAAACCCGAATTTGAAAAACCAGGAGAGTTTTTGATCTTTTGGGAGGGAAACTATTTTAAGAAAAGGTTCACAGGCCTTTCCTTGTGTGCGATCCGGCACTTTTTCGAAAAACAAGGCCCGCCTATACGAAAAAGCGGTCTTAAAACCGGCGGGGGAAGCGGCCTTGGTCTTTTCATAGTGTTTCCCCCCTTTTTTCCGCCTAAAACCAATAAAAACCCGGCCGGAAGGTCCGGACCGGGTCTCTTGGTATATGTCAGGCCTATAGATCGCCGCTAATGCTTGCCTGTGCTGCCGTAGCCGCCTTCACCCCTGGAGGTAGCGTCCAGCTCGGAAACTTCCGCAAAGGTCACGTATTCCACCTTATTGAACACCATCTGCGCGATCTTTTCGCCCTTTTTTATCTCGTAAGCGGCTTTAGCGTCGTGATTTATGACTATTACCCCCACCTCGCCCCTGTAGGGAGCGTCGACGGTGCCCGGGGTGTTCAGCACGGTGATGCCGTGCTTCAGCGCGAGGCCGGATTTAGGCCGCACCTGGCCTTCATAGCCGTAAGGTATGGCCATCTTCAGCCCCGTAGGAACAAGTGTGCGCTCTCCGGGGCCGACGCTTACGGTTACGCTGGAATAGAGGTCTACGCCGGCGTCCCCGTCGTGGGCGTACCGCGGAACTACCGTATCGGCGGCCAGCTTCTGCACCGATACGTTTATTTTTTTCAGAGTCATCGTGGTCATATCATCCTCGTATTTCGCATTTAGGCAGGTGAACCGAAGCCGCCTTCTTCATCTCTTCAAGGAGCGCCGGAGGCGTCTCCGGAAAGCTTTCCAGGCGCGCGTCCAGCAGGCCGCCCTTTCTGGGCACGAATTTTTGTATGTAATACTTGTGTGTATCTGTCCCGGTGGTTTCAGCTATAAGCCTGGCCGTCTCCGCCGCTTCAGCCGCCGTCAGGAAGCTGATATCTTCTCCGCTTCTTACCACCGGCACTACGGTGGTCCTGAACTCATGGTCCGGAAACCTGGCCACCGCGCGCATGCTTTCCAGCATCGCTTCGCCCGCGTCCCGCCCGCCCGAGATATTCGTCCAGAGGTCCCGCGGGCCTTTTACGTCCATGGCCGCGTAATCCACCAGGCCTTCGGCGAGCAGGCGTTTCAGGACTTCCGGCGCGCTGCCGTTGGTGTCCAGTTTTACGGGCAGCCGGGCGGTTTTGAGCCTGGCTATGAATGGGATGAGCCCTTCCTGCAGGGTGGGCTCGCCGCCGCAGATCACCACGCCGGTGACCCAGGCCCGCACGCTGTCCAGGTATTCAAAGAACCCGTCCTCGTCCACGAGGGCGTCCTCGTTAAGCAGAGGCTTGGCGTGGCAGGCCGGGCATTTATAGTTGCAGCCCGGGGCGAATACCACCGCCGCTATTTTGCCGGGATAATCTATAAGGTTAAAGCCCAGCGCCGCCCTTATCTTCATACGGTCTTATACGGCCTTGACCGTAAAGGCGTCCTCGACCATTTTAAAGTATTCCACTTCTTTGCGCTGCAGCGGTTTACCGCGCTTGAACTCAAGCTCATAACGGTCCATGGTGCCGTTGTTCTTTACCAGCACGGTAGGGATGGGGTCCAGCGGCACATTGTACTTGGCCGCCACCAGCCGGCTTTCCTGCTTGCTCAGGTCATGGAACTCTATCGGCACTTCCAGGCCCCTGGCTTTAAGCGCCCTGGTCAGGTTGTTCTTGGCGTCCTCGCAAGTGCCGCAGCCTTCCTTGCCGAAGACCATGACTTTTTTCGAAGGATCCTTTTCGTAGAGCCAGCTGACGCTGGGCGCCATGCTGGAATATCTATCGGCCACGGCCTCGCGCGCTTTGCTGATCCCCAGCTGGGAATCGTTCCAGCCGCTCAGGTTGCTGAAATAGCCGACTATCTTCGTGCGCTTGGTCACGTCCTCGCTGCCGCACTTGCCGCACTTGTCCTTGAAGCCGAAGTAATTGGCATGGCAATTATTGCAGTGCGTGAATTCCGGCGACACGGTTATCTGCGAAGACCTGGTGTTCCGGTAGGTCCTCTCGACGAGGGCCGCTATGGATTCGGGCGGGATCTGCGACTCGCCGCAATAGACATGGATGATGGAGCCGGACTCTATCATGTCGTGGAACTTGGACTGCAGTTCGATCCGGTCTATAATGGACACGTCGGCGCCCGGGTTCAGGTGCACGGAGTTGGTGTAGTACGGCGCCTTTACCAGGTCGCCCTTTATGACCTTGCGCGCGTCCGGGAACCTGTTCAGGTCGCCCTTCGCGAGTTTCTGGGTGGCGGATTCGGCCGGCGTTTCCTCCAGCGTGAACTTGAGGCCGTGCTGGACCTTGAGCTTGTTCACATACTGGTGCATGTGGTCCGCGATCTTAAGGCCGGTCTCGTAAGCTTCCCTGTCCTCGTGCAGCTGTTTGCCGGTCAGGCGCTGTACCGCTTCGTTAAGGCCGATGAGGCCCATTATATAAGTGGCCTTCTTGAGGTCGACGTATGGCGTGCCATCGTCGGACGGAATGCCCAGGGACCTGAGCGGGCTGCCGTCGGTATCCAGCAGGAACTGCGTATAGACCTTCTTCTGCAGGTGGGCCTTTACGGCGCATTCCATGGCTTTGTCGATCTGGTTGAGCGTGCCGGCCAGCGTCTTGCCTTTGAAGGCGGCCTGCGGCAGGTTTATGGTCACGTTCTGGAAGCCCGTGAACCTTATACACTCCGGATGCTTGAGCAGGTACGGGTCCGTCACCTTTTCCTTCAAGCGGCAGCACTGGGCGAGCGTCGCCCCCGCGCCGTCACGGTCGAACATGAAGTAAGTGGAACCGTTCTTCGCGGCCAGTTTGCAGCCGTACTCGTAAACGATCCTTTCGTCGGGGTTTTCCAGGGCCTCGCGGCTCACGTGCAGGTCGCACTTCGGGAAGGCGAACTGTACGCCGTACTTGTCGCCATCCTCCCAGACCTTCATAAGCTCGATGGCGAAGTCCTGCGCGGTCTTCACCATGCGCGGGTCTCCGTAGGTGATGAATTTCCTGCCGTCGGCGGGATGAACCACGTCGCCGTTCCGGGAGTCGCCTTCCACGCCTTTAAAGCGCGGAGCGTCCTCCACCATTTCGATGCGGCCGTTCTTATCCTCGAGCATATATTTGCCGCCGGGCCCCATGGCCGGCACATTGCGCATATATTCGGGCACGCCGGTGTGGATATTGAAGTCTATGAACAGGGTCTGCCCGCCGCGGGAGAAAGCGTTCTGGCTGGCCGAGAAGATCAGGTTCTGCGCTATCTGGCGCATCTCTTTGGTCGAAAGCTTTAAAAGCTCCCTGGACTCGCCGGTCTTCTTGAAGTACGGAACGCTGGTGCCGTCGGCCAGGGACACGACGCCGGCCTCTATCATGGCCTCCAGGGCGTCCTTCTTTATCTTTACATCCTTACCCTCAAGTTCCCCTTCCGTCACCACCTCGGGGCAGTTGAGCATGGGCGCGTACAGTATGTTAAGGAAGCCGAAGCCCAGGGCGCCGGCGTAGCGGGACTGCATGGAAGCCAGGAAGGTCTGGATATGGCCGTTAAGGACCATGGCCGACTTGGCCGGCTGGGATTTATTCTGCAGGTTGGACACTATCTTATCCAGGCCGTACTTCTTGATGTACTCCACCGAGTGGCTTGAGCAGTACACGCGCTGCGGGTAGCCCAGGTCGTGGATGTGGATGGCGCCGGTGTTGTGCGCCTCGGCTATTTCGTCGGAGAAGACCTTGCGCAGGTTGTATTGTTTAAGCACGTACTCCGCGATACCCAGGTTCACCGCCTCCGGGTTGTTGGAAGTAATGTTGGAGTTTTCCTTGCTGTTGCCTATCACCAGCGACTCTATGGTGGATAACGGCATGGCCATGGCCGTGTTCTTTACCGGAATGCCCATCATGGACAGGTGGGACTCCGAAATGCGGCGCAGGAACTGTGTGTCGAAATTATTGGTGCCGTATTTTTCGGACAATTCGTAGGCGTCGTTCTCGGTTTCCTTGGCTATCATCTCCGCGAGTTCGCGCGAAAGTTGGTATTCCTTCTCAAGGGCGTCGGCGAGTTTTTTCCTGTCGAACTGCTCTATCGTCTCGTTGGTGATGGACTGCACCAGCAGCATCTGGTCCGTGATGTCGGCGCGGCCGCTCTTTTTCTTGACCGTCAGCCCGCTGGTCCTGACCCGCTTTCTGTCCAGCATATAAGATTCGAACTTGTCGGCCGTCCTGTCAAAGCCTTTTTCCCTCAGGACTTCCACGCATAACGTGTTGCTGTCCTCCACGGTAGGAATTATGGAGCGCAGCGTAAAATTGGTGCAGATCCTTTTCGCCACTTCGTCGGCGATCTCGGAAGCTTTATCCTCGTCCCTGCCGCCGATGGAATAAGCGGCCTTATAAATCGCGTTCTTGATCTTCGTGACGTCGAATGCCGCCACTTTGCCGTCTCTTTTCTTTATCACTTTCGGGAAAAACTCGTTCATCTTGATTATCCTCTTACTTTTTTATTGATTTGATCTCTTTTTCGAAGTCGCCTACGTCCTCGAAATCCTTATATATCGAGGCGAACCTTATATACGCGACCTTATCGAGTTTCTTGAGTTTTTTGCTGACCAGCTCGCCGATCAGCCCGCTCGGGATCTCGGTCTTATCCTCGTTCCTCAAAGCGTTCTCGATATCCCTCACAGCCTCCTCTATTTTTTCTATGCTGACGTCCCGCTTCTGGCAGGCTTTCAGGAAGCCGCCTTTCAGCTTTTCGGGCAGGAACCCTTCGCGGCGTCCGTCTTTCTTTATTACTATCAGCGGATTCTGTTCGATCCTCTCGTAAGTGGTGAACCTTTTGGCGCATTTCTCGCACTCGCGCCGGCGCCTTGTTTCGAAGGCGTCCGAATCTCTGCTGTCGGTAACTTTAGTGTCGTCGGCTCCGCAGAATGGGCACTTCATCCTGTTTTCCTTTTCTACTATATCTTGTGTTGTATTCCCCACCCACCACTATTAGTGGTATTAAGTAGATTACACAACTAATCGTTTTATATGTCAAGTTTTACGACGAGAGGCTGGTTCGGACGGGAAAAAGCCGGCTTATAAAAGATAAAGCTCCGGGCAAAAAAAGAGCCCGCTACCCGGAGTTATTTATCCGCGGATCCGGAAGAAGAGGGCGACGCGCACAAAGCGGCCGGCACCAGGAAGTAGCCGGCCAGGAGGAAGAACGGAGAAAGTCCGGCGCAAAGACCGCTTCCCGCCGGATCCGCATATTTAAGGAGAACGTACCCGGCGGCCGCCAGAACGAGCGCGGCCAACAGGATCAGACGTCCTTTTTTTCCCACGCCGTCCTCTTCGCGGACCGGGACGGGCGGTTCCGGGGCGGCTTTGCGCCGCGCCGGAATATCGTTCCTGTTCTTTTTTGCCAT
>Ga0334722_10002414_pt1 | contig 21271 bp, 16 predicted proteins | sample C3_bottom_MG_FD_207210 | JGI IMG/M metagenome (GOLD analysis project Ga0334722, IMG submission 207210) | Sediment microbial communities from Yellowstone Lake, YNP, Wyoming, USA - C3_bottom | ecosystem: Environmental > Aquatic > Freshwater > Lake > Sediment | place: USA: Wyoming | collected... | reverse complement strand
GCGGGCATGGCCCGCTCCTACAGACGGGGCTGAAAATAGTTTAGAGCCACATTACCCCTTATACCTTATCAACCCGAACCGCGCAGACTTTGAATTCCGGGCAGCCGGATTGGCTATCCTGGGCCCCAGCGGTCAGCAGATTGATCGGCGCCTCGGGAAAATGGAAGGTGGTGTAAACCGAACCGGTCGCCACCATCGGGGTGAGCTCGGTCTTGAGCTGGATGGCGCCACGGCGGGAGGAAAGTTTCACCATTTCCCCGTTACGGAGCTGCAAGTTGCTGGCATCGGCCGGGTTGATCTGGAGCCGGGCCTGGCTGTTTTCCCGGTGCAGGGTGGGGCTGCGGCGGGTCATGGTGCCGGTGTGGTATTGGTGGTAAATGCGCCCGGTCATTAGCAGCAGTGGATAGTCCGCATCGGTCGCCTCGGCGGGCGGGATGTGTGCGGCCGGTTCAAAACGCCCCTTGCCCCGGGTGAAGTAGTACTTGTGCAGGAAGGGGGTGCCGGGGTGCTGCCGATCCCAGCAGGGCCACTGCAAGCCCCAACCCGCCTCCAGCCGGTCGTGGTGCATGCCGCCGTAAATGGGGGCGAGCAGGGCGATCTCTTCCATGATCTCGGCTGACGATTCGTAGGCCATCTCGTAACCGAGCCGACGTGACAGCTCCATGATGATCTCAGAGTCGCTACGGCAGCCCGGCTGTACCGGGATGGCCGGGCGGACCATCTGCACTCGGCGCTCGGAGTTGGTGAAGGTGCCGGACTTCTCGGCGAAGGAGGCAACCGGCAGGACCACGTCGGCCAGCTGGGCGGTCTCGGTGAGGAAGAGATCGGCCACCACCAGGAATTCCAGCCCCTTCAGGGTCTCGGCCACTTTGGTTAAAACCGGGTCGCTGAGCATCGGGTTCTCGCCCATGATGTAGAGGCCGCGTAGAGAGCCGCCCGCCGCCCCGTGGGTCATGTCGAGCAGCCGCCGACCGGGCTTGCCCGAGAGTTTCACCCCCCAGGCCCGCTCAAATTTTTCCCGGTAGTCGGGGTTATCCACCGGCTGATAACTGGGGAAGACGTTGGGCAGCGCCCCCATATCGCAGGCGCCCTGGACGTTGTTCTGGCCCCGCAGGGGATCGACCCCGGTGTCCTCCTTTTCCACATGGCCGGTGAGCATGGCCAGGTTGGCCATGGTCTGGACGTTGTCGGTGCCGCAGACGTGCTGGGTGACCCCCAGACAATAGCAGATCACCGCCTTGTGGGCCCGGGCGTAAAGCTGGGCGGCCCGGCGGATCAGGGGGAGCTCGACCCCGGTGATGGCCGCCACCTGGTCCAGATCGAGCCGGGACAACAGGTCGCGCAGGGCGTGGTAGTTTTCGGTGCGCATCTCGATGAAGAGATCGTCGGCCAGGTTCTCGTCGACGATCACCTTCATCATCCCGTTGAGGAGCGGGATATCGGTGCCGGGCTTGAGGGGCAGATGCAGATGGGCCATGGCCGCCAGGGGGGTGCGACGGGGGTCGATGACGATCAGTTTGGCGCCTCGATCCACAGCGGCCAGCATCCGGCGGGCGATCTGGGGATGGGCCTCGGTGGTGTTAGAGCCGGAAACCAGGATAACCTCGGCCCGCTCGATCTCGTTGATCGAGTTGGTCATGGCCCCGCTGCCGAAGGTGGTGGCCAGACCGGCCACGGTGGGGGCGTGTCAGAGGCGGGCGCAGTGGTCGATGTTGTTGGTGCCCAGCACCGCCCGGGTGAATTTTTGCAGCAGGTAGTTTTCCTCGTTGGTGCACTTGGCCGAGGCCATCACCCCCAGGCTGTCGCCGCCGTGCTCGCCTTTGATCCGGCCCAGCTCGTGGGCAATCAAATCCAGGGCCTCGTCCCAGCTGGCCGGGGTTAGTTGGCCGTTTTTGCGGATCAGGGGGGTGGTGAGGCGCTCCGGGGAGTGGATAAACTCGTGGATGTGCCAACCTTTGACGCAGAGGTTGCCCTGGGAGATCGGATGGTTGCGACTGGGCGAGACGCCGGTGACCCGGCCGCCCACTTCCTTCAGGTAGAGCCCGCAGCCGCAACCGCAATAGACGCAGGTGGTGAGAACATTGCGCATTCAATCCTCCGCTGTTGACGGCATGGATGCCGCCATGACTTGCCACCGTGGCGCACCATTGCTCAAGAATCTATATGGCATGTCGGGAGTGAAGTTGCAAACAGGAAATCTTGGGGCGGAAGGGCCAAGGCGGGGCTGGTAGCGGGCGGGCATAAAAAAACCCCGGTTGCCAAAGCAAGCCGGGGTTCTACCACGGAAGAGCTGGGGATTACTTGCAGCTACACTTACAGCCGCAACCGGAGGCCTTCTTCTCCTCCTGCTTGACCATCACCTCGGCCTCGCCGCAGGCCGAGCATTTCTTGGGTTTACAGCGCATCTCAACCTTGGCCCCGCACTTTGCACACTTGAATTCCGCCATCTTGTTCTCCTTTTTTTGGATTTCTTATGGGAATAAACAACGCAAATGCAGCAGGAATGCTTACTGACAGTCATAGTAATAACGGAGCCCCGGACTTGTCAAGCCCCGGCTCGGTATGTACTTAATTGCTCGGGACTTGTCTTAAACCGAGGCAGCTTACTGGGGCCTGCTGTCAAAGGTTATAACTTGTAGTTCAAGTAGGTGCGGGGCATTTTTCCTGCCACGAGTTGTACTTTGCCAAAAGTGCGGATATAGTGGTGAGCACCTGATAAGTCGAACAGATTAATCCCAAGGCAAAATGGTGTGACTATGCTGGAAAGGAAAAATTGCATCTTATACAGTGGCGGGTTGCAGGGCGCCGAGAGTTGTTTTGGCGAGATGGCTGAAAAGTGGGGGGTCAAGGAGGTCAACTTTTCCTTCGATGGTCGGATTCCGGCCCGCAATCGCAACGTGGTACAGCTCTCCGACGAGGAGTTGCGACGCGGCGACATCAGCATGGAGCTGGCCTCCAAGATGATGAAGCGCAGCTACTACGAGTCGGAGACGATCCGCAAGGTGTTGCAGACCATTTTCCACATGGTCAACAATGGCCACCAGATTTTCGTGGTCGGCACCATCCAGGACGACAACACCGTCAAGGGTGGCACCGGCTGGGCCGTCGAACTGGCCAAGCTCTTCAACCGCCCGGTGTATGTTTACGGACAGGTGCGCAAAGGCTGGTACACCTGGCGCAATGGGGCCTGGATCCCTGAGGTGCCGCGCATTGTCCATGAAACCTTTGTCGGTTCCGGAACCCGCAACCTCACTGCCGAAGGGCGCCGGGCCATCGAAAAACTTTTTGAGGATTCCTTCGGTAAGCCTTGAGTCTGAGGCTGCTCTCCTCTCTACCTCTTGCCAGCCCAAAGCGCCCGGTCTTGATTTTCCTCACGAAGATCAAGACCGGGCTTTTTTGCGCTTTCCGGGGTGATTTTCCCTTGACAGCCTTGAGGCTTGCGGTTAATAGTACCCGACTTCACAATCTGGCCGCTTAACTGCCTGTCTGAACGGTAGTTTTGCGGTAATGGTTCACTCGCAGCCCCCTAGTTTCGGGGCTGTTTTATTTGGCACGCGGCTGAAGCGGCGCACTGCCGCCTGGAATTCAGGAATCCTTGAGGTTGTAACAATGAGTACAAGTCTGGATAAGGTTCGGAACATCGGGATTAGCGCCCATATCGACTCGGGCAAGACCACTCTTACGGAGAGAATCCTCTATTATACCCAGAGGATCCATGCCATTCACGAGGTGCGCGGCAAGGATGGGGTCGGCGCTAAGATGGACTCCATGGAGTTGGAGCGGGAGCGCGGGATCACCATCTGTTCGGCGGCCACTTTCTGCACCTGGAAAGATACCGCGATTAATATCATCGACACCCCTGGCCACGTTGACTTTACCATTGAAGTTGAGCGGGCGCTGCGGGTTCTCGACGGGGCGGTGTTGATTCTCTGCTCGGTGGGCGGGGTTCAATCCCAGTCCATCACCGTCAATCGCCAGATGACCCGCTACAGCGTCCCCCGAATTGCCTTCATCAATAAATGTGATCGGACCGGCGCCAACCCCAACCGGGTTATCGGCCAGTTAAGGGAAAAACTCCAGCTCAACGCCGTCTCTATCCAGCTGCCCATTGGCCTGGAGGCGGATCTGAATGGCGTCATTGATCTGGTCAAAATGAAGGCCGTCTATTTCGATGGCGATAACGGCGATGACATTCGGGTCGAGGAGATTCCGGCTGAATTGCTGGCCGAGGCCGAGGCCGCTCGCGAGGCGTTGTTGGATGCCGCTTCCATGTTCTCCGACGAGTTGATGGAGGCGGTTCTGGAAGGGACGCCCACCGAGGAGATGATCCGCGCCGCCATCCGTACCGGCACCCTGAAGTTGGAGCTGACCCCGGTCATGGTTGGTTCGGCCTACAAGAATAAAGGGATCCAGCTGCTGCTGGATGCGGTTAACGACTATCTGCCCTGTCCCACCGATGTCGAGAACTTTGCCTTGGACCTGGACCACAACGAGGAGAAGATCAAGGTTAGCTGCCAGCCCGAAGACCCGCTGGTGGCCCTGGCCTTCAAACTTGAGGATGGTCGTTATGGTCAGTTGACCTATGTCCGGACCTACCAGGGGGTGATCAAGAAGGGTGAAACCATCATCAACACCCGGACTGGCAAGAAGGTTAAGGTTGGTCGGCTGGTGCGGATGCATTCCGACGAAATGGAGGAGATTGATGCCTCCGGCTCCGGCGATATTGTCGCCCTCTTCGGTATTGACTGCGCCTCCGGTGATACCTTCACCTCCGGAGCGGTCAACTACTCCATGAGTTCCATGCACATTCCCGCCCCGGTTATCTCTTTAGCGGTAACGCCGGTGGACAACAAGGCCCAGGCCAATATGTCCAAGGCCTTGAATCGCTTCACCAAGGAAGATCCGACCTTCAAGACCTTCATGGATGAAGAGACCAATGAGACCATCATCTCCGGCATGGGTGAGTTGCATCTCGATGTTTACATCGAGCGGATGAAGCGTGAGTACGGCGCTGAACTCAAAGTCGGCGCCCCCCAGGTTGCCTACCGCGAGACCATCACCCAGCGGGCCGAGTTCAACTATACCCACAAGAAGCAGACCGGCGGCTCCGGGCAGTATGGCCGGGTGGCCGGTTTCATCGAACCATTCGATGGCGGCGACTATGAGTTTGTCGATGCCATCGTCGGCGGTTCCATTCCTCGGGAATTTATCTCCTCCTGTGACAAGGGTTTCCAGAAGAGCATGCCCAAGGGCGCCCTGGCCGAGGCCCCCATCACCGGGGTGCGGGTAACCATCACCGATGGTGCTTCCCACGCGGTTGACTCCTCGGATGTGGCCTTCCAGCTCGCCGCCATCGGCGCCTTTCGTGAGGGTTATCTGAAGGCCAGCCCGATGCTGATGGAGCCGATCATGAAGGTCTCCGCCGAAGGCCCCACCGAGTTCCAGGGTGCGATCATGGGCAGCTTGAACCAGCGGCGCGGCATGATCATCGGCACCTCGGAAGAGGGCAGCTACACGGTGGTTGACGCCGAAGTGCCGCTCTCGGAGATGTTTGGCTATTCGACCATTCTCCGCTCGCTCACCCAGGGCAAGGCCGAGTTCACCATGGAGTTCGCGGTTTATCGCCAGGTACCCAAGGCTGTGGCCGAGACGGTAATCCAGGAGCGGTTGAAGAATAAGAAGAAATAAATATCCGGTTGCGGTCTCCGCTGGGAATTATGTAAGTTCCAGCCAGGAGCGCCGCCAGGGGCGGGGCGACCAGGTCGCTTGCCAGGTAACCGTTTGTTATCATAGGAGATACGGTAATGCAGAAAGAAGATTTGATCGCGAAGAACCCGCTACGGGTTTTTGCCCAGGATGGGACTGGCAAAGAGATCCATCAGCGGATGGGCTTGGTTATGGCTCGCGCCGGGCTTGGCAAGACCGCCATCCTGGTGCAGATTGCCTTGGACAATATTCTGCGCGGGCGGCAGGTGCTGCATGTCAGCGTCGGCGCCAGCCTGGAGAAGACCAAGGTTTGGTATGACGATATCCTCCAGGATATTGCCGAAGGCGCCAAGCTGGAAAAGCCTCAGGAAATTCGCGACGCAGTCATGCGCAACCGGCTGATCATGACCTTCAAAGAGGCGGGATTCACCCGGCCAAAATTGGAAGAGCGTCTCAACGACCTGGTCTATCAGAATGTCTTCCGCCCCTCTTGCGTAGTGGTTGACGGCTTTGATTTTGCTAACGCCGGCCGGGAGGCGGTGGCCGATATTCGTGAGCTGATGACCATCATGGACATGCAGGTCTGGTTTTCTGCCGTTGTGCATCGGGAAGATGATCGGGTGAGTGCGGCCGGAGTACCGGCCCCCTGTCATGAGGTCGATGACCTTTTCGACACCGTGGTCCTGGTTCGCCCCGAGGCCGATAGCCCCAGTCTGGCTCTGGACGTGATCAAAGATGCCACCGGATGCGTCAAGCCCGGCAAGGCTCTGACCCTTGATCCTTCCACCTATCTGGTGAAGAAGGCCTGAACCGGCGCCCGCCGCTGGCGGTTTTTACCTGGTGATTGTGATGGCGGAAGGGCTGGTTCCTTTCCGCCATTTTTTTTTGGAGTGAGTGATGAAATTCAGACCCTGCATCGACCTGCATGAAGGCCGGGTAAAACAGATAGTCGGCTCCACTCTTCGGGAGGGTGACGGGGAGGCGCTGCGGACTAATTTTACCTCCGAGCTGCCGTCGTCCCATTACGCCGAGATGTATCGGCGCGACGGTTTGACTGGTGGCCATGTGATCATGCTGGGCGGCGGCAACGAGGCAGCGGCAACCGCGGCCCTGGCCGCCTGGCCCGGCGGCTTGCAGTTGGGCGGTGGGATCAGCGCTGCCAATGCGCGCCTGTGGCTGGATCGGGGCGCGGCGGCGGTGATCGTTACCTCCTATGTTTTTAAAGATGGCCAGATTTTCGCGGACCGCCTGGAAGAACTGGCGCGCTTGGTGGGGCGGGAGCGCTTAGTCATCGACCTGAGCTGCCGTAAGCGGGAGGGGCGTTACTATGTGGTGACCGACCGCTGGCAGAAGTTCACCGGGGTGGAAATCGGCCCGGAGTCGTTGGCTTATTTCGCCGGGTTCTGTGGTGAATTTCTGATCCACGCCGCCGATGTTGAGGGGAAATGCGCCGGAGTAGCCACCGACCTGGTGGCCGATCTGGCCAAATGGACGCCGATTCCCACCACCTACGCCGGCGGGGTTCGCGACCTTGATGATCTCCGCTTGGTCCGGGAGTTGGGGGGGGACCGCCTGGATGTCACCGTGGGCAGCGCCCTGGATATCTTTGGCGGTTCCACCATCACCTATCGGGAGGCGGTGGATTTTTGCGCTCAAGGGGAGGGGCAATAGGGGAGAGGCAATGGGCGAGAGGCAATAGGCAATAGGCATACCCATCGCCCATCGCCCATTGCCTCTCGCCCATCACCCCTCGCCAGCAGCCAAAGGTACCCGACCATGGAAGAATCAGAGCCACTCTCGACTGCTGAGGGCGAACTCCAGCCCCTCAATCTCCAGCTCCCCGCCGATCTTATTCGCGCCTACCAGCGCTGCACCTGGATCATCATCAATCAGACGGGCCGGGGCCAGCTTTCCATCATGGAAGAGATGGTCCGGGATTTCCTCATCAAGCACGGCTGCTGAGTTTTCGCTCGTGCCGTTTTGGTCGGGCAGCAGCAGGCCATTTTTTTGTGTGGATTTCCGGGGGATGTTTCTATAATCGCCCGATGAATCCGACCAACCCATCCCCCGCTGGTGTCATCCCGGAAGCGGATAACCAGGCCAGACTCGCCGGAGTCCTGGCAAAGATCACCTTTCAGAATCCTGATAGTGGTTTTACTGTGGCCAGGGTGCAACCGCCGGATGCCGCCGCTGAGCCGGTCACGGTGGTCGGCGTCCTCGGTGGCGTCGGGGTTGGCGCCTCCCTCTCCCTGGTTGGGCAGTGGCGGCAGGATGCCCGGCACGGCAGGCAGTTTGTGCTCTCCTCCTATCTGGTGATTCAACCGGATACCTTGCACGGCATCGAAAAATATCTGGGTTCCGGAATGATCAAAGGTATTGGCCCTAGTTATGCGGCCCGGATCGTCGCCCATTTTGGCTTGGAGACCCTGGTGGTTCTCGAGCAGCAACCGGAGCGGCTTCAGGAGGTGGCGGGGCTGGGCCGCAAACGGGGCGAGGGTATCGGCCAGGCCTGGCGGCAACACCAGGATCTGCATGAGATCATGGTCTTCTTGCAGGGGCATAACATTCCTGCCGCCCAGGCGGTTAAGATCCATCGAACCTACGGCCGGGAGGCGCTGGCCGTGGTGCGCGCCAACCCCTACCAATTGGCTGAGGACATCTGGGGGATCGGTTTTCGCAGCGCCGACCGCATCGCCACCTCCCTGGGGATGTCTCCCCTTGATCCCCGCCGAGCCCGGGCCGGTTTGCTTTATGTGCTGAACGAAGCCGCCAGCGCCGGTCACTGTTACCTTGACCGCACTGATCTGCTCAAGCAAAGTTCGGCCCTGCTGGAGTGTTCAGCTGCTTTAGTTGTCGCCGAATTGCCGAAACTGGTTGCCGATGAAAAGCTGGTCATCTCCTATGAGCAGGTCTATCTGGCCCAGCTCTACCAGGCCGAAACCGGGGCCACCGTGGGTCTCTTGCGTCTGCATGGCGGAACGCCGCCCTGGGGTGAACTGGTGGTGGCGCGGGAGTTGCCCGGGATTCAGGAGCAACTTGGTCTGCGGCTGGCCGCCGAACAGGAGTTGGCCCTGCAGACTGTGTTGGGCGGCAGGATGGCGATCATCACTGGCGGGCCCGGTACCGGTAAAAGCACCATCCTCAAGGCCTTGATCTTGCTCTTGGAAGGCAAGGGTGTGAACATCAACCTGGCCGCACCCACCGGCCGGGCCGCCAAGCGCTTGGCCGAGGCCACCGGGCGCGAGGCGAAAACCCTCCATCGTTTGCTGGAGTATGATCCCGTTGGCCACGGCTTCCGCCGCAATGGCGAAAACTTCCTGGATGGCGATCTAGTGGTGGTTGATGAGTCCTCCATGCTCGACATCTATCTGGCCCACGCCCTGGTGCGGGCTCTACCGCCTGGGTGTGGATTGCTGCTGGTTGGGGATTATGATCAGTTGCCTTCGGTGGGGCCGGGTAATGTGCTGCAGGAATTGATTGCGGCGGGGATTTTTCCAGTGGCGCGCTTGACCAAGATTTTTCGCCAGGGCGCAGGCAGTTTGATCAGCCTCAATGCCGGGCGGGTGAACCGGGGGGAGCCCTTTGATTTGTCGCCGGAATATCATGGCGAAAAGGATTTTTACTATATTTGTCGGGAAACCGATGCGGAGATTGTCGCCGAGATTGTCAGCCTGTGTGGCGGTCGTCTGGGTAAAAAATACGGCTTTGACGCCCGGCGTGACATCCAGGTGCTAACCCCCATGCGCAAGGGTCTAACTGGTTTGGAAAATCTCAATCTCCGCCTGCAGGAACTGCTGGGCGCGGGGGCGGAAGGGGGGCGGGGAGTAGGGGGCTTTCTGGTCGGGGATAAGGTCATGCAGCTGCGCAACAACTATGACAAGGATGTCTTCAACGGTGATATCGGCTTCGTGGTCAAGATTGACCAGGAAGCGGCCACCATCTTGGTTGATTACGATGGCCGCCAGGTGGTGTATGAGGTTGGTGACCGTAACGAGTTGCAACTGGCCTATGCCATCACCGTTCACAAGTCGCAAGGCTCGGAATTCCCCTGTGTGCTTATCCCCCTGCATACCAGCCATTATGTTCTTTTGCAGCGCAATCTGCTCTACACTGCTTTGACCAGGGGGCGAAAACTGGTGGTGGTGGTCGGCAGCCGCCGGGCGGTGGCTCTGGCCATTGCCAATAGCCGGATCCAGGCGCGCCATTCGGGATTGCGGCGGCGACTCCTGGAGGGTTGCGGGGTTACTGGTTCTGATCCCGGGCTCTCCCCGACAACTCCGGTGCACCACTCCTGAGGCCAGATTTCTACCACTATGTGGGGTTTTTTTGGCGCCGGTTCAACGGGAGCGCCGGGTGTGCGTATCTTTCCTACCCTAGGTAAAGGCCGAGAAAATGTCCCGCCGACCAGCGATTTTTGTTCTTGAAAAAAGCATTCAAACATGCTTAGTGTTCTGGACAATTATTGAACCGCCATTCATCTTTGCGAGCGGTTCGCAACAACATCCCCAGCTTGGTTTTAAATTAAGATATGCGGATCCTGGAGCTTCTGGCGGAGAAAGAGTCAGCCATTCTCGATGCATGGCTGGATCTGGTCTTCAGTGATTTCAAGCCCGAGGCCATAAGGTTTCTCAAAGGTAAAGACCATTTCGCCAATCCCCTGGGCCAGGGGTTTTCCCAAGGGCTGCGGGCGGTCTTCCAGGCTCTCTGTTGTGTTGAGCCCACTGAAGCCGGAGAGGCCATTGAGTACCTCATGAAGTTGCGGGCGGTGCAGGCCGAGTTGACTCCGGCCCAGTCCTTGGCCTTCATCTTCGAACTGAAGCGGATTATCCGGCAGGCGTGCAGTAAAGAATGGTCGCCGGAGCTTGAGCAGGAATGGCCGGAAGTGACGGCCCGGGTCGACCGGATAGCCCTGCAAGGCTTCGATTGTTACATGGCCAGCCGGGAGAGGCTTTATCAGGTCAGGATCAGGGAGTTGCAGAGCGGACGCCATCTCCTGACCGACAACTTGAAATGTCCTTCCGCGATGGTGCGGGAGGACTTGCATAGTCAACAACAGGTGGAGAATGATGGACAACCTTAACCACAGTCAACTAGAAGCGAGGTAACGGTAAATGAGAGTGTTACAATCATTAGCAATTGTCCTGGCACTTACGCTTGTTGCCTACCTGGGCGTGGAGATGCCCGGCGGGCGGGCACTGTTCGGGGTGGTACTGCCATGGTTGGCCTTCGCCACCTTCGTCATCTTTTTTGTGGCGAAGATTGTGGGCTGGGCCAAGTCACCGGTCCCGTTCAGAATTCCCACCACCTGCGGGCAGGAAAATTCCCTGCCTTGGATCAAGCAGAACAAGCTGGACTGCCCATCCACCACCGCCGGGGTATTGGGGCGGATGTTTTTGGAGGTCTTCCTGTTCCGCTCTTTGTTCCGCAACACCCGGGCGGAAATCCACGAAGGACCGAAACTGGCCTACGGCAGCAGCAAGTATCTCTGGCTGTTCGGCCTGATGTTCCACTACTCCTTCCTGGTCATTGTCCTTCGTCACATGCGCCTGTTCACCAATCCGGCGCCGTTTTTCGTGCATGCCCTGGAATTCGGAGATGGTTTCCTCCAGGTTGGCGCCCCGCCTCTGTACATCACCGACTTGGTTTTCCTGGGCGCGGTGACCTTTTTGTTCGCCCGCCGGGTTGTACTGCCAGCCATCCGCTATATCTCGCTGCCGGCCGATTACTTCCCGCTCTTTCTGATCCTCGGCATCGGCCTAACCGGCGTGACCATGCGCTACTTCCTGCGGGTTGACGTAATCAGCATCAAGACTCTCACCCACGGTCTGGTTACTTTCCAGTTTTCTGCCCCACTGGACAACATCAGCAGCCTGTTCTTTGTCCATCTCTTCCTGGTCACTACCCTGATGGCCTATTTCCCTTTCAGCAAGCTGATGCACATGGGCGGGGTCTTCTTGAGCCCGACCCGGAACATGGCCAACAACAGCCGGATGGTTCGCCATATCAACCCCTGGAACGATCCGTCCATCAAGCCCCATTCCTATGCGGCCTACGAGGATGATTTCCGCGAGTTCATGGTCGATGCGGGGTTGCCGGTAGATAAGGAGTTGGAGCCTAAAGCGGATGAACCGGCTGCCTCTGAATGAGCCTGAAAACAGCTAACATAAGGGATTGCGAAAATGGCAGATACTAAAGTTGGACCGATGAGCATTAGCGTGGCGAAAGACCCGTCGCTGATGACGGGCGCCATTCCAACCAAAGATTGGATGGATACACCAGCGGTTTTCAAGCCGGGCAATTACTGCTACCCGGGTAAAAAGGAAATTGCCGCATATCATGGCAAGAACCTGCCGGGCAAGTTCGGCGAGCCCCGGGACTGGAAGGTGGAAGAAGATGACTGGAAGCTTCCGGAAAACTGGAAGGAGATCATCATCCAGGGCATCAAGGAGCGGCTGGATAAATTCCGTTCCTTTAAGATCTTCATGGATTGCTGTGTCAGATGCGGCGCCTGCGCCGATAAGTGCCACTTCTTTTTAGGCACCGGTGATCCCAAGAACATGCCGGTGTTGCGGGCGGAGTTGCTGCGCTCGGTTTATCGCAACGAGTTCACCAAGGCCGGCAAAATTCTGGGTCGCTTTGCCGGAGCCCGGGAGATGACGTTCGGGGTGCTGAAGGAGTGGTTCATGTACTTCTATCAGTGTACCGAATGTCGGCGTTGCTCGGTGTTCTGTCCCTACGGCATCGATACTGCCGAGATCACCATGATGGCTCGCGAAATCCTCCATCTGGTCGGAGTCAACACCAACTGGATCTTGGAGCCCGCCTCCAACTCCAACCGAACCGGTAATCATCTGGGTCTGCAACCACATACCTTTAAAGAGAACGCTGAGTACCTGCTCGACGACATCGAAACGGTCACCGGACTGAGGATGAACAGCCTCAACTTCAACCGCAAGGGCGCCGAGGTTCTCTTCGTCATTCCCTCGGCGGATGTCTTCGCCGAACCGGGCATCTTCACCTTCATGGGCTATATTCTCCTCTTTGAGCATATCGGCCTGGATTACACCATCTCCACCTATTCTTCCGAGGGCGGTAACTTCGGTCTCTTCACCAACAACGAGTTGATGAAGAAATTGAACGGCAAGATTTACGCCGAGGCCAAGCGTCTGGGAGTTAAATGGATCTTGGGCGGTGAATGCGGCCACATGTGGCGGGTCTTGCACCAGTACATGGACACCATGAACGGGCCAGCCGATTTCCTGCAGGTGCCCAAGTCGCCGATTACTGGCACGGTCTTTGAGAACGCCGCTTCCACCAAGATGGTCCACATCAGCGAGTTCACCGCCGACCTGATCAAGCACGGCAAGCTGAAACTGGATCCATCCCGGAATAATCATCGTAAGGTCACCTTCCATGATTCCTGCAACCCGGCCCGGGCCATGGGACTTCTGGATGAACCGCGCTATATCTTGCAGAATGTCTGCAATAATTTCTACGAGATGCCGGAAAACACCATCCGTGAGCAGACCTTCTGCTGCGGCAGCGGCACCGGTCTCAACACCGGCGAGATTATGGATCTGCGGATGCGGGGCGGTTTACCCCGGGCCAATGCGGTCAAGCATGTCCACGATAAGTATGGCGTCAATATGCTTTCCTGCATCTGCGCCATTGATCGGGCGACCTTGCTTGCTCTCATGCAGTACTGGAACCCGGATGTCGAGGTTTGCGGCATCTCCGAGCTGGTTGGCAACGCCCTAATTATGGAGGGTGAACAAGTACGGGAGACCGGCCTTCGGTCTGAACCTCTAGAAGGGATGGAAGGGTGATGCCAATGTACGATAAAAATAAAATCATACCCGGTTTGCTCGTTTTTTTTGGCTTGGTGACCTTTCCGATTTGGTACGGATTCGGTGGCGGCGGCAAGCTGCCGGTTCCGGAGAAGCCGACCATTGCCAAGCAATGTGTCATGCCCACCGCCGAGATGCGCAAGTCTCACATGGTCCTGCTCAACCAGTGGCGGGATGACATTATCCGCATGGGCGGTACCCGCCGCGGAGTTACCGCAGACGGGACCGAATATGTCAGGAGCTTGCAGAAGGGTTGTATGAAATGCCACGCCAGCAAGAAGAAATTCTGCGACGAGTGTCATACATACGCAGCCGTTAACCCTTATTGCTGGGATTGCCATCTCCAGCCTAAGGAGGCCAACTAATGGATAACAACAGAAGGAAGTTTCTCAAGATAGCCGGGCTTACCGCCATTGCCGGCATCGCTGCACCCACCGCCTTTAATGCGCTTCTTAAAGGCGAGGTTCACGCCAGCACTGGCGAGGAGGGGGCCGCCGCCGCAAAACATGGCGGGGCTGCGGCGACCGCTGCCACCGGCAAGCGCTATGGTTTCGTGATTGATACCAAGAAGTTCGCCGAAGACCGCACTCTTTCCCAGCGTTGTATTGATGTTTGTCATTCGATCCACAACGTCCCCGATTTCGGGAGTACGAATAAGAAGGATGAGATTAAATGGCTTTGGGTTGAGAATTATGAGCATGCCTTTCCCGATGAGAGCAAGCAGCGGGTCAGTGAGGAGGTGGAAAAACTCCCGATTATGACTCTTTGCAATCATTGCAATAATCCGCCCTGTGTCCGGGCCTGCCCCACCCAGGCGACCTTCAAAAATGCCGAAGGTGCGACCATGATGGATTTCCATCGTTGTATCGGTTGCCGGTTCTGCATGGCGGCCTGCCCTTACGGCGCCCGGAGCTTTAACTGGCGTGATCCCCGGCCCTTCATCAAGAAGGAGAATCCGGAATTCCCCACCCGGATGCGCGGGGTGGTTGAGAAGTGCCTGATGTGCTATGAGCGTCTGGCCGAAGGAAAGCTCCCAGCCTGCGTCGAGGTGGCTCAGCCGGCTGGGGCCATGTTCTTTGGAGATCTGAATGATCCCAGCTCCGAGATCAGCCAGGTGTTGAAGGAGAAGTTTACCATTCAACGTAAACCGTCGCTCGGCACCCAGCCGTCGATTTTCTACATCATCTGAGGTGAAATGTCATGATTGAGAAAGCGCTAACTGGCGACAAAAGATATTGGACCTGGATGACTTGCCTCCTGGTGCTGATGGGCATCGGCGGATTTTGCTACATCCAGCAATTTAACTATGGTCTTGGCTATACCGGCATGAGCCGCGATGTTTCCTGGGGGCTCTATATTTCCCAGTTCACCTTTCTGGTCGGCGTTGCCGCCGGAGGGGTAATGCTGGTTCTGCCCTACTATTTGCATAACTATAAGGTCTTTGGCCGCATCACCATTCTCGGCGAGTTCATGGCGGTGGCGGCGGTCTCCATGTGTCTGATGTTCATCCTGGCCGATTTGGGCCAGCCGATGCGGGCCTTGAATGTGCTGCTGCATCCGACCCCCCATTCCATCCTCTTTTGGGATATGATCGTTCTGAATGGCTATCTGTTCCTGAACATCGTCGGTGGTTGGGTAATTCTCGACGCCGAAAAGAAGCAGGTGCCGCCGCCCAAGTGGGTTAAGTGGCTGATTTACCTCTCGATCCCCTGGGCCATCAGTATCCATACGGTCACGGCGTTTCTCTACTGCGGTCTGCCCGGTCGCCACTACTGGCTCACCGCCATCCTGGCCCCGCGCTTCCTGGCCTCGGCCTTCGCCGCTGGTCCTTCTCTCCTGGTTATCTGCGCCTTGATTTTGCGCCGCTATACTGCCTTTGACGCGGGCAAAGAGGCGATCAACAAGCTGTTGACCATCATTACCTATGCGGCCATTTTAAACTTTTTCTTCGTCGGTTTGGAACTGTTTGTCGCCTACTACAGCCGGATTCCTGGGCACATGGACACCATTGACTATCTCTTCTTTGGCCTGAAGGACGCCGATGGCATCATGTACAACAACCTGGTACTGCCCATGCGTTTCTCGGCGGCAATCGGCATTGGCGCCACCATCGCCTTGCTGTTCCCCAAGATGCGGGAAAACTACTGTACCGTCGGCTTGCTCTGCGGGGCGATCTTCCTCTCCCTGTGGATCGACAAGGGCTTGGGCCTGGTGTTGGGCGGTTTCGTTCCCAGCCCGCTGGAGTACATCACCGAGTACTATCCTTCCGCCGGTGAGCTTGGCATTACCCTGGGGGTTTGGGCTACCGGTGCTTTCATTTTGACCGTTCTCTACAAGACGGCAATTTCCGTCAAACTGGCCAAGGAAAGCTGATAGTTATTCCCCAAAGATTTATCGGCAGTACATATTGTCTTCTGAAAGCAAGCTTCCCTGGTGGGAAGCTTGCTTTTTTTATGGGCAGCCGTTAAGAATCAGTGTTGTCCGGTTAGACGATTGCATGGCACGTTTACCATACGAAGTTTGACTGTTTGACTCCCTCACCCGGCCTTCGGCCGCCCTCTCCCGGAGGGAGAAGGAGATGTGCAAGCCGATCAAGGTTTACAATCCCCTCTCCCTAAGGGAGAGGGCTGGGGTGAGGGGAATATATGAACGGTGCAATTCCTTATCCGGACAACACTGATTAAGAACGGTAAACCCAGCGCTGCTGGCGTATCTCCTAGAGACACTTATCCGAGGCACCATGACAACTCGTACTGCACCACCCCTAGGACCACAGAGTATCTTGGATTTGATTGGTCACACCCCCATCGTCCCAATCCGGCGGCTCAATCCCTTCAAAAAGGTGGCCATTTTTGCCAAACTGGAATCGTTTAATCCGGGTGGGTCGGTAAAGGATCGCATTGCCTTGAACATGATCGAAACCGCCGAGCAGAGCGGGGAGCTCACCCCGGATCGCGTGGTTTTGGAGGCGACCAGCGGCAATACCGGCATTGGTCTAGCCATGGTCTGCGCGGTTAAGGGTTATCGCTGTCAGCTGGTGATGCCGGAGTCGGCCTCCATTGAACGCCGTAAAATCATGATTGGCTATGGCGCCGAGATCCTGCTTACCCCGGCCAAGCGGGCCACCGATGGCGCCATCGAACAGGCCTATGCCCTGGCCCGCGAACATCCCGACCGCTACTTTCTCACCGACCAGTTCAACAATGACGCCAACTGGCAAACCCACTATAAATACACCGGCCCGGAGATCTGGGAGCAAACCGGGGGCAAGGTGACGGATGTGGTCATCACCTTGGGGACCACCGGTACCGCCATGGGCATCTGCCGCTATTTTGCCGAGCAGCACCCGCAAGTCAAGGTTACTGCCATGGAACCTTTCCTGGGCCATAAGCTCCAGGGGCTCAAGAATATGAAGGAGTCCTATAAACCGGGGATCTTCCGGCGCAACGAACCCTTTCAGATCATCAATGTCCCGGATGAAGAGGCCTTCACCAAGGCGCGGCAGTTGGCATCCCGCGAGGGCATCTTTGTCGGGATGAGTTCCGGCGCCGCCATGTGCACGGCCCTGGCCCGGGCGGAACAACTCAAAGACGAGGGCGGGGTGATCGTGGTGATCTTCCCGGACGGCGGGGAAAAATATCTTTCCACCCAGCTGTTCAGCGCCGAGCCAGCCGTCGCCAAAACCGAGGTGGTGTCGCGGCTGCGCTTTCACAACACCCTCACTAAGCGGAAAGAACTCTTCAAGCCCATCAACCCCAAGCAGGTCACCTTTTATACCTGCGGACCCACTGCCCACGAACCGGCCACCCTCGATCATTGCCGCCGCTTCATCCATTCCGATTTGCTTAACCGGGTATTACGCTCCCAGGGCTATGAAGTCAAATTCTATATGAACTTCACCGATCTGGACGACAACACCATCCGGGGCGCCCAGGAGAATCATCAATCGATAAAGGACTTCACCGCGCCTTTTGTCGAGGAGTTCAAGGCCGATATCGCCGCCCTTGGGGTACTGCCAGCCACCGGTTATCCCCTCGCCTCGGAGCACGTTGAACGGATGATCGAGATGTCGCGGGAGCTGGTCAAGCGCGGCTACGCCTATGAGAAGCATGGCTCGATCTATTTTGATGTTTCCAAGTTTGCGGGCTACGGGCGCTTATCCGGTGTCGATCTCAGCAAGGTCCAGCATGGGCGCACCGTTGACCTGGATGATTATGAGAAGGACAGCCCGGGGGACTTTACCCTGCTCAAGCGCTCGGCCCTCACTGAACTGAAAGGGGGGATTTTTTACGCCACCGAGTGGGGCAATATGCGCCCGGGTTGGCACATCGAATGCGCCGCCATGTCCTGTCACTTTTTGGGCGACACCATTGATATCCATTCCAGCAGCCGCGACCTGCTCTTCCCCCATCACGAAAATGAGATTGCCATCGCCGAGGCCCTGAGTGGTAAGCCTCTGGCCAAGTACTGGCTGCACAGCGAACTGGTTCTGGTGGAAGGTAAGAAGATGAGTCGTGAGGCTGGTACCTTGGTGACCTTGCGGGCTGTTCTTGCCCAGGGTTTTTCGGCCCGGGAGGTGCGCTACTACCTGTTGCGCACCCACTATCGCAAGCCCATCAATTATTCCCTGCGCAAGTTGGAAGCCGCCTTGAAGAGCCTTCGCCGCTTGGATGAATTTTGCGCCAAGTTGCTCTGCCTCCAGCCGGACCTTCCCCACCCAGAGGTGGCGTCATTCTTGACTGAGCTTGAGGCGCGCTTCTTTGCCGCCTTGGATGATGATCTTAATGTTTCCGGCGCCTTTGGCTCCCTCTTCGATTTCATCAAGAAGGTTAACCCCATTGTCAGTAAGGGGCAGCTGGACCGGGATCAGAAGGAGTACATTCTCGAAGCCCTGCGGCGGATCAATACCATCCTCAACGTGCTGCGTCTTGATCGCTGCCCTCTGGCCCCGGAGATTGATCGCCTGATCCACGAACGGGAGGCAGCCCGCCGCGACGGGGATTGGGCTCGGGCGGATGGGGTGCGGGATCAGCTGGCCAGTCAGGGCATTGCGGTGATTGATACCGTCAAAGGTACGGTCTGGAAGGAAAAAAGATAGCTGCGGCTTTTTTGCGAAAGCTAATTTCAAATAAAGACCTGATTAGCGCTAATCTTCGACGACAAGTTAGCATCCCCAAAATTGTTGATATACCGGTTTGCCACGTCTCGAAAAGTCCGTCATTCCGGCAGGTTTTAAGCCGGAATCCAGATCCTAAAAGCATGCTGGATGACGACAAAGATCGGTGCTTTGATAATTTCTAAGTCCCTTAGCGTTCTGCGGAAGATTAACACTAATCAGGTAGGAGATGTGCCCGCCGATCAAGGTTTATAAAATTCCCTCTCCCACAGGCAGAGGGTTAGGGTGAGGGGATAAGATAGTCAAATTCAGCATTGTCTTCCTAGCATGCTGAAGTCTCGGCAGATTGCTAGCCCACAAAGAAGCCCCGGTTGGAATCTCTTCCAACCGGGGCTTCTTTGTGGTGCGTATTTGAAACTGCTAATTGCTTACGGGGTGAGAGTCCACGCCACCTTAACAGCGCTGGCGTTAGTTTGGGTTTCCGTTACCCCATCACTTAGAACTCCCTTGACCCAAAGATCCACGGTCTTGGTGGTGGTGCCGGTAGCAATGGTCGCCAGGTCGGTCAGTTGGATGGTCGGGTTAGCCAAAATAGTGACGGCGGGGGACCAGCTAGCGCCCTTGTCGGTGCTGTATTTGTAAGAAGTCATATTAGTTCCGCACACGGCTGCACCTTGGCAGACCGACACACTGGCGCTGGTTTTTTTGCTGGCTGATGCCGGGTATCCCGCCAAGACTGGCCGGTAGGCGTATAAATTGGAAGCGAAACCAAGGCCGACATCGCCCGGATCTTCAACAAAAACAGGGGAAACGGAAAAGGTAGAATTGCTGAGATTCTCGTTGGTCCCAAGCTGCCGCCCGTCGTTTAGGCCCGAGGCCATCAGCTGCCCATCGGTGAATAATACCAGGGTATAGTTGCTACCCGCACTGATATCCATGGCTACGGCGGTAGGTGTACCTTTTTGCGCAGCAGTGAATACCATAGTTGGCTGGACAACATCGACAGTGGTGCCATTGCCAAGCGCACCACTATTATCGTAGTTTTCGCCGGTGCCGCTTTTGTCATTATCACCCCAAGCGTAAACCTGGCCGTTAGATGCCCGAATAGCCACTGTGTGTTGGTAACCACCGACAATCTTAGAGGGGGTAATGGTACCAGTGTTAAAGATGTTTATGGCAGTGGGTGAGGAAAATAGCCCACCGGGAAAATAATTCGCGCTGGTTATTGGTTTTGGTGGAACTTGTGTGTCATAAACTGGATTTCCAAGCGCGTCTAAAAGAGGATCCGGTACAGCATTCAAAGTGTTAACCCCGAGGAGATTATCTACATTAGAGCCCCAGCCCCAAGCATCCTTTACACCGCCTTTAGTGCCATAGGCGAAAGATTGATTTTGCCCAACCCCGATCGTGGTGACCAACGATAAGCTGTTGATGGCGGTGGGTGTAGAGGTGGAATTGTCGCTTGGCCAGAGTATCCCCGATCCCAACTGTTTATAGCCATCCGAGCCCCAGGAGTAAGCGAAACCACTGGTGGCGTTTAAAGCCATCGAGTGCAGCTTGCCAATGGCGATACTGGTAATACCGCTAAGGCCAAAGGCCTGTACCGGGTAAGATTTGTCCTCTGTCGTGGCGTCGCCAAGCTGGCCAACCCCGTTCTGTCCCCAGGCCCAAACAGTACCGTCATATTTGAGAGCCAGGGTATGGCTATTACCCGCCGCGATTGTTTTGACGTGATCAATCCCAGCAATCACTTGAAAAGTGTCCGAGGTGGCGTGCCCAAGACTGCCGTAGGTATCCAGGCCGCTGCTCCAGACAGTTTGGTCTTTTGTGACTATCATCGAGTAGGAGTAGCCGGCGGAAACCGCCGCAGCTTTGTCAATGGGAAGTTGCGTCGGCAGCACGGTGTATAAGGAGGAACAGCCGCTCGCACCCAAACCCAGCTGGCCGGCTGCACAACGCCCCCAGCCCCAAACGGTGCCATCATTAGCAAGTAGCAGGTTGTGGCCATTTCCTGACGATATGGCAGGAGTGACACTGTAGACATCAATAATATCTACTGTGGTAACGGCCACATCGGGGGTGGGAAGATTGCTGTAAGCTCCATCGCCTGAGATGGTGTTACTCAAGATGACATTGAAGGTCTTGTTGGCATCGTCAAGAGTGTCATCGATACCGGTGACGGTAACGGTTTGGGGCGTATCCAAGGCGGTAAAGGTAAGTGAAGCAGGGCTAACCGTGCCCACGCTGGTGTTGTCGCTACTTAAGTTGATGACAACTGTATTGGCACCAGTAGGTGGCACTGTTCCCTTAAGAGTAACCGTAAATGTAGCAGTGTTTCCTGCGCTGGATATTGGCACCTCCAAACTAGTCACTGAAACTTCCACGGAATTCCCAGAACCTCCACCACTGGTTACGGTAATAGTGACGGTAGCAGTGACGCTGTTGTAGTTAGCGGTGCTGGTTGGGGTAAAGGTAACCGACAGGGTCTGATTAGCCCCAGCCGTCAAGACGGCGCCACTGGCCGGAGTATAGACAAAGGTACCAGCCACCGCGCCAGCCGAGGCGTTAAGCTGAGTGGCTGAGAGGGCGGCGCCGTAGGTGA
>Ga0334722_10002413_pt1 | contig 21275 bp, 17 predicted proteins | sample C3_bottom_MG_FD_207210 | JGI IMG/M metagenome (GOLD analysis project Ga0334722, IMG submission 207210) | Sediment microbial communities from Yellowstone Lake, YNP, Wyoming, USA - C3_bottom | ecosystem: Environmental > Aquatic > Freshwater > Lake > Sediment | place: USA: Wyoming | collected... | reverse complement strand
CTTCACCTGGGCGATGTGGGGGATATTGTGCAATGCGTTCAGGTGGATCTGGAGCTGTTGCATGTCCATGATCCAGAGGCTGGCGCTGATACTCGGCACGTCCACCTGACCCACGTGCGCAAGGTCTTGTTCGACGGCAGCCACCGCTTCGCGATACTGGAGCGCAAACAGGCCCACCGCCGAAACCAGGCTGAGCGCGAGGCTGAAGAGCAGGACCGCCAGGGGCATCCGGTAGGCCAGCGAACGCATCAACCCGCCAGGCATCGGTTATTCGCCGGCGGCGGGCGGACGCAGCACCTCGACGGCGATCCTCTGGAATGTGCCGTCCTTCCTCATCTCCCGCAGGGTCTGCTCCAGACGGGGAACCAGCGCGGCGTGCCGCTTGTGGAGGTACGGATACATGCTTTTCACGGCGAGCGGCGGTTCCAGCTCCGTGATACCCCGGAGCCCGAGTTGCGCGAGCACTACCCGTCCCTGCCGCCGGTCGTACACCACGACATCGGCCTTGCCGGCGGCCAGAAGTCCAAAAAGCAGCTGTTCGTCCCTGACCTTGGTCAGCGAGCCGACGCCCGTAATATTGCTTTCGAGAATCTTCCACCCGGTGATGATGCCGACGTTGTAGGGTTTCAGGCTCGCCCAACCCGTGGTCCTGAAGGCGGGCCCCGCGGTGAAGGCGACGAATTCGAAGGTCGTGATCTCCTCGGCGACCCGGATCAGGTTGGGGTACTGCTTTTCCAGGCCCTCGACACGCGCGAAATTGCCGTCGTCGATCCCGTCGTTGGCGTTGATCAGCGCGCGCTCGGAGGGGAGATCGACAATCTCCAGCTCAAGCCCCAGACGCTTGAAGGCTTCGGTGATGATCCTGTCGCAGATGCCGGTGTGCTCGTCGGTGGCGTTGGGCGGGTCGTTGGCGGTGTTGAGCACAATCGTCCGGCACCATGCCGGGCAGGTGCTTGAAAGAGCTAGCGCAATCACGATCGCAACGACTTTCCCGGCGTGTCGCATCTTTCTCACCCTGTCAGACTCTACAGCGTTTTCTCCGTAGGGGAGGGGTTCAACCCCTCCCGCTTGGTTCGTGCCTCGTCACGGGCGGGGATCAACCCCGCCCCTACGACGTCTGTTGGGGCACCGCACCCCGTCACTGGCAGGCGCCCTCCACTCACCCCACGCCGTCGCCGCCGACCAGGTCCGGCAGCGACTCGGCCACCGCGAGGGCGGCGGCGCCGCGACGCTCGAATTCCAGCGCCAGGTCGATGTGGGTCTCGACCTCGGGAATGACGCCGGCGGCGGTGCGCATGATGCGCACGAGCGGCCGATCGTGCTGAACGGGGTGGTTGCGCACGACCTTGCCAATGGCGCCTCCGGTCAACCGCACCAGCGACCCCGGCGCGAAGACGCCTACGATCCGGAAGAAACGATCCAGCAGGCCCGGGTCGTAGGCCGTACCCGAAAGCTCCTTCATCCGGGCGAACACCCGTTCGCTGGACCAGCCGGCGTCGTAGGGTCGGTGCGAGCGCATCGCATCGTAGCTGTCCGCGATCGCCGCCATCGCCGTCAGCCGGTTCAGCGGCCAGGGCTGCCGGCACGGCGGGTAGCCGGTACCGTCGTGGCGTCGGTGGTGCTCGAAGGCCACGATCAGCGCCAGGTCCCCGGCGTCGCGCATCTTGCCGAGCACTTCGACCCCGAGGATCGGGTGCCGGCGCAGGATCTCCCACTCCTGGTCGGTCGGGGGTCCGGGTTTGTTGAGAATCTCCTCGGGGATCTGCAGCTTGCCCAGGTCGTGGAGGAGCCCGGCCGCGGCGACATCTTCGAGCTGCCGCTCGGTCAGGGGGAGCATTTCCACCTGCGCCAGGACCAGCAGCGAAACGTTGAGCGAGTGGCTGAAGGTGTAGGCGCTCTTCTGGCGCAGGGTGAGGGCCGCCAACATCGGGCCGCGCTGCCCCCGCAGCCCCTGAATGAGCAGCGTCGCTATTTCACGAGCTTCGCCGCCGTGGATCGCGCGCCCGGCGCGCACGCGCTCCGAGATCTCCCGTACCCCCTCGAGCCCCTGCTGCCAGGTCTCGCGCGCCCGATGCCAGGAGTCGCCGCGGTCCGTCGCCGCCTCCTGCTCGTCGATCGCGAAACGACCGATCTGCACCGCGCGCACCCCGCGCGCGGCCAGGACCCGGGCCAGACCGCCTTGTTCGAGCAGCCGCTCCGGCTGGATCGTGAGCGTCTCGACGATCGCCTCGAGTTCTTCGGGCCGGGCGCCGCCGAGCAACGTGATCTTCTCGACTTCGCGGGCCGCCAGTTCGCGGGCGAAGCGCTCGACGAAGCTGGTGTCCAATGGCAGCGGCCGCCCGTCGGCGACCAGGTCGCGGCCGATCAGCCCGACCACCACCTGGCCGCTCCCGGCCAGGGCGGCATCGAAAGCCGCCCCGAGTTCGCGCAGTGCAGCCAACACCGTCGGGTGACCGCTCGGATAGAACGAGCGGCTCTTGACCGCGGTCAACAGCCCCTTGAGCAGGGCTTCGATCAGCTTCTGCCGCGCGGCGCTCGTGGTGTCGGCCGGGCCGCTCATGAGCTCCCCCAACGGGTCAGCAGGCGGCGGCACGTCGCCGCCAGTCCCCCGGAACCGCGCGCCGCAACGTGTTCCAACGCCTTTTTCGCCTCGTCGCCGCCGATGCGGGCCAACGCCTGCGCGGCGGCCTCGCTCAGTTGCTCCTGCACGCGGCGATTGATCCAGGTGCGCCGGCGCAACAGATTGCTCAATGGGCCGACCGCCTCGGCGGCCCGCATCCGGCCAAGAGCGAACAGCGCCCGCTTCATCTCCTCGGCGCGACGGCCGGCAAAGAACCCCTCGTCGAAGACTCGCAGCAGATCGCGGACCGTCTCCGGGCTGCCGACGGCACCCAGATGCGCGGCGGCAAGCTGGACGATCTCCTCATCGCCGTCCGCGAGCAGGCGCGGCAGCGCGCGGCGGACCTCCGACGAATCGATGCGCAGCAGCGTCCGCAGCGCGTCGCGCCGCAGTTTCGGGTCATCGCGCCCGAGCAATCCAAGCAAAACAGGAGCCGCCGCGGGGTCGCGAAGCTCGGCCACGAGCGGCAGCAACACCCGTGCCGCCGCGGGGGGGGCCTCGGCCAGTCGCCGCAGCATCTCCGGCAGCGCGGCGGCGCCCAGATTCTGGAGCAGCGCGGCAATCCTGCGGCGCTGCCCGGCATCGTCCTCGACAACCAGCGCGGCGAGCAGCGCCGGCGCGGCAACCACGTGCGTCAGCGAGACGAAGGTGCGCACGGCCGCCAGATCCTCGGGGCCGAGGTTGCCGAGAATCTGGATCAGCGCTTGCAGGACCTGCGGGGAAGCGATCGAGCGCAGCGTGCGCTCGATTTCGAGGCGCGGGCCGGCCAGCGGCGTTTCGGCGGCGTTCACCTCCAGCAGGCGACGCAGGATCAGCAGCCCGCGCTCCCTGTCCCCGGCGGCCAGCGCCACGCCGCAGAAGCCGCCGACGCCCTCGAGCGCGTCACGATACCGCTCGAGACTCGTGGCCAGCCGCAGCTGCTCGAGCTGGATCAGCAGAGACTCTTCAGCCGTGCGCGTCGAGACCAGATCGCCAATGAGTTCCGGCAATTCAGCGAGGGCCGTCTCCGCGCCGCGGAGGATCTCCTCCCGGGTGGCCAGGTGCCGCAATTGCTCCTGGTACTCCGGAGACATGAACTCTGCCGATTCCCCGGTCAGCAGCTCCTGCACCCCTTCCCAGGCGTTGTCGGCGAGCGGCTCGCCCGGGTCGCCGGCACGGCGGATTTCCTCCCGCAATTGCGGAACCAGCTCCATGCGCTCGAGCTGGCGCGGAACCAGGTGCTGGAAGACCCGGGCCAGCCGGCCGATCTGGCTGGGGTCCATGGTAAAAGTGCGGGCGATCAGCGATACCGCTTCGTCCGGGGCCAACGCCCCGAACGCTTCCGGGAAGAGACCGGTAGCGGGCTGCTCCAGCGTGGCCTCGAGCAGGCGCAGACGCAGCCCGGGCGGGAGCTGACGCGCCACGGCCCCCAGCTTCTGCGCGCATTCCCCCGCGGGCAGCGGCTCCCCGGCGGCCGCGGCCCGCTCGAGCAGACCCGCGAACCGCCGCACCGGCTCGACCGCACCCGGATCTCCGCTCTGCGCTTCCGGACCGATCGTCTCGGTCAGCAGCGCAGCCAGCGCGGCCGGGTCATCCCAGCGTTCGCGCAACAGCGAGAGCTCGCCAGCAGAGGGCTCGGCCGTCGGATCGGCGAGAGTGCGCAGCAGCAGGGCCTGCCAGAGGTTCCGGTTTTCGGCCTGCCGATCCTCACCGTCGTCGTCCGCCATCAACGACTGGTAATCCAGACCCTCGACCCGCAGATGCTCGAAGAGTTCCCCGTTATTCCACATCAGGCGACGACCGGCGCTACGACCACGCGCCAGGAGGCCGAGAAACCGCTCCAACTCGGCGCCCGTCAACGCCGGCGACCAGCTCAGGCGGGCAATGCCCTGGGCGCCGAGCAGCGCCGCGAGCTTGCGCGCCGCCGACGGCAACTCGCTGAACAGCTCGCCGCGCCAGAGCAGGAACTCCCCGGCGAAGCCCAACGTGCTCTCGCCGCTGATCCCGGCCTCGGCCTGCAGCAAAGCCAGGAGACGCTCCAGCGGCGCCTGACGGGCCTGGTGGCCCTCGGGATAAAAGGTGAGTGCGTGCTCCAGGGTCAGCAGGGACTGAGCCAGTTCCTGGAGGACACCGGCCAACTCCTGGGGTAGCGGGCGGGCTTCCTGCCCGCCGCTGGGGTTCGGCTCAGCCATGTGATTAGTGTAGTCCCGCGCCTGGCGGGTCACAAGCCCGTTACGCCAACAACCCGCTACTCCACGAGTTTGTGAGCAAACGCATAGTGCGTCAGCTCGGCGCTGGTCTTGAACTCCAACTTCTCGAGGATGCGGGTGCGGTACGTGCTAACGGTTTTCGGGCTCAACCGCAGCTCCTCGCCGATCGCGCCGACGGTCTTGCCGGCCGCGATCCGCAGCAGAACCTGGTATTCGCGGTCGGAAAGCTGCTCGTGGGGAAGTTTCGTCGTGTCGTGATGAACCTCGCTCGCCAGAGCTTCGGCGACCGACGGGGTGATGTACTTGCGTCCCGCGGCCACCGTCTCGACGGCCTTGATCAGCTCGTCGGGAATGCTCTGCTTGGTCAGATACCCGGAGGCGCCGGCGCGAAAGGCCCGCACCGCATACTGGTCCTCGGGGTGCATCGTCAGGATCAACACCGGCAGACGCGGGTGCTCGTCCTTCATCTGTTTGAGCACCTCGAGCCCGCCGGGCCCCGGCATCGACAAGTCGAGGACCGCGACGTCGATCCCCTCCTTGCGCGCCTTGTCGAGCGCCTCGAACCCCGTGGCGGCTTCTGCGACCACCTCGATGCGCGCGGTGCTCTCGAGCACCATGCGCACACCACGGCGCACTACGGCGTGATCGTCGGCGATCAACACTCGGATCATCGTGTTTTTCTCCTTCTTTCCTTCAAGATGCGCGCCGACACGACGGTGCCGCCACCCGGCGCTGGCTGAAAATCGACATGCCCCCCGAACTCCGCCGCGCGCTCCTGCATCCCGATCAGCCCGTAGGCGCGGGGGTTGCCGAGTTCGGCCGCCGGCAGACCCCGGCCGTCGTCGTGTATCTCCATGCACGCACCATCCTCGTCCTGATGCAACGTCACCGCGACATGTGCGGCAGCAGCGTGGCGCGCCACATTGGTGAGCGCCTCTTGCAGGATGCGGAACATCGCGGTTTGCCGGTCGCGGTCGAGGGCCCCCGAGTGTCCCGTGGAGGAGAACGTGCAGACGATGCCGGTGCGGACCTTGAAGGTATTGACCTGCCACTCCGCCGCCGCTTCCAGCCCGAGGTCGTCGAGCACGCCCGGCCGCAGCTCGGCGGTCAGGCGCTGCACGGTACCGATCGTCTCGTCGATCAGGCCGGACATCTCGCGCCGTCGCTCCTCGAAATCCGCGTTGCCCGGCCGCAACAGCGAAAGGTCGATCTTGAGCGCCGTGAGCGACTGGCCGAGCTCATCGTGGATTTCACGTGCGATCAGGGTCCGTTCGCGCTCGCGCACCTGCTGCAGGTGCGCCGAGAGCTTGCGGTAGCGCCGCTCGCTCTCGGCCAGCGAACGCTCGGCCCGCGCCTTCTCAGCGAGACCCTGCTTGCGCTCCAGCGCCGCGCGCACGGCCAGGCCAAGGCGCGTGAGATTCTCCTTGAGGATGTAGTCCCAGGCCCCGGCCTTCATGCAGGCGACCGCGATCTCCTCGTTCATCGAACCGGTGTTGATCAGCAGCGGGGTGGCCGGCGCGTGTTCCTGCGCCAAGCGCAACGCGGTCATTCCGTCGAAGTGCGGCAGGCGATAGTCCGAGAGTATCAGGTCCGGCCCGAACTCGGCGAGAGCCGCGAGAAACGTTTCGGGTGTCTCGACGACCCGGGTTTCGATCGCGAGGCCCGCGCGGCGGATCTCCGCCTCGGCCAGTTCGGCGTCCGGCGCGCAATCTTCGACGATCAGGATGCGCACCGGCGCCCGCTCGTCCCCGGCACCGCCGCCCGCCAAGGAATCCCCGCTCATGACAACCTACCCGCGCGCCGGCTCGTTGAGCTGCAGCCAGTACCGGCCGATCCGGCCCACGACATCCATGAAGGTTTCGAAGTCCACCGGTTTGACGATGTAGCTGTTCACGCCAAGCGCGTAGGCCGCCGCGACATCCGGGCGCTCGCGCGAAGAGGTCAGGATCACTACGGGGGTTCTGCGGGTGCGCTCGTCCTCGCGGATCCGCCGCAACACCTCCAGGCCGGAAACGCGGGAGAGTTTCAAATCGAGGATGATCAGCCGCAAGCCGGACCGCGCGCCCGTGGCGTCGGCGGCTCCCTGAAGAAACTCCAGAGCCTCCACCCCGTCGCGGGCCAGCTGCACGCGGTTGAAGATACCCTGTTTTTTCAACGCGCGCAGGGCTAACTCCACATCGTTGGGATTGTCCTCGACGTAGAGCACGTCAACCGCCTGGTGTTCCGCCATCCGCCCCTCTTTCGAGAAGGGCGAAGCTGAAGGTCGCCCCCCTCCACGCGCGAACCCGAGCCCGAGATCGCGCACATGATAGCCGATTTCGCCGGACCCGGCATCCTGCCCTGTCCAGCGTTCAGTCTGCGCCGACGATCGGCGCCGGATCGTTAAAGGATTTCGCCGTGGTGTTCATGTCTGCAAAGACCCGCCACGTTGATGTCGATGATCAGACCTGCGAGCGCCGGGGTCCGGCAAACTCCACATGGAGATCTTTTCTGCCCGGTGGGACAGGCTTTCGTGTTTTCCGCACAGGCAGGAATGCCTGTGCTACCGAGGGATGCGTCTCCCTCGCGGCAAGGTCACGAAGGAGTAACTGCGGAGTTTGCCTCAATCCCGCTTGTAGGGGAAACACCGACACGATTTTCGGAACCTGATCGCTGGGTCGCCTCCGGGAAAAGCGCGATGTTTTAGGTACATAGCGGCCGCGAGGCCGGGTGAAGGGGAACCGATGACGAACGTGACACGGGAGCTGCCGGATTGCGGGGAGACACGGGAGCCGCAGGGGGCTGCCGCGGCAGACGGCGGCGGCCGGAACGGCGACCGAATTCCTGCACCAGCCATTCAGCGTTTCGACGCTTGCTCGTGCCGTCCGCACGGTTCTGGACCGCTGGACGCCGAACCCGCTATCCCTGCTCCGCCCGGAGCAACCGTTCTCCTCGTCGAGGACAACCCGGATGATTGCGAGTTGACCCTCGCAGCGCTCGAGGGGGTGACCGGAATGGTGCAGGTTGCGCGCGACGGCGTGGAGGCCCTCGACTACCTGCTCGGCCGTGGCTCCTGGTCGAGCCAGCCCCCCCCGGCGCCGGATCTGGTGCTGCTCGATCTGAAGCTGCCGAGGGTGAACGGAGTGCAGGTGCTGCAGGCACTGCGGGCCGACGCCCGCCGCAGTGCGACGCGCGTGGTGGTGCTGACCTCCTCCGACGAGGCGCGCGACCAGGAAAGCTGCCGGCGACTCGGCATCACCGACTACCTCCGCAAGGAGATCGATTTCACGCTGTTTCGCGAGCAGGTAAAGCGGCTCTGGCCGCGATGGATCGGCGGCGGGGTGGGCACGGCCGGGTGATCGTCCCTTATCCGGCACTTCACGCAAAGGAGGGAGGCGCCACGACCAGGGCGACGTCAAAGTCCGCATGGCTCTCCTCTACACCCGGTGGGACAGGTTTTCCAACCTGTCCGCACAGGCAGGAATGCCTGTGTCACTGAGGTTGATGCGCCTCACGCACTGCAAACTCACGAGAATGACGCGGCCGAGGCCGCCGGCCGTTACTTTCCTCCGCGTTTCAGGTATATCATTTCAGAAGGTCGCCCGCCCGCAGCACCCGCGGCGACGGCAATTCCCAAGGGGGATCACTTTCGCGCATGACTGACGCAGCCCGGATTCTCGTTGTCGACGACTCGCCCCTGATGCGGGCCGAGATCGCCCGCATTCTTGCGGCCGCGGGACACGCCGTGACCGAAGCCGAATCCGGCATGGCCGCCTGCGCGCTGGTCGCCAGGGCGCCATTCGACCTGGTCACCCTCGACATCGAGATGCCGGGGCTTTCGGGATTCGAGACCCTGCGCATCCTCAAAGCGCGCAATCACGAACTGCCCGTCATCATGATCTCCAGCCTCTCCTCGCTCGCTCGCGCCATCGAAGCCATCCGGCTCGGCGCCTACGACTACGTCTGCAAACCCGTCGACACCGACGATCTGCTCCTCGGCGTGCAGCGCGCACTGGCCCAGAGTACGTTGCTCTGCGAAAATCGCCGCCTGATCAAGGACCTGGAAGCGCTCAACGGGGACCTCGAGGACCTGGTGCAGCAGCGCACCGTCGACCTGCAGCAGGAGCATGGGAGGCTCGTGGCCGCCTACGCCCAACTCAAAGACCTGGACGACCTGAAGACCAAGTTCGTCACCATCACCTCGCACGAACTGCGGACGCCGCTGACCATCATCACCAGCCTGATGGACGCCCTGGCCGCCGATCGCCTCGACAGCGTCCACAAGGCCCGGGTCGTCACGGGAATCCAGAAGAATCTGGACCGCCTCGCCGACCTGGTGGCGAAGATCACCGATATCGGGCATCTGAGCGCCACTTCCGTGCGCTACCACCGCCGGCCGGTCGACCTGGCCGCAATCGTCACCGCAGTCGCCGGAGAGATCTCCCCCGTCATCGAAGAGCGCCGACTCTCGTTCGTGACGAACCTGCCGGAGGGGCTCCCGCAGGTCGAGGTCGATCCCAACCGGATCGGCGTGGTGTTGAACAATCTGCTGCTCAACGCCGTACGCTTCACGCCGGATGGCGGGCGGATCGGCGTGGACGCCATCGCGCCTCCGCCGGGGGGAAAATGGGTGACCGTGCGCGTGCACGACACCGGCATCGGCATCCCCGCGGCGGAGTTGGAGCGGATCTTCGACGCCTTCTACGAGATCGCCCCCTGGGAGCACCACCACTCCGGCACCACGCAGTTCGGCTCCGGCGGTCTCGGCCTGGGACTGTACATCGCCCGGCGCATCGTCGAGGGTCACGGCGGCCGGATCTGGGCCGAGAGCGGGAATGTGCCCGACCAGCAAGGCAGCGTCTTCTCCTTCACGCTCCCGGCGTCGTCGCTCCCGTTGCCGGGCAACGCCCCGCCGCCGGAGCCGCCTGCCGCCGGAAGCTAGGGGCGGCGTTGGACATCAAGACCCTCATCGTTTCCAACCTGCTGCTGGCCCTGACCATGGGGCTGCTGGTGCTGGTCTACCGGGTCAGGCGCAGGGACCTCGGCTTCGGCCTCTGGGGCGCGGGGTCCCTGCTGATCGCCTCCGGATTCCTCGCGCTGCTGTTGCGGGCGGCGGGCCTGCCGGTGGCGGCGAGCGTGCTGGCGGTCAACGTCTGCTTCGCCCTCGGCGGGATGCTGCGCCTCGACGGGATAGCGAACTTCATCCGCGGACGGGGCCTGCCGCGACCGGCTTACCTGCTGCCGGCGGCGACGGTGGCAATCGCCGCCTGGTTTCTCTTCGGTCAGGACAGCATCGGGGCGCGGACGTTCGTGATCAATTGCTACCTCGCCGGAGTGACGCTGACGATGGCCGCAATCGTCACCCGCGCGCCGCACGCGCTCCCGGCCTATCGGGTCTTCGCCGCGCTGAACGTGATCTATGCACTGCTGCTCGCGGGGCGGGGGGCACACTGGCTCCTGGGGCCGACGCACGGGATCTTCCAGGCCTCGCTCTTCGAGGATCTCTTCTTCCTGGTGTTGCTGGTCTTCGAGGTCATGTGGACCGTCTGCCTGCTCATGATGAACGGGGCCCGCCTCGAAGCGCAAAGCGAACAGCTCCATCGCGAACGGCTCGCCGCGGATGCCACGCAACTCTGGCTGCAGGACGTGATCGCCCGCAGCCTCAACGAAATCTACATTTTCGATGCGTCGACCATGCGGTTCACCTTCGTCAACGCCGGCGCGTGCCGCAACCTCGGCTACACCATGGACGAACTGCTCTCGCTGACACCCAGCGACATCAAACCGCGCATCGCCGCGGCCGCATTCGCGCACATGGTGCGACCGCTGCGCGAGGGGACGCTCCCCGTGCTGGCTTTCGAGACGGTCCACCGGCGCAAGAACGGCAGCGAGTACCCGGTCGAGGTCCACCTGCAGCTCGTCGACTCCGGGCGCGGCAAGGTCTTTCTCGCGGTGATCAACGACATCACCGAGCGCACGCGTACCGAGGCGCGGCTGCGGCTCAACGAGGCGCGGCTCGAGAGCCTGCTCGAGATCGCCGAGTTCGAGAGCCGCAGCGAACAGCAATTGCTGGATTTTGCGTTGCACAAGGCGCTCGCGCTCACCGGCAGCGCCTACGGCTACCTCTACCTCTACCGCGAGGAGACCCGGCAGTTCGTCCTCAACTCCTGGTCGCGCGGCGTGATGGATGCCTGCACGATCGTCGCGCCGCAAACGCTCTCCGCGCTGGAGCAGACCGGAATCTGGGGCGAGGCCGTCCGCCAGCGCCGGCCGATCCTCATCAACGACTTCGCCGCGGCCGACCCGCTGAAGAAGGGCTACCCCGCAGGGCACGTCCCCCTGCGCAACTTTCTCACCGTACCGGTCTTCTCCGGTCTCGAAATCGTCGCGGTGGTCGGGGTCGGCAACAGGGAGGGCGACTACGACGCCTCGGACATCGTCCAGCTCTCGCTGCTGATGGAATCGGTCTGGCGGGTGGTCGAGCGCGCCCGCGCCGAGCAGGCGCTGCAGGAGAGCGAAACCAGGTTCCGGGCGCTCTTCGAGAGCATGACCGAAGGGGTGGCCCTGCACGAAATCGTCTGCGACAGCTCCGGCGCCGCCGCCGATTATCGGCTGCTCGATGTCAATGCCGCGTTCGAGCACCACACCGGGATCGCGGCGCCTCAGGCCCGCGGCGCCCTGGCCAGCGTCCTCTACGGCGGGGACCGGCCTTTCCTCGACCAGTACGCCGCGGTGGCGCGCGGGGGCGCGCCTCAGACCTTTGAAATTTTCTACCCGCCGCTGAACAAGCATTTTCGGATCTCGGTCGTCTCGCCCAAGACGGGGCAGTTCGCGACCGTTTTCGAGGACATCTCCGAGCGCAAGATCCGGGAGGCGGAGTTGCGGGTAAAGAGCTCGGAGCTGGAGCGGTTCATCTACACCGTCTCCCACGACCTCAGGAGCCCGCTGGTGACCATCAAGAGCTTCCTCGGCTTTCTCGAGCGGGACATGGGCCGGGCCGAGCCGCAGCGCATCGCCAGGGACATCGGGTTCATGCGCACCGCCGCCGACACGATGGGGCGGCTGCTGGACGATCTGCTCGAGATGTCGCGCATCGGCCGCGTCGTCGCCGCTGCGGCAGACACGAGTTTCCTCGATCTGGCCACCGAGGCCGTGACCCTTGTCGCCGGCGGCATCGCCGAGCGCCGGGTTGCCGTGCAGATCGATCCCGTCGAAATCACCCTGCGCGGCGACCGCGCACGCCTGGTGGAAATCTGGCAGAATATCGTCGAGAACGCCGTCAAGTTCATGGGCGACCAGCCGGCGCCGCAGATCCGGATCGGCGCCGAGCGTCGGGAGGAGGCCGTGGTGTTTTTCGTGCGCGACAACGGCAGTGGTTTCGATCCGCGCTACCGCGAGAAGATCTTCGGTCTCTTCGAGCGGCTCGACCCCGCCGTCGAGGGCACCGGCCTCGGTCTGGCCGTCGTCAAGCGGGTTGTCGAACTCTACGGCGGCAGCATCGCCGCCGACTCCGACGGCCCGGGCCGCGGCGCCAGCATCAGCTTCACCCTTCCCGGCGCGCTGCTGCAGCCGGAGCCCGTGGGACCGGGTGACCAGCCGTGAACGGCGAGCCGATCACCATTCTGCTGGTGGAAGACGAGCCCGCCCACGCCGAGATCGTGCGGCGCAACTTCGAGGAGTTGCGTCTCGCCAACCGTCTCGTGCACGTTGCCGACGGGCAGGCGGCCCTGGACTATCTCCACCGCCGCGGCTCGTTTGCCGATCCGGCGACATCCCCGCGGCCGGGACTGATCCTGCTGGATCTGCGTCTGCCGAAAGTGGACGGTCAGGAGGTCCTTAAAACCGTCAAGGCGGACCCCACCCTCTGCAGCATCCCCGTGGTGATCCTCACCACCTCCGCGATGGACGCCGACATGGTCAAGGCCTACGACAACCACGCCAACAGCTTCCTCACCAAGCCCGTGGACCATCTGCAGTTCGTGGCCCTCATGGAGTCGCTCGGCTACTACTGGCTGGCCTGGAACCGGCACCCCTATGAGCCCCAACGCTGATTCAGCCGCGGTCGCCGACGACGCGACGCGGGTTCTCGTCGTCGAGGACGATCCCGCGCACCTCGAGGCGATCCGGCGGGCCCTGGCCGCCGCGGCAACGCCGTTCGCGATCCGCACGGCGGATTCGTTGCACGCGTATCGGGCGTCGGTCGCCCGCGAAAAGCCGCAGATTGCGCTGCTGGATTTGATTTTGCCTGACGGCCGCGCTGTCGGGGCGCTGACCGCTCCGGCACAGGGCGGCGAATTTCCGATTCTGATCATGACCAGCTTCGGCAACGAACAGACGGCCGTCGAGGCGCTGAAAGCCGGGGCCCTGGATTACATCGTCAAGTCCCCGGAGAGTTTCGCCCAGATGCCCCGGACCCTGGAGCGCGCGCTGCGCGAGTGGCGGCTGCTGCTGGAGCAAGCGCGGGCGGCGGCGGAGATCCGCCGGCTCAACGAGGAACTGGAGCGGCGCGTCGTCGAGCGCACCGCCCAGTACGAGGCGGCCAACCGCGAACTCGAGGCCTTCACCTATTCCGTTTCGCACGATCTGCGGGCGCCGTTGCGCGCCATCGACGGATTTACCGGGATCCTTTCCCAGGAGTACGCCGCCGCGTTCGACGACGAGGGCCGGCGGCTGCTCGGCGTCGTGCGCAGCAACGTGAAGCAGATGGACGAGTTGATGACCAATCTGCTCGACCTCTCGCGGGTTGCCCGTGGGGAGATGCGCAGCACCGTCATCGACATGACCGCCCTCGCCGCGGCGGTCTGGCGCGAAACCGCGACCGCAGGCGAACGCGAATTCATCGCGTTTTCGCTCGGCGCGCTGCCGGCGGCCTACGGCGACCAGGTCCTGATCCGGCAGGTTTTCGCGAATCTGTTCGCGAACGCCATCAAGTACAGCCGTCCGCAGGCGGAGCGGCGCGTAACGGTCGAGGGGCGGATCGAAAGCGACCGCGCCATCTACACCGTGCGCGACACGGGCGTCGGCTTCGAGCCGGAGTACGCCCACAAGCTCTTCGGGGTCTTTCAGCGTCTGCACCGGGCCGAAGATTTCGAAGGCACCGGGGTCGGTCTGGCGATCGTGCAGCGCATCGTGCACCGTCACGGCGGACAGGTCTCGGCCGCGGGCAGGCCTGGCGAAGGCGCCGCCTTCTCGTTCTCGCTGCCGCGGGGCGACCTTTCATAAACGGGCAACCGGGAAACCCGTCGAGCCGACCAGCACACCCGCGCATCGTCGCGCGGGCTTCAGCAGCCGGCGACGGCCAGGCCGAAGTGGGCGCCGGCGAGATCGGCGTTGCCGAAATCCGTGTGATGCAGATTCGCGCCGAAAAGCCGCGCGCCGGTCAGGTCCGCCCCACGGAACGAGGCGCCGGCGAGGTTGGCTCCCGAGAGATCGGCCAGCCGCAGGTGCGCTCCCCGGCAGGAGGTGCCGAGCAGTTCCGTGCCCGCAAACACCGCCCCCTGCGCCGCGACGCCATCGAGAACGGCGCCGGTCAGGTCGGCGCCGGCCAGGTTCGCCCCGGCCAGGTCCGCCTTCTCGATGTTCGCCAGACACAGCGTCGCGGCGGCGAGATCGGCGCCACGCGCATCGGCGCCGCCGAGATCGGCGTAGCTCAAATTCGCTCCCGTCAGAATCGCGCCCCGCAGGTCGGCACCCGTGAGATCGATTCCGTGCAGATCTTCGTTCGCGAGCGATTCGCGGCGCTCCACCCGCGCGAGCACCTCGCCGCGCGTCAGCCGGCTCACCCGCCCGCCCCCGGCGGCGTGGCGCCGGTCGCGGCGGCGAGAATGCGGACGAGCACTTCCTTGACCTTCTCCTCCTCGAAGGGCTTGATGATGTAGTGGTTCGCGCCGAAGCGCGCGCACTCCTGAACCTTGTTCATGCTCGTCATCGCGGTGACCATCACCACGCGCGCGGTGGGATGAAACTCGTGGATCGCGCGCAAAGTCTGCACGCCGTCCATCTGCGGCATCACGATGTCCATCGTCACCAGGTCGGGCTGGAGTTCGCGGTAGAGCTTGATCGCCTCGATGCCGTTGCAGGCCTCCCCGGCCACCACGAATCCCGAACGCTCGAGAATCCCCCGCAGGGCCCGGCGCATTGGCGACGAATCGTCGACGATGAGGGTGGTGAAGGGCTTCGCGGTCATCTGGTCGTGCCTCCCCGTTGTGGTGTGCAGATACATCGTAATGCCCATGGCGCCAGCCGCCGAGCCGAGCACGATCGCCGCGGCCAGCACCTCACCCGCGCCGGGGGCATCTGCGCCCGGCGCGATTCCGGGGATCGAGAACTCCAGCTCCAGCCCCAACCCGGCAAGCCGGCCGTCGATGTGGCCCATGAAGCAGTTGCCCAACTCGCCGAGGGCCGCGTCCTCCTCCCCGGGCTCCAGCGTCAGGCCCATGCCGGCGTACAGCTCGATCCGCAAGCGCCGCTCCAGCCGTTCCTCGAAAGCCAGCACAAGTCGCGCCTGGCGTGCCCCGCCATCGAGAAAGACCACGCGCCGCCACAGCGGCCCGGGCGTGCCGGGAATCGGCGCCAGTTCGATCCCCGCCATCTTCCTCGCAATCGCGATCACCGGCTCCACCAGCGCCGGCAGCAGGAGCGCCGCGTCAGGCATGGGCGCCGCCTCCGCCCTGGTTCGCATTCATTTGAGGTCCCTCGTGGCTCGCAACACTTCTTCGACCGTCGTGATTCCCGCCGCGATCTTCCGCAAACCATCGTATCGCATGTCCTGGAACCCGCGCTCGCGCAGGTACGCGCGAAACGTCCCGGCCGGCGCCCGCTCGCTGATCAGCGCGCGAATCCGCTCGTCGACCAGCAGGATCTCGTGCACCCCGGTGCGCCCCTTGTAGCCCCGCTGCGAGCAGCGCGCGCACCCGGCGCCGCGGGAGAATTGCACGCCCGCCGGCACCGCCTCCAGCCCGAGCGCCTGCAACTCGGCGGGAGTCGGGGGATACTGGTGGCGACAGTGCGGGCAGATCGTCCGCACCAGCCGCTGGGCAATCACCCCGAGCAGGGTCGGCGAGATCAGGTACGGCTCTACGCCGATCTCGACGAGGCGGTGGATGGTGCTCACCGCGTCGTTGGTGTGCAGCGTCGAGAAAACCAGGTGGCCGGTCAGCGCCGCCTCGGCCGCGATGTTCCCCGTCTCGGGGTCGCGGATCTCGCCGACGAGGATCACGTCCGGATCCTGCCGCAGGATGGCCCGCAGCGCCAGCGCGAACGTCAGCCCGCGCTTCGGGTTGATCGGCACCTGGTTGATCCGCGGCAGCTGGTACTCCACGGGGTCCTCGACGGTGATGATGTTGTTTATCACCGTGTCGAGCGTGGCGAGCGCCGAGTACAGCGTCGTGGTCTTGCCGCTGCCGGTCGGGCCCGTGACCAGCAGCAGGCCGTAGGACTCGCGGGTCATCTGTTCGAAGAGCTCCCGGTTATGCCGGGAGAGGCCGAGCTTCGCCAGCGGCACGACGGAACGCTCGCGATCCAGCAGGCGCAGCACCACCTTTTCACCGAATGTCGTCGGCAGCGTCGAGACGCGCATGTCGATGTCGCGCTCGAGGATCCGGGTCCGGATGCGTCCGTCCTGGGGCACCTGGCGCTCCGAGATATCGAGCCCGGAGATGATCTTGATGCGCGAGGCGACCCCGGCCATCAGGTGCGGCGCCAGCGAGAGCTCCTCGGCGAGCTGGCCGTCGACGCGGAAGCGCACGCGCAGCCCGCTCTCGGTCGGCTCGAGGTGGATGTCGCTCGCATTCTCGAGAACCGCCTTGGCGAAGATCTTGTCGACGATCTCGATCACCGGCAGAGCGCGCCCGGCGCGCTCGAGGTCCCTGATGTCGGTGCCGGCAGCGGCTGGTTTTTCCTCGCCGTCGACCGCCGGCGCCCGGGGGGTGCGACGACCGGCGGCGAGTTGCTCGTCGATCAGCCGCACCAGGTCGGCGTTGCCGATGACCACCGGCTGGATGGTGCGGTGCGTGCGCTCCCGCAACAGGTCGAGCACGCGGAACTCCGCGGGGTCGGTGACCGCGACCGTCAGCTCGTCGCCGACGCAGAAGACCGGGAAGACCTTGTACTTGCGGATCATCTCCTCGGGGATCAGGCCGAGCACCTCGGGCGAGGGCGTGATGTCCGCGGCGCTCATCACCGGCAGGTTGTAGAGCGCTCCCAGGGTTCCGGTCAGGGCCTCCTCCTTGAGGTGCCCCAACTCGACGAGCAGCTGCCCGAGCGATTTGCCCAGTCCGCGCTTGCGTTTTTCCCCGACGGCGGATTCCAGCTGTTCGGGCGTGATCAGCCGTGCGTCGACCAGGGCGCGGCCCAGGTGCTGTTCGCTCTGCGAGAGGGAGATCGTCATGACGCTGTCCGCCCGGGAAGCACCGGCGTTGTTCCGGGAGAGGTCGGGGAATGAATCGCGGCCACCCCCTCCCGCGCGAGGCGTTGAAAAAAGCCGTCCACGTCGCTCTGCGTGGCATCCGCGGCGCCGGACGGCGACGTCTCCGCCGCTACCCCACCCGAGACGCTTGTACCTGCCAGGTCCGCAAGATTTTCCAGGTCGAGAGCCGCGGCGACCAGCGGCGCGGCCGGACCGATGGCCGCCGCTCGGACCTCCGGAACCGGTGCAATCGGCGCCACCAGCAGGTCGCGGGCACAGCCGCCGCAGTACCGATCGACGGGTTCGTTCACGAAGCTGCAGACCGGACAAACCTCGGCGATGGCTCGCGCGCAACCACCGCAGTAGACCCGGCCGGGATTGTTGACCGTACCGCACGCCGGGCATTGCATCACGAGGAATCCCCCATGGAGCTGGTCAGTCCAGCCGGCGGCGCAGCAGGTCGCGGATGGCAATCAACAGCGCCGGCAGCGCGTACGGTTTGGCGATGAACGGGATGCCCGCGGCGCGAATCCGCGAAAGCTGCGAAGCGTCGTCGGTATAGCCGCTGGTCAACAGCACCCGCAAGTCGGGCGAGATGGCGTGAACGCGATTCGCCAGGTCGAAGCCGTTGCCGTCGCCGAGGGCGACATCCGAGAAGAGCAGCGCGAAGCCGCCCGGCGTCTCCCGGACCCGCCGCTCGGCCTCCATGGCTCCGCCGACGGCGTCGACCTCGTACCCGCTGGCGCGCAACGCCTCGGCGGCCACCGCGCGATAACTCTCCTCGTCCTCCACGAGGAGGATGCGCTCGCCCCCGCCCGTGAGTTCTTCGAGGGATTGGGCCGGCTTGACCCCGGAGACGTCGGTTGCTCCCGCCAGGGGGAAGAACGCCTCGAAGCGGGTGCCCGCGCCGGGTGCGCTGCGCACGGTGATCCATCCCCGGTGCTGCTGGACGATGCCGTAGACCACCGAGAGCCCGAGGCCAGTGCCCTTGCCGGCCGCCTTGGTCGTGAAAAACGGCTCGAAAATACGCTGCAGCGTCTCCTGGTCCATGCCACTGCCGGTGTCCTGGACAAACAGCCGCACGAACGGGCCGGGGCGCGCCCCGAGCACGCCACGGCAATAGGCCTCGACGATTTCGACGTTGCCCAGCCCGATCGTGAGCGTCCCCGCATCCGGCATCGCGTCGCGCGCGTTCACGGCGAGATTCATCACCACTTGCTCGATCCCGCCGCTGTCGCCGATGATCCGCCGGCAGCCCGGGTCGATCTCGGTGCGCACCTCGATGCGCTCGCCGATGATGCGCCGCAGCATCTTGAGCAGGTCCTCGACGATGTGCACCGGATCCAGGGGAACCAGTTCGAGCGGCTGTTTGCGGGAGAACAACAGCAACTGGCGGGCCAGACCGGCGGCGCGGTCGGTGGCGGACATGATCTGATTGAGCTCGTTGCCGAGCGCGAGACCCTTTTCGATCTTCATCTGCGCCAGGTCGGCGTAAATCTGGATCGCCCCGAGGATGTTATTGAAATCGTGGGCGACCCCGGCGGTGAGCACGCCGATCGCCTCCATTTTCTGGGCTTGCAGCAACTGGGCCTGCAACTGCTGCTTCTCGGCCGCCGAGCGGCGCTCGCGGCGGCGCACCTCGAGATCGGCCATTTCCCGGCGCACGGCGGGAGGCACGCGGTCGAGGTTGCCCTTGGTGACGAAGTCGTTGGCGCCGCTTTTCATCAGCGCAACCGCGGCGTCCTCGCCCACCGCTCCCGAGACCACGATGAAGGGGATGTCGATCCCGCGCTCTTTGAACAGCGCGAGGGCGCGCGGCCCGGAGAACTGCGGCAGGGAGTAGTCGGAGATCACCAGATCCCACTCCTCCTGATCCAGGGCTGCGAGCAGCGCCTCGGCGGTCTCGACCCGCCGCACCTGGACCTCGAAGCCCTCCCGGCGCATTACGTGCAACAGCAGTACGGCGTCGTCCTCGCTATCTTCGACGAGCAGCAGTCGCAGGGGCGTTTTTGTCATCCCCGGCCCTCCTTCGTGGCCGTGTTCATCGCTACCGCGGGCTTCGCCCGCCCACTTCGCGGTTCCGCTCGTGCGAGTGCGGATCTCGGACGATCTCGAGGCGTTTCCCGTCTCACGACCCCGATCCTGCACCATTTCCACCCTCGGGCGGCAAGCACGGGCGCCATCTGCGCGCGGGCCGAGCACCACTGCTCGTGCACCCTCCCCGTCACAGGATAGCTCACGGTTATTCCGAGGGGACACACTGCGCCGCGCGCGCGGCTTCCCCGAGCGTGAAGCTGAACGTCGCCCCGCCGGCGGGACTGCTCTCGGCGCGGATCTCGCCGTGGTGACGATGGATGATCCTCGCCACCGTGGCCAGGCCGACTCCGGTTCCCGGGAACTCCTCGGCGGTGTGCAACCGCTGGAAGGGGCTGAAGAGCCGGTCGGCATAGGCCATGTCGAACCCGGCGCCGTTGTCCCGCACGAAGAAGACCGGGCGGCCCCCCTCCTCGCGAGCGGCGAACTCGATGCGCGCCGCGGCGGTCTTGCCGGTGTACTTCCAGGCGTTGTCCAGCAGGTTGCGCAGCGCAATCGTGAACATGTCCCGGTCGCCGATCGCGGCCAGTCCCGGCCGGATCACGACCTCGACGGTCCGCTCCGGATGCTCGCGCCGCAAATCGTCGACGATGGCCGCGGCCAGCGCGCTCAGATCGATGGGGGTGGGGCTGTACTCCAGGCGCATCACGCGCGAGAGCCGCAGCAAGTCGTCGATCAGGCCGGCCATCCGCCCCGCGGCTTCGCGGATACGCCCGAGGTGGGCGACGGATCGCCCGTCGAGCTTGCCGGCGGTCTCCTCCTGAAGCATCCGGCTGAAACCGTCGATCGCGCGCAGCGGCGCGCGCAGGTCGTGCGAGACCGAATAACTGAAACTCTCGAGTTCGCGGTTGGCGCTCTCCAGATCCGCGGTGCGCTCGGCCACGCGCTGCTCGAGTTCGGCGTTGAGCCCGCGCAGCCGCTCCTCGGCGAGCTTGCGCGCGTTGATGTCGCGATTGGAAACGCGCCGCCCGAGCGGACGCCCGTCACGGCCGACAACCGGCTGGCAGACATGCCCGACCCAGCGTACGGCCGCCTCGCGCGTGATGATCCGGAACTCGCGTTCCAGCGGGCCGCCGCAACCGTGCTCGCCGAACACCTCCATCTGGTGGCGCGCGAAAAAGTCCCGGTCTTCGGGGTGCACGATGCGCTCGATGAGCCCGGGGTCCGCGAAGAATTCTTCCGCGCGATACCCGGTGATCCGCTCGCAGGATGGGCTGGTGTAGATCAGCTTGCGGTCGGGTCCCTGCCAGTACTCCCAGTCCGCGGTGAAGTCCGCCATCGTGCGAAACTTCTCCTCGCTCTGGCGCAGGGCAGCCCGGGAACGCACCCGCTCGCAGGCGTAGCGCAACGTCTTCGCCAACAAGGCGGCGGTGAGGTCTTCGCTCGCAAGACACTCCTGGGCCCCTTCGGCCAGCGCGAGCAGACTGCCCGCCTCACCTGGCGTGACGACCACCAGCGGCAGGTACGGCGCCGCCCGGCGCAGCGTGCGCAGCGTGGCGAGCGCGGCCGGGTCGGGCAGGCCCAGATCGAGAAGCAGGGCATCCACCCGGACCGAGCCGAGCAGGTCGAGGGCCTCCGCCGTCGCGGACGCGGCGAGTACCCGGAAGCAGGACCCGGGGCCGGTTGGCAGGAGTCCGCCGACACCGGCGGCCTCGCCACGGCGATCTTCAAGGTTGAGAACGGTCAGCGTCTCCACGAACATACCTCCCGACGGGTTTTACGATACGCCTTGCACGCGCGGGTGACAAGATTTTCCTCCCGGCGCGGACTGCAGAAACGCCGGAGGAGCAGATCCCGTTCACCCTGAGCCGTGAGCTTGTCGAACGGTCGAAGGGCGCATGAAGCACGACGACTGTCCATTCATGGTTCGACAGGCTCACCACGAACGGGAAACCGTTTCCACGGTCCGCTGCGGGATTACCCCCTGTCGACATTCGCGGCTACCCTGTTCCGCGCAGATGCAGGAACAGGGGCCGCTGCCGCGCTG
>Ga0334722_10002412_pt1 | contig 21279 bp, 18 predicted proteins | sample C3_bottom_MG_FD_207210 | JGI IMG/M metagenome (GOLD analysis project Ga0334722, IMG submission 207210) | Sediment microbial communities from Yellowstone Lake, YNP, Wyoming, USA - C3_bottom | ecosystem: Environmental > Aquatic > Freshwater > Lake > Sediment | place: USA: Wyoming | collected... | reverse complement strand
GCAACCACGGCGAAACCCTTGCCGTGCTCGCCTGCACGTGCCGCCTCGATCGCGGCGTTCAGGGCCAGCAGATTGGTCTGGCGCGCGATCTCCTCGATGATGGAGATCTTCTGGGCGATCTCCTTCATGGCGGCAACGGTCTGGGCAACGGCCTGTCCGCTCTCGCGGGCGTCCGATGCCGACTTGAGGGCGATCTTCTCGGTCTGCATGGAGTTATCGGCGTTCTGCTTGATCGTTGCGTTCATTTCCTCGATGGACGACGAAGCCTCTTCGGTGCTTGCCGCCTGTTCGGTCGTGCCCTGGGACATCTGCTGGGCGCCTGCCGAAAGCTGCTCGCTGCCTGAGGCAACGTTGTCCGACGCGGTCTTGACGTCCACAACCACGTTCCTGAGCTTGTCCACCATCACCTTCATGGCTTCCATGAGCCGTCCGATCTCGTCCTTGCTGTCGACCTTGATCTCGGCGTTCAGGTCGCCTTCGGAAAGCTTCTTTGCCACGGCAACGCCGACGCCCACCGGCACGGTGATGCTCCGGGTGATCACGATCCCGGAGATAATGCTGATCAGGACCGCAAAGGCCGAAATGATCATCATGACCCAGGTGGTCCGGCTGGTCGTATTTTCGATCTTAGGGAGGTCCTCATCCATCATTTTGTTCGCGTGTACTGCCATCTCCTTGACCTCGGCTTCAAGTTTGTGCGTGGCATCCTTGTACTCCCCTATAGCTGCGTTCGCCTGGGCCGTGGTCGTGATCGCGCCTGACTGGATCAGGCCCATGACTTTTTTGAAACCACCCTCATAGGACACAAGCTGGGCGCGCATGGACTTGAACTTTTCCTTGTAATCCTTTGCCTCGTCGGTCTTGTCGGCGTATTTATCAAGATCGTTCAGCCGCGCGACAGTGGCCTCATGCTCCTCACCCCACTCTTTGACATATCCCGCGACCTTTTCAGCGTTGCCAATGTTCATAAAGATGTCCTTCTCGAACCTGCGCATGCCTACAACATTGGCCCGCGCCCGTGATGCATGCTCGGCGATATTGGCATCCCCCTCCAGCATATGGACCGTCGTGCCGGAAACGGCATGTACGCCCCAGTACCCGATGATGCTCAATACGAACAATAATGCCAGAAGAACTCCAAATCCCAGGCTCAACCTCATTCCGATGCTCATATTCTTAAACATGCTTACCCCCTCCTTTGATCTATGGGACTATTATTTACGAGTAATCTGTTCGCAAGGGACCGTGATGAACTCATGGACTCCCTTAGAACGTTACGCCTCTCTGTGCTTGACGTTCGCCGAATTGAGCTGCTTCAACATGAAGTCGTAATCAGTGGCATCGGTAAGCGAACTTACCGGCGCCGCTTCCTTCAGCATCTCCGCGACCAGTTGGCCCAGCTCGCGCGCACGTATCGGCTTGATCACGTACTTCTCCACTCCGAGCGCGCTTGCGGCGCAATAGGTCTCGAGCGAACCGTTCCCCGTAAGGATGATCATGGGCAGAGAAGGCCGTGTGTTCTTCAGTGCGCGCACCAGCTCGAGGCCGTTCATACCCGGAAGCTGAACATCGACAATGGCCAGATCGAAGACTATGCCTTCGGCAACAACATTGAGAGCGACCTTTGCCGTCTCCGCCCGTACGACCCTGTGATTGAACCTCTCCAGGATGCTTGCAAGGCACTCAAGAACGCCGGGATCATCATCGACAACCAATATCGTTCTCATGGGGTGCGTCCTCAGAGAAAATCTTTTCGACTCGGAAAGCCTATATTGCATATATTATAGAAGGGAATGAGCTGAAGCATTGCAGATTGAGTGCCAGAAGACAGCTGGGAAAAATCACTTAGGAAACGAGTAGTTGCGGTATATTGCACAGGTAGAATTTAGTCGAATTCTCAATATGACATTATCATTATCAGAATGAGAATTTACTTATAACAACCGTCGTACCTACGAACGAGGGTTTCCTGTGGGAATTATGATAAGCAGGTAACGGTATGGGACGGATCTTCTTATGAGCAAATCGCAGGCGAAGGGGAGAGGCAATCTCAGGGAGTAGTGGTAATATCGTATTTCTTGATCTTACGGTAGACCGTTGCCACGGAGATGCCGAGCTGTTTCGCCGCAGCGCCGACGTCACCACGGGCGTGTTCGAGGGCGGCCCTGATGCTGTCCTGCTCCATCTTGTGAAGTTCACCGACAACCGGCTGGGCCGATGGCGCGCTGATGCCCAATCCCGGAAAGTGGGCCGGGTGCAGAGGACCTCCGCGCGCCAGCAGGGCGGCCCGCTCGAGGATATTCTTCAGTTCCCTGATGTTCCCGGGCCAGGTATAGGAGCGCAGGAGCGCCATGACCTCGTCCGATACCGAGACCCCCGGAAATCCGCTTGCATCCAGGATGTGCCGGACAAGGCCCTGCAGGTCTTCCAGGTGCTCATAAAGGGAAGGGATAGGGATGGGCATGACCTGGATGCGGTAATAAAGGTCCCGCCTGAACCTCCCGGCCGTCGCTTCTTCGGAGAGGTCCTTGTTCGTCGCGCAGATGAGCCGAAAATCGCTTTTTCTGATCTTAACTTCGCCGAGCCGGCGATAGGCTTTTTCCTCGATCGCCTTCAGGAACTGCGCCTGGACAGAGATATCCATATCGCCGATCTCATCGAGGAAGAACGTTCCGCCGTCGGCGGCGTCGAGCAGGCCCTCACGGTCCTTGATCGCGGTCGTAAAGGCGCCCTTGGCGTGGCCGAAAAGCTCGCTGGCCAGAAGCTCTCCGCGGAGGCCGGAACAGTTCACGTCTACAAAGGCACCTGCCCTCCGGCTGCTGTTGTCATGAATCCACCGGGCCAGGACACCCTTACCCGTACCGGTGTCGCCGGTTATGAGGACCGCGTGATCGTTCTCCGAGGCAAGTCGGGACAGCTCGACGACCGAACGCATGACGGCGCTCGGCCCGAAAAATGGCTGTTTGCCCTGCTGCAGGAGCTGTTGAGTGCGCGCTATGCGCCGGAGCGTCCCGACCTCCATGCTTTTTCGAAGGAACAGTTCGAGATCGGCAAGATTCACCGGCTTGGTCAGAAAGTTGTCCGCGCCGCGGCGCATCGCGTCCACTGCAACGGGAATATCACCCCTGCCCGTGACCACGATGATGGCCATGTCGGGATTCATCGCCTTGAGCTCAGCGATCAGATCGATGCCGCTGCCGTCGGGAAGCATCTGGTCGATCAACGCGCCATCAAGGGAGCGCTGGGACGCGATGTCCCGCGCGCCGGCAAGCGATGCTGCTTCATGGACGTCAAAACCGGACTTCACGAGAAAGCGCTTGAACAGCGTTCTTACCTGGACATCATCATCTACGACCAGCAGCGTCTCATCCATATATTGTTCTCATTATCGAAGGAGAGTGGCAACGGGTAAACTCCCTGCAGCAAGACTTCGGCGAGCTCGGTCGAGCCGCTGCAGAGGATGCGCTCGGCCCCGGGTTCACGGGCAGGACAATTTATTTTATGCCTGTATTTCATTCTTTTGTCAAGACCGTTCGTGGCTGCCCTGCCTTGACGCAGATCGCTTCATGACCGGTACGCTCCTCAGATACCAGGAAGCTTCACCACCCGCGTGCTGGACACAATGGTCCTGAGGAACTTTTCCGGCGCCCGCTTCGGCCCGGTAATGAAGAAATGGACCTCCTCATGCGGCCGGTCCCCGACAAGGACAATGTGGGATTCCTCCTCGTTGTTCCGCTTCCCCTGGGTGATGTACCCGCGCAGGAACGGAGGGCCGACGCGATAGATCGCGATGTTCTCAAGCCCCTGGAGCTCGAGCGAGCGAAGGAATACCGGTATGACACCGACCCGTGAGCGGTAGGACAGGTCCAGCAGTTCATAGTAGTCCCGAACACCCATGCCCCGGCGAAGCACTGTCTCGTAGGATGCCAGATCGGGACGCCGGATATTCGCGGCTACCTTGACCCGGAGTTTTTTTATCTTGTCCTCGAAGAACAGTTCGCTGCCTATGTCGCTGATCAGCTTGACCCCGTCGGGAAGGATGAATTCGAAGTCCTCAAGGTATTCAACACGCGGTTGGCCCTTGCTCTTCTTCTTCTCCTCCGCGGCCCATGGCGCGTCCAGGGGTCGAATGGCAAGCTGCGGATAGGTTTTGTAAAAATACCCGTGGACGGCGCCGAATCCTGCCAGCAGCAGTGTGAGCATGACAGCCACGGCAACCGCCGTGGTCCACTTTTTTTTCCGGACCTGAAAGCCGGGAAACCGCGCCGCCAGGTCCTCCTCGAGACGCCCCCGCTCGGACGCGTCCAGCGCCTCGACCAGAAAGGTCGTCCCCCTCCAGCCCTGTTCCAGGAACACATCAAACCAGCGGCCCCGTTCATTGATGAAGATGCCCTTGACCCTCCCGTAGGGGACCGGCCGCCGCCCCGGCTTCACGATGGCGCCGGGACCGTCATCGAAGGTAAACCGGTTCCCCCATGCCGAAAAAAGCGTGATCGCCGCGGCTACAGGCAGGACCGCTGAAAGGGAAAGTATAAAAAAGCTCGCCCAGTTCACCCCCATGATCCCGTATGAGACCAGCAGTCCGAACAACAGAAGATAGAGGAATGTTGAGGCGGACACCTGGACGGTGCTTCCCTTGTACGGACGGACCTCTGTCCGATGAGGCATGACGGTCTCCTTCTGTTCACTCGAGCAGGGATATATTATCTGTAATGATACCACAAAGATAAGCGAGTTCTCTTTGACAACTCCCGTTTCCCGATTGAAGCACTCTGCAGTTCCACCGAGGCACTGCAAATAAAAAAGCTGCTGAAGTTTCGCTTCAGCAGCTCGTATAATCTAAGAACGATCATTGATCAGGCCCTGCCGGTCACTGCTTGAAAAAGACCTTGTCCTCGGCAAACTCGCCCTTGCCGCTGCTCTTGATCCTATAGCTTCCCTTCAGCCTGGACTCGTTATCGGTCAAGGCAAGCTCGTAATCCTCGGTCTTCCAGTAGGAGGGAATGGTGGCAAGCTTCCACGTGACCTGAATATGGATGGAGTCATCGTCGAGCTCGAAGACCGAGACCGTGCCGACGGCGCCGGTGCTCCGCCGGGGCGCGGCGGCGACAAGCCTGCCGTCCGATCCCATGTTGATGGTGAACGCCTGTGTGGTTATCTGGTCCCCTCCGCGCGGCGCCGTGTCTTTATAGAACCAGCTGCCCACGAAGACCTTGGGATTCGTCTTCTTTTCCGGTGCGGCCGTTTTTTTGGCGATCGGCGCCACCTTGACTGGTGTCGGGGGAGGAGGAGGCAGCAGAGCAACGTTCGGGGAGGACTTCAAGGCCTGTTTTGCGTCTTCCGCATAGACCTCGAGCTCATAGGTGTGGTTCTTGATCTCCCGCGCATTTTTCGCCCCGGGGTCCGCGAGAAGGGTAAAGTTCAGATTCTGGATGGCCTCGGCGAACAGACCGGCCTTCTCCTGTGCGGCGGCAAGGTTCTCATAGGCTTCAGCGCTCCATGGCGCAAGCGCGACGGCCACGCGAAGTTCATCCATGGCTTTCATATAACCTTCGCTGTCCGTCGCTTTTTTCAGGTAGGTACTACCACGCGAGAAGTGCCGCTCATATTCCTCCGGCATTGGCAGCTTCTGCTTCACGGTCAGTGCGTATTTAATGGTCTTTTCCCGGAGATCGGCGTTCTCGGGATTCTTTTTGAGATCAGCGACATACTGCCTGAGGGTTTCAAGAGACCCGGATTTTTCTGCTGCGAGAACCGATACTGACGTTGCGAAGAGCATCGTGATCAGCAGCAGCGCGAAAGCGTTCTTCTTGTTTTCTAATGCCATACGAGAATCTCCTTGATAACGATGGGACACATAATACCAGAATATTACTATACAAGAAATAATGACAGAATTATGCCTTATTTATCATGGAAATTCAAGTCAAATTGAATAATCATGGAGTACCCTGAAAATACCCCGTCAAATCTGAATTACAAACAAATCAACTGCTTGTGGCGTTTTGTGGGTCAATTGAGAGAGCAGAAAAAAGCGGGGAAGATCATTCCCCGCCTTGTAGTAGGTCGCTTCGGTCCGACCAAACCCTATTTTGCTGATGCTGCAGTCGTCCTCGCTCCAAGGGCGTCGTTGATGATCTTGATGCCCTTCATGGCTTCGTCGACGGACTTCGTCAGCGATTCACGCGCCAGCTCGGGATTGTGGAACCCGTCGGAGTTCTCGGCGGTCCAGTACTCCCAGAGGATGTGCGCCTTGAGATGCTGGTCCTGGGCCTGCTTGATCACGTCCTCGGCAAGCCCGGCCTTCTTGCCTTCCACGATCTTGTCGATAAGGGCCGCGAGCCAGAATTCGGCCTTGCGCATCTTGCCCTTGCCGAAGGCCTTGATCGAATCGATCGAGTACTTCGCCTGCTCTTCCGTCCAGGTCGGATGACACTTGGCGGCGAGGCAGGTCTCCTTCAGCTGGACGCGCGGCGACACAGCGAAATGCGAAGTGAACATTTTGCCGGTCTTTTTGTTCTTCATCTTGGGCGTATGACAGGAATCGCAGCCCGCGCCGGCCTTGGCATGTTTCGAATTATAGAAGGTCTCCGACTCAGGATGCTGTGCCTTCCAGAGGAGCCCTCCGGTCAGGGCATGCTTAAAGTCGAGGAAGTGCACCTGATTGACATAATGGTCATAGAGACCGAACACGTCCTTGTAGGGGAAGTGGTTCGTAAGCGAGCTGTCCATCGTCACAGTGTACTTCGACGTGTCGGGATTCCGCGGGTCGTAGCCCGGATTGCAATTGTACTCTACGTGGCACTGTCCGCACTGGAGCCGGTTGAAGCCCCGAAGGCCCATGTCGATGACCTTGAAGTTCGTATGTTTCTGGTCCTTGGCCCAGAGCGTGTCCGCCTCGGGCCGGGTAAGCGCCTGGATCAGTCCGTCGCGCACCACCCGCGGCTTCGCCGCATGGGGGTCATGGCAGTAGAAGCAGTTCAGGCCGTGATTTGTGGCCTTGGCAAGGTCGGGTACGAATGACTTCCGAGACCACTCCGTTCCCGGGACCGGATCGCCCATATATGCCCATTTCAGGATCTGGTCCTGGGACTTGCACTGCAAGCAGACCGGATTCGCGGCAGCAGCACCCTGAGTTATGAACGATCGGTGCTGTGTCGCCGTGGGTTGAGTGTCCATCAGGATGTCCCAAGCCCTGCCCTTCTCGAGAATATAGTTCCAGCCGTTCTTTCCCTGGAACCTGCCGCCGTAGGCCCGGTCCACCACATAATGGTCCGTCAGCATATTCACATGGCTCCGGGTGAGGTTATGCTCCTTCGTGAAGCCGTGGCCTGCCATCAGCTTGTCCCAAAAGGGATTGGGCGAACGGTTCGTAAGCTGTGACTTCTCGTCCCGCGCCGGACGCTGCATGGCGACCTTCATGAAGCTTTCGAACTGTTCCTTGTGGCACGCCCCACATGCCTCCCAGGACGTGTCCGTTACCGGCCGCGTATCCGGGCCTGGATTATCCATGTGCTTTTTGAAATCGCCGGAATGGCAATTTACGCAATTGTTTTTGCTATGCTTGCCCATGGTGTGGAGCTGTTTGATCGGATCGTGGCACTCATAACATTTTTCTACCTTTACGTCGGTTTGTTTCTGTTTCTTTTTCTCGCCTGCGGCCTTGTTCTGCGCGTCTGCGGTACTGAACCACGCTCCCGCGATAACGACCGCCAACATGATGAAAATAACCATCCCTTTCTTTCCCATGACCTGTCCTCCTTTAAAAATGAGTTCAACGTATTATATTCCCGTTATGATCCTGTGCCCGTCTCTTCCCGGGGAGTGATTTTTCCTTCGTAGTAAAACATATTTTCGTAACGCACAGTATGATGTTAATCATAGCACAACACCCGGTGCATTTCGTTGCATCTTGTGTTCCTTGCCCTGTACCCTGCGCGGCCTCAGCCCTGGGCTCGCTTGCCCCTTCGGGTCTCCGTATCTCCTGACTTTTTCAGCCCTTACGCCTTGACAAAGACCTGCGACTCGTCATATTATGATGCTTCCAGCGGCTGACCGGGGCCTGTCGCCGCCGCGGTGTTCGGCCTCTGCGCATGTTCGGAGGGACCATGAAGGTTGAACAGATATCCATCTTTCTCGAGAACAAGTCGGGGCGACTGGCCGAGGTCACGGATATCCTTGCCCGGAACAACATCAACCTCCGGGCCCTGTCCCTGGCCGACACCGCTGACTTCGGCATTTTCCGTCTCATCGTGAGCGACCCCGCGACCGCTGCGGCGCTCCTCAAGAAAAGCGGGTTCACTGTCGGCATGAACGAGGTCGTCGCCGTGGTGGTGCCCGACCGGCCGGGCGGTCTTGCCGGCATCCTGGCGACGCTCCAGGGGAAGGGCATCAACGTGGAATACATGTACGCCTTTGTCCAGAAGAGCGAGGGGAACGCCGTGCTGATCTTCCGGTTCGACGACACCGACAAGGCCATTGACGCTCTCCGCCAGGGGAACATCCGGGTCCTGACTGGCGGGGAGATGAAACAGCTTTAAGATCGAAACCTGCCGCAAGGCAGGGAGACCATACAGAGGAGGGAACAAGGATCATGCGTATGTTTACCCGTTTAGCAGCAGTATTGGCCATCGTCGCCGCGTTCATCGCGCCGGCAATGGCAGCAGATACGATCAAGGTGGGCGCCATCCTGGCGGTGACCGGCCCGGCGTCGTTCCTCGGCGCGCCCGAGGCAAAGACCCTCGAAATGCTGGTTGAGGACATCAACGCGAAGGGCGGCATCAACGGAAAAAAGATCGCGCTTATCATCAAGGACTCGCAGGCAAGCCCGGAGAAGGCCATCTCCTTCGCCAAGCAGCTGATCGAGGAAGAGAAGGTCTTCGCCATCATCGGCCCGTCCACGAGCGGTGAGACCATGGCGATCAAAAACCTGGCCGAGGAAAGCAAAACACTCCTCTTGTCCTGCGCGGCCGCCGAGGTCATCGTGAAGCCCGTAGCGAAATATGTGTTCAAGACCCCCCAGATGGACCGCGACGCGGTCATCAGGATCTTTGAGCAGATGAAGAAGATGAATATCTCGAAGATCGGCGTGCTTTCCAGCAACACCGGTTTCGGCAAGGCCGGTAAGGAGCAGATCGAAAAGCTGGCCCCCGAGCACGGCATCCAGATCATCGTCAGCGAGGTCTATGACAAAGCAGCCACGGACCTGACCGCCGAGGTGACCAAGCTCAAGGCGGCGAACGTCCAGGGCGTTGTTAACTGGTCCATCGAGCCGGCACAGGCGATCGTGATCAAGAACGCACGCCAGATCGGCATCACCGCGCCGATCTTCCAAAGCCACGGCTTCGGCAACATTCAGTACGTCAAGGCGGCGGGCGCTGCGGCGGAAGGTGTGATCTTCCCGGCGGGCAGACTGCTCGTGGCCGAGGGGCTTTCGGACAAGCATCCGCAGAAGTCCGTCCTCCTCTCCTATAAAAAGGAGTACGAAAAGAAGCACGCTGGTGAGGACGTCAGCACCTTCGGCGGCCATGCCTATGATGCGTTCCTGATCCTGACCAAGGCCATCGAAAAGGCTGGGGTCGATAAGGAAAAAGTGCGCACAGCCATCGAAGGAACGAAGGGACTTGTCGGTACGGCGGGGGTGTTCAACTTCTCGGCCGAGGACCACAACGGCCTCGACAAGAACGCCTTCGATATGCTTACTGTGAAGGACGGCAAGTTCGTCGTCTTCGCCAATTAGGGCCTTCTCCGCGACCATGTGAGATCAAGGGAGTATCCGGCATCCCCGGATACTCCCTGTTGTTTGTCGACGCTTCCGCCCCCTACAAGGAGGAATTCAGCTCGTGAAAAGAACAAAGCTGGCCGTCCTGTCGTTCCTCGTCATGCTCTCCCTTGCCATCCCCGCTGTGGCGGCTGAGACCATCAAGGTTGGCGCCATCCTGGCGGTGACCGGCCCGGCGTCTTTCCTTGGCGCACCCGAGGCAAAGACCCTCGAGATGCTGATCGAGGAGATCAACGCCAAAGGCGGCGTTTCCGGCAAAAAGATCCAGTTGATCATCAAAGATTCGGGCGCGAGCCCCGAGAAGGCCATCTCCTTCGCCAAGCAGCTGATCGAAGAAGAGAAGGTCTTCGCGATCATCGGCCCGTCAACAAGCGGCGAGACCATGGCCATCAAGAACATCGCCGAGGAAGGCAAGACCATCCTGCTCTCCTGCGCAGCTGCCGAGGTCATCGTAAACCCCCTTGCGAAGTATGTCTTCAAGGTCGCTCCCAAGGACAGTTACGCGGCCGAGAAGATTTATCACCAGATGAAGAAGATGGGCATCGCTAAGATCGGCGTGCTATCCAGCAACACGGGCTTCGGCAAGGCCGGCAAGGAACAGTTGGAAAAATACGCGGCCGCGCACGGCATCACCATCGCCCTCAGCGAGGTCTATGACAAGTCGGCCACGGACCTGACGGCCGAAGTGACCAAGATGAAAGGCGCGGGCGTCCAGGCCATCGTGAACTGGTCCATCGAGCCGGCGCAGGCCATCGTGCTTAAGAACGCCCGTCAGATCGGATTGACCGTACCGCTCTTCCAGAGCCACGGCTTCGCCAATATCCAGTACGCCCGGACAGCCGGCGCCGCCGCGGAAGGCGTGATCTTTCCGGCGAGCAGGATCGTCATCGCGGACCTTCTGTCGGACAAAAATTCCCAGAAGTCCGTGCTCGTTGATTACAAGAATAAATATGAAGCGAAGTTCAAGGAAGACGTGAGCACCTTCGGCGGCCACGGCTACGACGCGTTGATGGTCCTGACCAAGGCCATCCAGACGGCGGGCGCGGACCGGGAGAAGGTCCGGACCGCCATCGAGAACATGAAAAGCTTCATCGGCACCGCCGGTGTCTTCAACCTGTCCCCGACGGACCATAACGGCCTCGACATCGATGCCTTTGCCATGCTGACCGTGAAGGACGGCAAGTTCGCCCTGCTGGAGAAATAACACTAACTACAAAGGCAAAACAAAGCGAACCTTATTTAACCACAGATGAACACAGATAGGAGCGAAGAACTAAAAAAACCTCGTTTTTGTGCATTTGACATCATCTGTGTTAATCTGTGGTTGCAATATTGTTTATTGGCTTTCCTCCGTGTCTCCGTGCCTCCGTGGTGATTTTAGTTCTTCTCTTGCGTTTGAATTGAGAATCGAATGTTCTTAGAATTATTTTTCCAATATCTCGTCGCCGGCCTGACCTACGGCACCATCTACGCCATCGTCGGGATCGGCTTCAATATCATCTACAACACTACCGGCATCATCAACTTCGCCCAGGGCGAGTTCGTCATGCTGGGCGGCATGACCGCGGTCACGCTGCACACCTTCCTGCCCCTGCCGCTCGCGATCCTCGGCGCGGTGGTCATCACCATGGCCGTCGGCGGGCTGATCGAGATCGTCTTCATCCGATGGCTCGTGAAACCCTCGGTCCTCCGGATGATCATCATCACCATCGGCCTTTCGATCCTGGTGCGGGAGGCCGCGCTGATGCTTTGGGGAGAGGGCGTCCGCTCGCTTCCCTATTTCACCGGCAACGAGATTACTGCCCTTTCCTTCGGCGGAGTCCGCATCTCGCCCCAGGTCCTCTGGAGCCTGGGGGTCTGCGCGGTAGTGGTCGTCCTGCTGAACCTGTTCTTCAAGTTCACCATGCTCGGCCGCGAGATGCGCGCCTGCGCGGCGAACCGCGACGCGGCTACGCTCTGCGGGATACCCACACGGAACATGATCACCCTTTCCTTCGTTCTCTCCGCGGGCATCGGTGCACTGGCTGGCTGCGTAGTATCGCCCATCACGCAGACGCAGTACGCCATCGGTAGCGGGCTTGCCATCAAAGGTTTTACCGTGGCGATCCTGGGCGGGCTCGGCAACAGCATGGCCGCCGTTGCCGCAGGCTTCATCCTTGGCATCCTTGAATCCTTCAGCATCTGGGTCATGCCCACGGCGTACAAGGACGCCATCTCCATTTCGCTCTTGCTGGCCATGCTGTTCCTGCGGCCCAGCGGCCTCTTCGGGAACCGGGAGGCCTTCAAATTGAAGGATTTCTGATGCGGACCGGACGACACCTCCATATCCTGATCCTTCTCGCCGTTGTTGTCGCGGTCCAGCTCCTGACGCTCGCGACCGGCAAGGGCTTCTACCTGACCCAGTTCACCATGACGGCCTACTACTCTCTCATCATTGTCGGGCTCTGCCTGCTGATGGGGTACGCTGGCCAGATATCGCTGGGCCACGCCGGCTTCTTCGCCATTGGCGGCTACACCTCGGCGGTCCTGACCACGGTTGACCTCTCCGCGTACAAAAGCTCAGCCCTCGCTGGTGCCCTGATAAAACTGTCGATCCTGATTGGACGCCAGGACCTCTACGGCGGCCAGATGCTTTCGTTCCATCCCTGGGCGGCATGTATCGGCGCGGTGCTCCTGACGGCGATCATCGCCTTTGCCATCGGTATCCCCGTGCTCAAGCTGAAGGGGCACTACCTCGCCATGGCGACCCTCGGCTTCGGGACCATCATCTACAGCTTCGTTCTCGGCACGCAGGCCTTCGGCGCCGCCGACGGTATTTCGAGCGTGCCGGCTTTCCCGCTCCTGCCCGGCCTTACCGTGAGCGGGGCGCCCGGCCTCCGGGTCCAGAACTACTACATCGCCTGGGGCCTGGTCGCGGCGGCCATGGTGCTGCTCCTGAACCTCATCGACTCGCGCGTCGGGCGGGCGCTCCGGTCCATCCACGGCGCTGAGGACGCAGCGAATGCTATGGGCGTCGACTCGGCACGATACAAGCTCAACACCTTCGTGCTTTCGGCAGTATTCGCGGCGGTTGCCGGCGTGTTCCTGACGCACTTCAACGGCGGCATCGGTCCCTCCGAAGCGTCCATCATGAAGTCGGTGCGGTACGTGGCGATCGTGGCCGTGGGCGGCATGGCAAGCCTCTGGGGCACGCTCATCATGAGCGCCGTGCTGAACTTTCTGTCACTGCGCGGATATTTCGGCTCATTCGATGATGCCGTGTTCGGCGCGATCCTGATCGTTATCATGCTCTTCTCTCCCGAGGGGATCCTGCAGTTCGATGTGAGGACGATGGTGAAGAAACTGTTTAGAAGTACCTAATAAAACGGCCTGTTCACCGCGGAGAACGCAGAGCTCGCGGAGAAAAGCCAGACACTATCAGGATGTGTGACAGAAGTTCTCTGCGATCTCTGCGATCTCTGCGATCTCTGCGGTAAAACGTATTTTATGAACCTGCTTGAAGTTAAAAATATCAACAAGCGTTTCGGCGGTCTTCAAGCCGTCAAGGACGTGAGCTTCACCGTCGCTACGGGCATGATCAAAGCGGTCATCGGCCCCAACGGCGCCGGGAAGACGACGCTCTTTCATCTCCTGTCAGGATTTTTGCCGCTCGATACGGGCACGATCACCTTCAAGGATTCGGCGATCCACGGCAAGGAGCCCCACCAGATCGCGGCATTCGGCCTTTCCCGCACCTTCCAGCATATCAGGCTGTTCTCGCACATGACCGCGCTTGAGAACGTCATGGTCGGACGGCATGTCAAGGGACGGGCGGGCTTTATGACGGGCATGCTGGGCCTGCCCGGGTCGCGGCGCGAAGACCGGGAGATCCGGGACCGGGCTCTCGAGGTCATGGACCTGCTTGGTATCGCCCCCTTCGCCGGAACCGATGCGACCAGCCTTTCTTACGGCCAGCAGCGAATCGTTGAGCTTGCGCGGGCCCTGGCCTCGGAGCCGTTAATGCTGCTCCTGGACGAACCCGCCGCGGGGCTCAATATGCGTGAGACCGCCGATATGGCAAAACTGATCACGAAGATCCGAGACCGCGGGGTCACCGTGCTGATCGTCGAGCACGATATGTCTTTGGTCATGAACATTTCCGACGAGATCGTGGTCCTCTCCTACGGCGAGAAGATAGCCGACGATGTGCCCCTTGCAGTGCAGAAGAACCCCCACGTGATCCGTATCTATCTGGGAGAGGACGATGCTTAAGATCCACAATCTCAGCGCAGGCTACGGGAGCCTGAACGTGCTCCGCAGGCTTTCGCTCCATGTGAAGCAAGGCGAGATCGTCACGATCATCGGCGCCAACGGTGCTGGCAAGACCACGCTCCTCAAGACCATCACCGGCCTTCTCCGCGCCGGGTCAGGCGAGGCCCTGTTCATGGGCGAGGACATCCAGCGCATCCCGCCCGAACGGGTCGTGTTCCGGGGCTGTTCCCTCGTTCCCGAAGGCAGACAGGTCTTTGCCGCCATGCCGGTACGGGAAAATCTCCTGCTCGGCGCCTATGTCCAGCACAAGCGGGGAAAGCATGACGAGGTCGCTCACGATCTCGACCGGGTCTTCAGGCTCTTCCCGGTCCTCAAACAGCGCGAACATCAGCTGGCCGGCACCCTGTCGGGCGGCGAGCAGCAGATGCTTGCCATCGCCCGCGCTCTCATGGCACGGCCGGCGCTCATCATGCTAGACGAACCCTCCATGGGCCTGGCACCGCTCATTGTCAAGGACATCTTCCATATCATCTCCAGGATCCGCGACGAGGGAGCCACTGTGCTCCTCGTAGAACAGAACGCGCGCAGCGCCCTCAAGATCGCGAACCGCGGCTATGTCCTGGAGACCGGCAGGATCGTCCTCGAAGGAGAGGCTGAAGACCTTTTGGCCAACCGCGAGATCCAGCGGGCCTATCTTGGCAAGGACCTCGATGGAGAGAACAAGTAACAACATCAAGGACCGACAAGAGCAAAGAGATATTTGCCACAGAGGACACCGAGGTCACCGAGAAAAGTTTTAGTCGATGTGGTCTTTTGCCTTACTCTGTGTACTCTGCAACCTCGGTGGCAAATGTAATTGGTCACTGTTTGGCACTAATATTTTGGAATTTTTCGTTCACCGGAGGTGAACCATGTTCTGGCAGCAGGAAAGTGAATGCATGGACCGGAAAGAGCTGGAGCAGCTGCAGCTCGAACGTCTCGAGTCCACCCTGAACCGGGTGTACCTCAACGTTCCCTTCTACCGGAGGAAGTTCGACGAGGCCGGCTTCAATCCCGACGACCTAGCCTCGCTCGATGACCTGCGGAAGCTTCCCTTCACGGTCAAGAACGATCTGCGGGACAATTATCCCTACGGTCTCTTTGCCGTGCCGCTCCGCGAAGTGGTACGCGTCCACGCGTCGTCCGGCACAACGGGCATGGCCACGGTCGTAGGCTATACGCGGAACGACATCAAGACCTGGTCGAACCTGGTCGCCCGCATCCTGACGGCAGCCGGCGTTACCGCCGATGACGTCATCCAGATCGCCTTCAACTACGGGCTCTTCACCGGCGCCTTCGGCCTTCATTACGGCGCCGAGCGGGTCGGCGCCTCGGTCATCCCAACCTCGAGCGGCAACACCAAACGGCAGATCAAGATCATGCAGGACTTCAAGACCACGGCGCTTGTCAGCACACCGAGCTACGCGATGCTCATTGCCGACACGGTACGGGAAATGGGCATCGAGCCCAAATCGCTCGCGCTCAAGTGGGGCCTTTTCGGCGCGGAACCCTGGTCCGATGCCATGCGAAGGGAGCTTGAACAAAAGCTCGGGATCAAAGCCACGGACAACTACGGACTCTCCGAGATCATGGGCCCGGGCGTGGCAGGCGAGTGCCTGCAGCAGAACGGCTTGCATGTCAACGAGGACCACTTCCTTGTCGAGGTCGTCAACCCGGACACCCTGGAGCCGGTGAAGCTCGGCGAGGTAGGCGAAATGGTCATCACCACGCTCACCAAGGAGGCCTTCCCGATGATCCGTTATCGGACCCGGGACCTTACGCGCCTCATGCCCGAACCATGCCCCTGCGGCAGGACGCTCCGGCGCATGAGCCGCATCATGGGCAGGACCGACGACATGCTGATCATCCGCGGTGTGAACGTGTTCCCGCAGCAGATCGAGTCGGTGCTTTTCGCCATCGAGGGCACGGAGCCGCACTATCAGATCGTCATCGAACGCAAAGGTGCGCTCGATGATGCAACGGTCCTCGTCGAAGCCTCGGAAAAGATCTTTTTCGACGAAATGAAGAAACAGAAGGAACTGATCGACACGATCAAGAAGCGCATGGCAACCGAACTGGGCATCGCGGTGGAGGTAAAGCTGGTGGAGAAGAAGACCATCGAGCGTTTCGAAGGAAAGGCAAAGCGGGTCATTGACAACAGGAAATTGTAGTTATCCAGCGCTAATAACTGATAACGCGCATTTTACTCGCTTTTTAATTTCGCCTTGTCAGCCTACGGGCTTGCAAGCATGGCAGCTCATATGATTATGATCGACTTCCACACCCACATATTCCCTGATAAGATCGCGGCACGGGCCGTCGCCGCGCTGGCAGAGGATTCAGGCGAGTATGTTCCCCGGACCGACGGCACGCTCAAAGGCCTGCTTGCGTCAATGGACCAGGCGGGCATATCACTGAGCGTCGTCGCGAATATCGCGACCAGGCCTTCGCAGATGCTCCCGATCTTCGATTTCTGCCGTCATATCGCAGGAGAGCGCATCGTCCCGCTCATCTCGGTCCATCCCGATAATCCGATGAACGAGGTCGGGACCCTGTTCGCCCGTGCGGCGGAAGCCGGCATTACGGGCATCAAGCTCCATCCCATGTACCAGGGCTTCGCCATCGACGACCGGAAGATGTACCCCCTCTATCAGCTTATCGAGCATTTCGGCTTTTTCGTCGTCTTCCATACGGGTTATGACATGGCTTTCCCGGGAGACACCCGGGCAGATGTGAATCGGGTGACGAAGATCGCACGTCAGTTCAGAGACCTTACGATCGTTGCCACGCATGTGGGGGGATGGCGGCAGTGGGACCGGTCCGCGGTGCTGGGCAGATGCAGGAATGTATATACCGAAACGTCCATTACGCTGACCGAACTGAGCGACGACCAGTTCATCAGGGCCTTGTCGCAGTTCGATGAGGACCGCGTGCTGTTCGGAAGCGACAGCCCCTGGTCCGATCAGCAGGAGATGCTTGAGCGGACGCTGCGCCTCAAGATACCGGACGGCAGAAAAGAGATGCTATTGTTTATGAATGCGCGGGAGCTTCTGAAGGGCGGGGGGATCGCCCCGTAGCAAGCTGCGGGGTGTCCTGGCTGTACTCACTCCTCCCTTCGAGGGGAGGGTGAGCTATCGGGCGTTCGAGCTCATCACCTCAACTTGTCCCTTCCCCATCAAAGGGGTGGGACCGAAGCAGCCCGGACGAATTTCTAATCCCCGTAGACCTTGGAAAGATAATCGGCAAGGATCTCAAGCTCTTCGTCGGTCATGGCACAGGTGCCCCGCTGCATCCTGCTGAGCGTTAGCACCCAGCCCTTGCGGTCGCTGGCCAGGTCCTTAAACTTCGTATTCTTGTGACACTTCAGGCACTTCTGCTCGAAGAGGGTCTTGCCATCCAAAACCTTTGCTTTTTCCTCGCTGAAGGCGTTCGGCAGCATCAAGGCAGCCGCAATAAAGCAGAGCATTGCAAGAACGCTGTTTCTAGTGAACCTGTTCATGACCTTCCTCCCTGGATGGTACGGTAGGACGGTTAACGTCCTACGAGAAGGTTAGCAGGGACGCGGGTGTTTGTCAAACGTGGAACATGACAAAAAGAGGACACCTGCGGAGCATCAATACGGAACAAGATAGCTCTTGGTGCATACACTTGGGGTTTTCATTTGCAGAGCGGCTCTCGGAAACGGGCGATATCCACTGAGCCCTTTACCCCTGAACCGGACTGGTCTATAATGACGGCATTTGCCGGGCGAGGAGGAGGAACAATCCATGGATGCGATGAAAAAGTTCGTTCAGAAGGATCGCTATGCGCAGCACATCGGCGTTGAAATACTTGACTTCGACAAGGGCAGCGCACGGGCGCGCATGGAGATCGGCAAGCATCACCAGAACAGCGCGGGGATGGTGCACGGAGGCGCGATCTTCTCGCTGGCCGACGCGGTCTTTTCCGTTGCGTCGAACTCTCATGGAACTTTTGCTGTGGCCATCAACGTGAGCATCTCGTTCTTTAAGGCCGCAACCAGCGGAACCCTCTTTGCCAAAGCGGAAGAGGTGTCGATCAATCCCAGGCTCGCAACTTACCTTATTACCATCATCGATGATTCAGGGGACAAGATCGCGCTGTTCCAGGGGACCGTGTACCGGAAGAAGGATAGCATCGCGGATATCGTAAAATGATCTCTTCCCATCGAAGAGCTATTAGACACTGAGGACACGGATAAAAGCCTATGAAGGGTCTTGTTTGGATTTTACCTGTCTGCCCGTATCATAGCCGTTCGACTTGTTCACGGTGAGTTAAATCGAACCGTTCTCAGGGTCTTCAGTGTCTACGGTCTTGATCCAAATCTTGGACACGGATAAAGACGGATTTAACGACGGAAGATGCATGATTGGTCTTTAGAACTGGACTAAGAACAAGTATTTCCTTTGATCTATCCGCCCTTATCATAGCTGTACTCAGAGCTTCAGTGTCAAGGACGTTTATATTGATATGACCACCTCGGATCAACAAGAGCGCCCGCTCCACTACGCCTGGATCGTCGTCGTCACCGGCACGATCGTTATCATGGCCTGTCTCGGCTTCGGCCGGTTCGCGCTGGGGATGCTGCTTCCTTCCATGGCCTCATCGCTTAAGCTTTCATACGCTCAGATCGGCTATATCAGCACCGGGAACTTCATCGGCTACCTTGCCGCGGTCCTGCTCTGCGCTCCCATCGCGAAGAAGATCGGCTCCCGCCAGCTTATCGCCATCGCTCTCGCGATCACCGCCGCGTCCATGGCGCTTATCAGCCTGGCGAACAACTTTATTACGGTACTGCTGCTTTATCTCATTACAGGCATCGGAAGCGGCGCCGCAAACGTGCCTATGATGGGGCTCATTACGGCTTGGTTCGACCGGTCGATCCGTGGCAGAGCAGCCGGATTTGTTGTTATCGGAAGCGGCTTCGCCATCATCATTTCCGGCAAGCTTATCCCTTTCGTCAACAGGTACGTGGGTCCGGAAGGGTGGAGGACGAACTGGTTGATCCTGGCGGGAGCGGTTGCGGCGATCGCAATACTCGCTTTTTTCGTTCTGAGGAACAAGCCGCAAGAAAAAGGGCTGATGCCGCTCGGCGGCGAGGATCGGGAAGTGTCCTCCGTACCGATGGCATCAATTGCCGGCACCGAGAACATCTACCGCAACAAGACGCTCTATCTTCTCGGCGGCATCTATTTCCTCTTTGGCTATACCTACGTAATCTACGCAACCTTCATCGTGACCACACTGGTCAACGAGCGCGGTTTTTCTGAGGCTGTTGCCGGGAACTTCTGGGCATGGGTAGGATTTCTCAGCTTGTTCTCCGGGCCGGTCTTCGGCACCCTGTCTGACCATATCGGCAGAAAGGCGGGGTTGATGCTTGTCTTCCTGCTCCAGATGCTGGCCTACCTCATGGTCGCCGCGAACCTGCCCCCGCTCTTCCTGTACCTATCGATCGGATTCTACGGGATCGTCGCCTGGTCCATTCCGTCCATCATGGTCGCCGCTGTAAGCGAATATGTCGGGCCGGAGAAGGCCCTCGCCGCGTTCGGGTTCATCACTTTCATCTTCGGACTGGGCCAGATCACCGGCCCCTCGATCGCCGGCGTCCTTGCCGAACGGACCGCCAGCTTTTCATCGAGCTTCTTCATGGCGGCCGCTCTCGCCGCAACGGCGATCTTGCTGACGTCCTATCTTCGAAAACCCGGCCCAACGAAAATGCGCTGAATGTCAAAAAAGGGCCGCCTCTGACTGCAAAGGGGCCCTCACGCAATAAGCTGTTTGCTTCTTGTTCGCCGTCTGTACAGGCGCGAGAAGTTCTGTTATCGTTATTTTTCAGCGGCCACTTTTTTCGCGCCTTTGCACCGGGGACAGACGATCGTTCCCCTTCCGTGACAATTTAGACAAGGACGCTGAGCGGCATTGGAACTTGGCTGCCTCCCCTGCCCGTGGCAGGCGGGACAGGCCTGGGAACCTTTACCGTTGCATTCGGGACAGGGAACCGTTGTTGGTGTGTTTGCCATTTGTTACCCCCGTGGTGACATGTGATGGTCCTGAAGAAAGAAGATCAAAGCTGTGGTCTCAGACCCGCTCCTTCGGCTTTCGTTTTTTGTAATTGCTCATCGAAACGACCTGCTTGCTGTCAATGTGCTCCTCATCCGGTCCGGACGGCGCCGCGGGTTCACTGCCGCTATCGCTTCTGATGAACTGAACGCCTGCTTCCCGGGAGAACACGCCGAGCAGATCATCGTGGTGAATGAATAGGTCTTCCTTGCGGGCGCCAAAAGCGAGAATGCAGGCGAGGTTTCCTTCGACATCCCAGGTTAAGGTCGTATTGGTCTTATTATTAAAGACAAGGACCAGCCCCTGCTTCCGCTCGTCTTCCGTAAAACCGCGTTTGCCGATGCTTGTCCTGTTTGAATACTTCACGAGGAGATAGACGCTTCCAAAATCGTTCCAGATATCGTAGAACAGCCGCTGCAGATACTCCACTTGTTTCTTCATGGCCATGGCACCGTTCGTTCGCCTATTGCCCCATCGTTGAACATCGCTGGAGCTTTGCTGGTCTTTTCGAGTGAGATCTCTTCGCGACGCAGAACCCCGCGGATCGATAGTCTCGATAATTCAAATAGCAAGCGGGTGGCTCCGGACGCGAGTTCATATCGGTGGTTGTGCGTAAGCCTGCTTCAACTGCGGCAAACGTACTACATATAGAGGGAAAAGGCAATATGTATTGATCGTGGAATAGCGGCCTATCAGTGCGTTTCAGCATCCAGACGCTTCTTCACTGCATACAGCGCATCACATTTGACTTATTCTTTCAATACCGGTCTGCAACCAGACATCCGGGACAATAGACGTACCCACAAGCGTCAAATGAATCTCTGCGAACGCCGGTTGTCCTCACTTTTGCCCCAAAATAAGAAGCCCTCACTGTGGTGAGGGCTTTCTTATTTTCTGGCTCCCCAGGCGAGACCGCTCAGCAAAACTCGCTGCAGTACCTTTCTGGCTTCTTGATGTTACCTACATTGAGATTCTTTCGCTCTGTCCCAGAGATTACTTACCTTGAATGTCGAATTGATGCGACCGTAGGAGATTATACCTTTTTTAACCAACCAGCTATTGCCTTTTTTTTCTCCACTGAAAAATCTTTTTGTGCTTGTCCGTACAACCAACGAAGTGATCTTTTCCTT